>Ga0070741_10009944_pt1 | contig 18197 bp, 15 predicted proteins | sample Coa_R1_4_FD_66440 | JGI IMG/M metagenome (GOLD analysis project Ga0070741, IMG submission 66440) | Surface soil microbial communities from Centralia Pennsylvania, which are recovering from an underground coalmine fire - Coalmine... | ecosystem: Environmental > Terrestrial > Soil > Unclassified ...
AATCAACGCGCGTCCACTGTCAAAACAATTCTTCATTTTTCTCGAGTTATCATATGCCTCGCCGACTTATCAGAGAGTCGGATGTTTCAACCCAAGTCACTTTTCAGACACGCTCTAAGGTGGAACAACGACCATCAACAGCATCCCGAGTCCTGGTACCCGTGATGAAATGGAGTCTTTCGCCTGGCCTGCCGCTCGCTTGCTTTGCGCCAGTGCGGTCGGTACGCTCGGGGCGATGCGGCTGTTGGACCGATACTTACTGCGCGAGCTACTGGCGCCCCTGAGCTACTGTTTAAGTGGATTTCTGCTCGTCTGGATCGTATCGGACCTGATCACCGAGTTGAGCGGCCTCCAGGAGCGAAAACTGCACCTGGATGACATCGCGCAATATTACCTGATCAAGACCCCGGAGTTTTTAGTCCTGGTCCTGCCGATCGCCCTATTGCTGGCATTACTCTACGCGCTGACCAATCACTCGCGGCACAACGAGATTACGGCCATTCGCGCGGCGGGAGTAAGCCTGTGGCGGTTGTGTTTGCCCTATTTTGGCGTGGGACTGCTGCTGAGTGGCGCCGTTTTTGGATTGAACGAGTACTGGGTGCCGCAAAGCGCTGAGCGGGCGGAGCAGATTCGCAACTCGCGCTCACCTGTTTCATCCGGAGCGGTAGGGCGCGACCAAGTGCTCAACCAAGGAATTAATAATTCACGGGATGGCCGGGATTGGGTGATCGGAATGTATAACCTGCGCACTGGCGCCATGACCCGTCCGGTTGTGGTGTCAAAACTCCAGGACGGGTCGCACCTGGAATTGCGCGCGGCGCGCGCCGCGCGGCTCGGGGGCGTCTGGACGTTTTATGATGTGCTGGAATATAAGCGGCCGGCGCAGCCCGAGGCGTTGCCGATTTTGCTGCTGAAAACAAACGTGCTGGCCAAACCCGAATTCACCGAAACACCCGACCAAATCAAAAGTGAGATCCAGTTGAGCGGCGGCGCTTCGCTAACCAAGGCGCGCAAAGCTGACATTCCCATCGCAGTAATTCTTAATTACCTGCGATTGCATCCCTATCCGTCACAGGCCGCCATGCTCTACACCAAACTGGCGGGCCGTTTGGCCACGCCGTGGACCTGCCTGGTGGTGGTGTTGATTGCGATCCCATTTGGCGCGGCCTCCGGTCGGCGGAACGTATACGTTGGAGTGGCCAGCAGCATCGTTATCTGCTTTGCCTATTTTGTTCTGCAGCAAGTGTGCCTGGCGGCTGGAGCGGGAGGCAAAATGCCGCCCTGGATGGCGGGTTGGCTGCCAAATCTGGTCTTCGGGGTGTCGGGTCTTTGGTTAACCACCAGGGTGCGCTGAGCTTTGAGTTGTCGACTTCCGAGGAGTAGCCGATACTAGCCCGCGTTCTCCAATTATCGCAGAACGGACGGGCAGAGATTTGAACGAGTTGACCGAACTCAAGGCGCGTTACGACCGGCTGAACTTGCTTCACCAGGTCGGCACGGTGCTTCACTCGACGCTCGAGCCACAGGAAGCTCTGCAACTGATCATTCGTGAAGCGGTGCGAGTCATGCGCGCCTCGAGCGGCTCGGTCGTCCTGATTAATCCAACGAATGGCTTTCTGGAGATTCATGCCTCGCATGGCTTGCCCGAGCGCGCGGCGGAATTGAAACTGCGCGTCGGCGAAGGCATCACTGGCTGGGTGGCGCGCACCGGCAGACCGGCGCGTGTTGCGGACGTGACCAAAGACTCGCGCTACATCATGCTTCGACAGGAGGTGCGGGCTGAATTGGCGGTGCCGCTGGAGGTGAATGGCGAGTTGCGAGGCGTGTTGAATGTGGATTCCGAGGAATCCAACGCCTTCAGCGCCGAAGACCAGGAACTGCTCGAAGCCCTGGCCCAGCAGGCGGCCCGAGTGATCCACAACACCTGGTTGTACGAACAACTCCGGCTGAAAGCGCGGCTTTTTGAATCATTGGCCAGTGTGAGCCAGACCATCAACTCGACCTTGAACCTCGATGACGCGCTCAACGTCATTACCCGTGAGGCCAGCGTTCTGATGCGTGCGCGGATGTGCTCGCTGATGCTGCTGGATGACACGCGCGAGTGGCTTGATTTGCGCGCCAGTCACGGCGCCGGCGAAGCGTACCTGCGCAAACCAAGAGTGAGCGTGGAAGAAGGCCTTCTCGGAGTGGTGATTCGGCGAAAAAAACCGTTGCAGGTCACCAATGTTCAAACCTCAACGCGTTACCAGAGTATCGATGTCGCCCAACGCGAGGGACTGGTGGCGTTGTTAAGCGTGCCCTTGATCTTCGGCGGACAGGCCATCGGCACCCTCAACGTTTATACCGGCCAGCCGTACAGCTTTTCAAACGAGGAAATTCGCATTCTCTCGGCTCTGGCGGAGTTGTCCGCTATCGCGATCGAGAAAGCCCGTCTGTACGAGCGCCTCGTCGATGTGGAAGATCAGATGCGCCAGAACGAGAAATTATCCGCGCTGGGATTGCTCGCCGCGGAGGTGGCGCACGAAATCCGCAATCCCCTCACGGTAATGAAAATGCTGTATCATTCCCTGGATCTAAAATTTCCACCCGGCGATCCGCGCACCAAAGACGCGGGAATCCTTGGCCAGAAGATCGATCATTTGAATAAGATTGTGGAGCAGATCCTGGATTTTGCCCGCACGACGGAACCGCAGATGGCCCCGGTGAATATTAACCAGATCGTTGATGAACTGTCTTTGCTGGTGCGTCACAAACTCAAGAACCAAAATGTCCGGCTGGCGCGGAATCTTCAGGCGCCCCTGGAGCCAGTGATGGGCGAGGCCGGGCAGTTGGAGCAAGCTTTCTTGAACCTGATCTTGAACGCAGCCGAGGCCATGCCCGAGGGCGGGACGCTAACGATTACCTCGCGGTCGCTCACGCTGCCACGCCACGGAGAACGCCCGACGCACGTGGCGGTGGATTTTTCCGATACCGGCCATGGTATGACCCCTGAACAGCGGCGGCGCGCTTTCTCTTCTGTTCTGAGCACGACCAAGATAAAAGGAACCGGGCTCGGCCTGGCGATCGTGGCACGCGTCGTTGAGACACATCGCGGACAGCTCAAGATCAAATCGAAAGTGGGGGCCGGTACAACCGTAACGGTGGTACTGCCCCTGCCAAAAGCAATGGAAGCTGGCCATACTGGAGAGGATCGACCCACGGGGTGAGCGAACCGGCCGCAGGTTCAATAGCCCGGAAAACTACTTGCCCTTGAGCGCCGCCAGGCCGAAATCCCGGTTCAGCCGCGCGATAAAACTCAGACTTATTTCTTTGGGGCAAACAGCTTCGCACGAGCCCGTCACGGTACAATTGCCGAAACCTTCCGCATCCATTTGTTCGACCATGGCCAACGCGCGGCGATCCTTCTCGGCCTTGCCCTGAGGGAGCAGGTTGAGATGAGAAGCCTTGGCGGCGACAAAAAGCATGGCCGAGGCATTCTTGCACACCGCGACGCAGGCGCCGCATCCAATGCAAGCGGCCGCATCCATCGCGCTGTCGGCAATCGTTTTCCCAATCGGCAGCGTATTGCCGTCCGGGGTTCCCCCGGTGTTGACCGAAACGAATCCGCCCGCCTGGATGATACGATCGAAGGCGTTGCGGTTAGTGACCAGGTCTTTGACAATCGGGAAGGCTTTGGCGCGCCAGGGCTCAATCGTGATGGTCTCGCCATCCTTGAAATGGCGCATGTGCAATTGACAGGTGGCCGTTCCCTTATGTCCGCCATGAGGAATCCCGTTAATAACCAGGGAACACATCCCGCAAATCCCCTCGCGGCAATCCGAATCAAAGGCGATCGGCTCCTGTCCTCGCTCAAGGATACCTTCATTGACCACGTCGAGCATCTCCAGGAACGACATGTCTTCGAGCACGTCTTTCGCCTCGTGCGTCTCGAAGTGACCCGGCGCTTGCCCGTTTTTCTGCCGCCAAACTTTCAGAGTCAAATTCATGGCTAAAACTTCTTTGCGTTATGACTCACTTATAGCTGCGGGTGCTCATGTGCACCTCCTCGTAAACCAGCGATTCCTTGTGCATCACCGGAGGCTTGTCGGCACCCTGGTATTCCCAAGCGGCTACATACGCGAAATTCTCGTCATCACGCTTGGCTTCGCCATCGGGTGTCTGGAACTCTTCTCGGAAATGGCCGCCGCACGATTCGCGCCGCTCAAGCGCATCCAGGCAGAGCAGTTCGGCAAATTCCATGAAATCGGCGACGCGCCCCGCGTACTCGAGCGCCTGGTTCAATTCACCGTTCTCGCCGGTCACATTGATGTTTTTCCAGAATTCCTGCCGCAACTCCGGGATGCGTTTGAGTGCTTCCTTCAGGCCGACCTCATTGCGAGCCATCCCGCATTTTTCCCACAGCAATTTGCCCAGTTCACGATGCAGAGATGTGGGCGTGCGTTTGCCTTTCACCGACAGCAGCCGGTTGGTGAATTGCCGGATATTTTCCTCGGCTTTTTTGAATTCAGCGTGACTGGGAGCGACTTTGGCGGGTTTGCTCGAGGCGAAATAATGACCGATCGTGTAAGGCAGAACAAAATACCCGTCGGCCAGGCCCTGCATGAGGGCGCTCGCCCCCAACCGGTTCGCGCCGTGATCGGAGAAATTGGCCTCGCCGACCACAAACAGGCCGGGCAGGTTGCTCATCAGGTTGTAATCAACCCAACTGCCGCCCATCGTGTAATGGACTGCCGGATAGATGCGCATCGGCACCTCGTAGGCGTTTTCCCCGGTGATCTTTTCATACATGTCAAACAGATTGCCATAGCGCTCGCGCACGACATTCACGCTCAGGCGTTTGATCGAGTCGGCAAAATCAAGATACACGCCTAGCCCGCCCGGTCCTACGCCGCGCCCTTCGTCGCATACTTCTTTGGCAGAGCGGGACGAAATATCGCGCGGCGCAAGGTTGCCGAAGCTCGGGTATTTGCGCTCCAGGAAGTAGTCGCGAGCGGCGTCGGGAATCGAACCCGGCGGCTTAGAACAATCCTCTTTGCGTTTGGGCACCCAGACCCGGCCATCGTTTCGCAGCGATTCAGACATCAGGGTCAGCTTGGATTGATGCTGGCCGCTGACCGGAATACAGGTTGGGTGAATCTGAGTATAACAGGGATTGGCGAAAAAAGCCCCTTTTTTGTAGGCGCGCCACGTCGCGGTGACATTGCACCCTTTGGCATTGGTCGAAAGGAAAAAAACGTTTCCATAGCCACCGGTGGCCAGCACCACAGCGTCACCGGCGTGCGAGGAAATCTCGCCGGTGATCAAATCGCGCACGACAATGCCTTTGGCGGCGCCATCGATCACGACCAGGTCGAGCATCTCCGTGCGAGGAAACATCTGCACCGTTCCCAGTCCGATTTGGCGGCAGAGCGCCTGATAGGCGCCGAGCAGCAATTGCTGGCCGGTTTGGCCGCGGGCGTAAAACGTGCGTGAGACTTGCGCGCCGCCAAATGAGCGGTTGGCCAGAAGCCCGCCGTACTCCCGCGCGAAAGGCACACCCTGGGCGACGCATTGGTCGATGATGTTGCCGCTGACCTGCGCCAGGCGGTACACGTTTGCTTCGCGCGAGCGAAAATCACCGCCCTTGATGGTGTCGTAGAAAAGCCGGTAAACGCTGTCGCCATCATTTTGATAATTCTTAGCCGCGTTGATGCCACCTTGCGCAGCAATGCTATGAGCCCGGCGCGGACTGTCCTGGAAACAGAAGCACTTCACCTTGTAGCCCAATTCGGCCAGGGAAGCCGCCGCGGAAGCGCCGGCCAAACCGCTGCCAACCACGATCACGTCGAACTTCCGCTTATTGGCCGGGTTTACGAGCTTGAGATCAAATTTGTGCTTGTCCCACTTCGCCGCCAGCGGGCCGGAGGGAGTTTTACTATCGAGTGACATATTACTTCAAAGCCTCCTTCCCGTAGCCCAGCAGAATTGCCAGGGGAATCGAGGAGTAGCCCAGGAAAATCAACAGGGCCAGCAGGCGCGCCGCCTTATCCAGGAATGGGCGATAAATGTCGTTCTTCCATCCGAGCGACTGAAACATGCTGCTCAGCCCATGGCTGAGATGCAAACAGAGCAACCCTACGCCAATCACATAAAAAGCCGAAACCCAGGGATTACTGAAACCGACGACCATCATTTTGAAAATATCGTGCCGCTTTTCCGGATCGGTGAACGTCGTAAAGTTTTGTCCCGTAAGGTTAAGGTACTGCACCTGGACGGTGAAGTGCAGCAGGTGATAAATGATAAAGGCCAGAGCGATGAGCCCGCTCATCAGCATCGTGCGCGAGGCATAAGTCGAACCCACCGGTTGATAGGTCGCGTAAGCCACCGGCCGGGCGGCGCGGTTCTCCAGAGAAAGTTTGGCCGCCGACCAGATATGCAGGCCAATGATGACTAACAGGGCAATGCGCGCCGGCCAAACCAGTTCGTAATTGCTTTGCAGAAAGTGGCCGTACCGATTGATGGCTTCAGGGCCAAGAAACACCTGCAGGTTGCCAACCAGGTGCCCCACTACAAAGAGGAACAACAGGAAGCCCGTCACCGCCATCAGGTACTTCTTGCCCAACGACGAATCGAATATATGCGTAATTAGCTTCATGAGACAAAAACCCGGCAACCGAGGGGGCGGACAGCCGGGCGGCGCCACAGAAGGAATCTACCGGCGGCGCGGCGCAGGTCAAGAACCCAAACTCATATTTAGAGCAGCACATAATAGAAGTAATCATAACTTATCCAAATCCCCGAGCGAACCTTCGGGAGCCCGTCCCAGCCTCACCTCGCCGCGGCGCAGCCAAAGCGCCCCTTACCCGGTCAGGGGAGTTTCGGAGGCACTTGGCTTGAAGCGAACAATACGGCTACTCTTCGGCCGTGCCCGAGTTGCCGGACATCATGGTCTATTTGGAGGCGCTGCAGAGGCGAATCCTGAATCAGCCGCTGGAGGAATTGCGCCTCGGCAGTCCATTTCTTTTGCGGACGGTACGGCCTCCGGTAGATCAATTGAAAGGCCGGAGAGTCGTCGCTCTGAAACGCATAGGAAAGCGGATTGTGTTTGGGTTCGAGGGCGACTTGTGGCTGGTCCTGCACCTGATGATCGCCGGGCGTCTGCATTGGCGCGAGCGGGGTGCGCGGCTGGTCAGAAAAATTGGGCTGGCGGCGTTTGATTTTCCGCCGGGCACGCTGATCCTGACCGAGGCGGGCACCAAGCGGCGGGCTTCTTTGCATTTGGTGCAGGGCGAACAAGCCTTGGCCGCATTGGATCCGGGCGGCCTGGAAGTGTTGGGCAGCGTTCCGGAGCAATTCGCTAAAACCTTGACGCGGCGTAACCACACTCTTAAACGAGCCTTGTGCGATCCGGCGTTGTTCAGCGGCATTGGAAACGCCTATTCCGATGAGATCCTTCATGCCGCCCGGTTGTCGCCAGTTGCGCTGACGCAAAAGCTGGGAGTCGAGCAAATCCAGCGGCTGCACACGGCCGTGCAGCGCGTCCTCTTGGAATGGACCAGGCGCCTGCGGCGAGAAGCGGGCGACTCCTTCCCGGAAAACGTGACCGCGTTTCGCCCGGAAATGGCCGTGCATGGCAAATTTGGCCAACCCTGCCCGGTGTGTGGCGCCCGAGTACAACGGATTCGTTACGCCGACAACGAGACCAACTATTGTCCCGGCTGCCAAACGGGGGGGAAACTGCTGGCTGACCGTTCGCTATCTTTGCTCTTAAAAAAGGATTGGCCCAGGACACCAGAAGAGTTGGAAGAAATGCGCGCGAGCCATGGAGGATGAGTAGCGCGATGCGGCCTGCCTCGCGCGTTCGTCAAAACCCGGCTTGCAAATTCGGCGGCACGCCGGAACAATCGAATGTCCATCTTAACGCCGGCCTGGGCCGCAGTAATCCGTCAGTGACGGCGGGGCTTTGGGGTCAGGGCGACACTTTCCCCGGGGTTGCGGGCGGGAAAAAGTGCGGACTGACCGCAAGCCCCGCCGCTACTGACCCGTTAGCCGCCGTGAAAAATATGTTCTCGCTTAAACGCTTGCCTTACTGGGCTGGAGCAATCGCGATCCTGCTCGGCTGCCTCAGTTTGGCGCGGTGGTTATTCGGGTTCGACTTACTGAGGTCGTCCTTTCCGGGCCTGGTCTCGATTAAGGCCAGCACCGCATTGTGTTTGATCTTTTCGGGAGGCTCCCTTTTGCTGCAAGCGACGCCTGCACTCGCATCCTGGCAACGGTCCCTGGCTCGCCTGCTCGCCGCCATCGTTATCACGGTGGCTGGACTCACTCTCATGGAATACGTGTTTCGGGTTGACGTGGGACTCGACCGACTGCTGTCACGCCAAGGTCCTGCCCGGATCGTCGAGGCTTTCCCGGGCAGGATGTCGCTGGCGACCGGCTTGGACTTCATATTTTTGGGTTTAGCTCTGCTGTGCCTCGAGTGGGAGATCAAACCCCAAGCCCGTTACCCGGCGCAATACTTTGCCTGCGCAGCGGCGGCCGTGACGACGCTGGCGTTTGTCGGTTATTTTTATGGCGTCGAAAGTCTTTCGCGCCTCAAGCAGTACTGGTCCATCGCGTTCAATACGGCGCTGGCGTCCTGGCTGCTCTGCGCCGGTGTACTGGCGGTCCGGCCGCGGCGCGGGGTGATTGCCGTATTCAACAGCGATAACATGGGAGGTCTGCTGGCCCGGCGGATGCTGCCGGCGGCGATTGTTGTGCCGCTGCTGGGAGGATGGTTCTCTGTGTTGGGGGAACGCGCGGGTCTGTACGGGTTGGGATTCGGCTCGGCCCTTTACGCAACTTTACTCATGCTCAGCCTCACCGGTCTGGTCATTTGGGCGGCCGGCGCGTTAAACCGGGCCGATGCGGAACGGAGACAGGGCGTGGAGGCGTTGCGACAGAGCAATGCCCGGCTGCAGGCGGTTCGTGAGGAAGAGCGGACACGAGTCGCCCGCGAAATTCACGATGTGCTGGCACAGGAACTGACGCGACTCAAACTCGATATCGGCTGGCTCAACCGGCAGTTGGGCCAACCTGTGGAGTTAGTCAAGTACCAGGCCCTGCAAGCCAAACTGGCGGGCATGTCCGAGGTAACGGACACCGCCATTGGCTCAGTCCAGCGGATCGCCAGTGAGCTGCGGCCGGTGGTTTTGGACAGCTTGGGGCTCTGTGCCGCCATTGAATGGCAAGCGCGCGACTTCCAATCACGCACCGGGATCGAATGCCGCGCCAGCGTGCCTGAGACCGAACTTCGGCTGGAACGTGAACCGGCCACCGCCTTGTTCCGGATCCTGCAAGAGAGCCTCACCAATGTGGCGCGCCACGCCAACGCGACGCAGGTGGAGATCCAATTGCGCGCCGAGGCGGACGGCTTATCGCTGCGCGTGCGAGACAACGGCCGCGGCGTTTCGGCTGCCGAGCTGGCTAATCCCAAATCGGTTGGTCTGGTCGGAATGCGAGAACGCGCGGCTCTGCTCGGCGGGCAGTGCGACATCTTTCGCCCGCCCCAAGGAGGGACCACCGTCGAGGCCCATCTGCCCCGGGGCGACGGCCAACCAAACGGGACCACCGCGCTGGATGCTTAAGACCGGGGCGACGAGCGCTGGCTTGGCAGAGTGACCACGGAGACCAATGGTTCCGAAGACGGATTCTCCGGCTGATTTATGGTCGTCTTGGATTCTGCTTGATCATCGGAGCCGCCAGGGCAAAGAGCCAATCGGAAACAACAGCCCGCGGCGGTGCTCCTCTTCAATTCGAGAACGGCGCCGAGATGAACCGCCAGTTGCCGGCTGATGGCTAAACCGATGCCGCTGCCGCCTTTTTTGGAGCTTGAGCAAGGAGTGAAAAGCCGATCCAGCAGTTCCGGCCGGAGGCCCGGGCCCTGATCTTCAACCTCGATGAGAACGCTCGACCCGGTGCGGAACAGTCGCAGGCTGACCTTGCCAGTGGGCGGAGTCGCCTCGATCGCGTTGTGGAGCAGATTCTCCAGGATCAACAGCAGCAAATCCGCCTGGCGATTTGAAATCGCGCCAGCGGTCTCCAACTTCGAGGTGTACTCCACACCGGAGGTCTCCGCGACGGGACGCAGACGAGCCTCGAGAATTGCCACCAGCTCGGCAAACGTTATTTCATACTCCACAACCGTATCCTGCTCCTGCAGAACCCGCACGACGCGGTCAATCAGGTTTTGCATTCGCTGGGTTGTGGCTGCCGCCAGCTGCCAATCGCCGTCCTCCCCGGAGTTGTGGGTCTGCGCCCGGTCCTGGACAAAAGTACGCAAGCCGCTGAGGGGGTTCTTGAGTCCGTGAATCAAATGCGACGTCACCGCGCCAATGGCGGAGGTCTTGGCCGCCAGCGCCAGTTCCCGGTTGGCGATCAGTAGATTGGTCGTGCGCTGGGCGAGCAAACGATTGGCCCGCTCGACTTGCCTGAACGCCAGCACTAATCCTCCCACAAGAATCGATCCACTGATCAAGAAGACCAAAGCACCCTCGGTCACCAGGCGCCCATCGAGCATCGCGTATTCAGCGGCAATATTGGACCCGTGAACTAGAAACTGAGCAATGCCTTCCAGCTGATTGGTTCCCTCCTCCCGGAGCGGAATGTTCACGACCAGCAAGGGCAGCGATGATCCGTTGGATTCGGCTAACAAATCCTGCTCCTGCAGCCGCGCCCGGGCCTCAAAATGGCTCACCGGTCGCAATTCTCGGAGCGTGGCCAGGTCTTCGGGGGGCAATTTGCTTTCCGTTATGTAAAGGGGAAAGGCCGTGGAGAACCGGCCTTCCGCCGAAAAAAGCCTCACCCCCAGGACGCTCGGCACGCGCTTGGAGATTTCGAGCGCCAATTGGAACTGTTCGCTCTGGTCGGCCAAGGTGGTGATGGACTCGTCATTGGACTTGTCATTGGCAAATTGAACGGCGGCAACCTCCGCCAGCATTTGCCCGTCGCGATTGGCGATTTGGACAAAGATTTGCCGGCGCAATTGGAGAAGCGAGACCAGGATTGCCGCTGCCAGGGCCGTCAAGGCCAGCGCCATACCCGCGGCAACCGGCCAACGCGAGCGGCTCGGGGGGACCCCGGTTGGGCCCTCCTGTTTTGCCGCGACCTGAGTTTTCATGCTGCTTGCCCGGACAGCGCTCTACCTTCCGAGCGCGCGAGGGCCTGGACTTCGGAACCGATAATAACAGATTACGCGCCGCACGAAACTAGAATTCCCAGCTAACCCCGCTGGTCCCCATGTGGTAGGCGTAGCGGCTGGCAGGATCGTCTGAATCAGTCTGCTCATACTCGTAGGCGCCAAAACAGCGCAATGATTTATAAATCCGGCGTTCAACCCGAAGGTTAAAATGGACCGTGGCAAGGTGAAGAGTTGGGGCGGGCGGCGTGGCTATGGTTTGAACGGGGAATTGGTAGTACGAGAAACCTGCCGAACCTTTCATCTCCCAATTGGGGGTGAGGAACCGCAGTTCTTGAGAAACGGAGTAACGGTAGGAATCGTAGAACCCCCCGCCATTGTCGCGGCTGTGGGTGAATCCGAGCCGAGTGGCGGTGGACCAGCGATTTTTGGCGTCAAAATGGTGGTCCCATTTCAGTTCAGCCACTTCGCGCCAGAGCGCCAGCCTCTTCCCAGGCAATTCATTGCCAGCAACGTCACGTGCCAGCCATTCGTCGTGCGGGATATAAAAAGCACCGCCTTCCAGGACAATTTGAGAGTGCGCTCCATAGCTCAAGCCAAGCACAGCCTGCCCGCCCCATTTCCAAGTGGCGTCCAGCGGCGCCTGCCACCAATCGCGAGCCAATGGAGCTTCCAGTTGCACCCACCAATTGGTGGCTAATTCGCGGCGCACAAACGGACGCGTGCCGAGCGTGTTTCCTTTGGCTTCAATGGCTTGGACACCTCCCGCAGAAAGGAGTTCCTGAAGCACCTGGTCAACGTAGCTGTAACGTACCTCCAGGCCGGCTCGCCACTCGCCTCGAAAGTACCGCTGGAGTTGGGCGCTGCCGACGAGCAAGTCTTCGCCGCTCAGCCCCCCTGGTTTGCGAAAATACCGAATATCATCGCCCAACAGTATTAAGCTGAATTCCCATCCGTCCAGTGGCAGGCGAAAGAGGGTCAGATCCAGGCCGGTGGTAACGAAACCGCTTCCCTCGCCCGAGCCAGGCGACAACAAGACGTTGTCTTTGTAGCCCACGCCCGTCCGCAAGATTACGTCCTTATCCCAAAGCAAAGACTCTTTCCAAAGGGCTTCGTTCTCCGGAATAAGTTCGAGGCCGTTGGTTAGAGAGGCCGAATCTGCCCGGGCAGAAGGGCCGGTTGAAATCAATATCAGCAACCAGAAAGTAACCAGCGCTCCCGCCAGGCTCGTGCGCCGTGGTAATCCGCCGCTGCTGTGGATGAAGCAGCCAATAATGAACCAAGCGATCCTTCGGGATCGCTTGGAATACGTGAGGCAAACGAGCGTTTCGTTACTAAGACCCAGCTAATCCTTTCTTACTGGCCCCGATGACGATGGCCCCCTCCGGCCCCGGTACTGGCGCTGTGGGCGGCATCGATAATTCGTCCAAATTCTGCATGGCTGATCTTGCCTTTTAATGCCTGGAGATCGGTCTGGAGTTCTTCCCGGAAGCCTTTCAATTCGGTAAGAAAATCCTGGCGATTGGCCTGCAGTTGCTGCCGCACCTGGTCCTGCTCTTCTGGCGTGGCGCGGTGCAATTTGATGAGCAGGAACCGCTGTTGCTGCAGATACTTATCCCGCGTCTGATCAAACGTCATAATCAAAGTCTTGACGTTTTCTGGAACTCCCCGCAATTGGCTGGACAGGTCGATACTACTTGTGTTTGGCGGAACGACCGTGGCCGGACCGCCGGACAAAGTAGTATCGGCAGATAATGCTGAATGCGGATAGGCAAGGCTCGCCGTGGCGGCGACCAGAGTCAGCCAAATCCGTAACATCTTTGTATTCACATTCTTCTTCTAGAGGCTTGATTCACAGCCGGTCCAGCTAAAGCTCATGGCATTGTCTGTGCCAAGAGGCCGCGTTTAATTGTAAAAACTTGGATACAAACATGTTAAAACTTCGCCGGGTCTCCTGGCGGCGGCGCTTAACAATAAATATGGGTAGCTTCACCCATTTTCGACTGCCTTTGTCGTTTCTTTCGGGTATACGGTCCAACCTATCACAATGTCTTTTCAGCACAAGCTGGAGATGCGCCTGGCTCATTTTCCCTTCAGCCGGTACCTCAGGTAATCCCGCGAGACGCCTAGCAATCGGGCGGCGGCGGACACGTTGTTGCCGCTTTGCTTCAAGGCGTGTTGAACAAATGTGCCGATGGCCTGTTCCAGGGAAAAGCCTTCCGGGGGGAAGCTGAAGCTGGGGTTTAGCCAGGCAGCAGACTCCATCGGCTTAGCTGGATCGATTGGGCTTTGCAAATTGTCAAAGGCCAGTTCGTCATGGTCTTCGAACACAATTGCTCGCTCCAATTCGTGCGATAGTTCACGCACATTTCCTGGCCAGGGATAGGAAAGCAGGCGCTGCTTTCCAGACGTGGAGACACCCTTGGCGGGCAAGCGATGCCGCCGGCACAAGCGTTGGATCAGGAGCTCCGCCAATTTCAGAATGTCCTGGCCTCGCTGACGCAGCGGCGTGAGGGTCACGCGGTACAAATCCAGTCGGTGGAACAAGTCCTCACGAAAAGCGCCGTTGGCGGTGAGCTGGCGCAGTTCCCGGTTGGTGGCAGCAATGAGGCGCACATCGGTCGCGATCGGTTTATTGCCTCCCACGCGCCGAATTCGATGATCTTCGATAACCGTCAGGACCTTGGCTTGCAAGGGCAGCGAGAGACTTGGCAGCTCGTCCAGGAAGAGAGTTCCGCCATGGGCGGCTTCAAACAAGCCCATCCGAGCAGTGCGCGCATCGGTGAAAGCACCGCGTTCATGGCCAAAAAGCTCCGATTCGGCGAGCGTTTCCGGCAAGGCCGAACAATTGACCTCGATCAATGGCGCTTCGGAACGCGGACTCTGCTGATGCAGCCAGCGAGCAATGGTGGTTTTGCCGGTGCCCGTCTCGCCCTGAATCAACACTGGCGGCAGCGGTCCTTGCATGCGCCGATCGGCGGCCAGAATCCGTTCCAACTGTCCCTCGAGGTCCGCCAGCGCAGAGCCGAAAAAGAACCCGGATTGTTCACCCCGTTGGTGCTCGGCGGCCCGGGACTCCTGCTTCGAGCGGCGAGCGCGATTGATAACCAAAGGAAGCTCCAATACGTCAAATGGTTTGACCAGGTAATCGACGGCGCCCAATCGCATCGCTTCTACCGCTCCGCCCACCTCGCCATTTGCGGTCATGACCACTGCGCCCGTGTTAGGAGCAAATGCCCCCTCGCGCAACAAGTCCGTGCCACGGCCATCGGGCAGGTTCACGTCCAGCAGTGCGAAATCAAAGCTCATATCGGAGATAAGCTGGCGTGCCCCGGCGAGTGTGCCCGTGCCCGTCACCTCCATCCCGAGCCGCTCAAGTTGCGCTGTCAATTGCTTGCGCAGGAGCACTTCATCTTCGATGATGAGGATCTCCAAACCTTTGAGAGTCTCAGGAAGCTCGGCACTCATATCAGGCGCTGCAACCCCTAAACCTGTTCGCACATGCCCAAGTATGAAATCATTTGCCCACTCAGCGCAAGACTGGTGGCGCGGGCATTCTGTCCGCAGAGACGCCCGACCATCACCTGATGACCGCGCTTTGTTTTGCGCGCTTAAGTCCTCGTTCGTCTCTGCGGACCGGAGGTCCGCCCTCCGGCGCGGGGCATTCTGCCCGCAGAGACGCCCGACCACTACCTGATGACCGCGCTTTGTTTTGCACGCTTAAGTCCTCATTCGTCTCTGCGGACCGGAGGTCCGCGCGCCGGCGCGCGGGGCATTCTGCCCGCAGAGATGCCCGACCACTACCTGATGACCGCGCTTTGTTTTGCGCGCTTAAGTCCTCGTCCGTCTCTGCGGACCGGAGGTCCGCGCTCCGGCGCGCGGGGCATTCTGCCGCAGAGACGCCCGAAAACCACCTGACGACCGCGCTTGTTTTGCACGCTTAAGTCCTCGTTCGTCTCTGCGGACCGGAGGTCCGCGCGCCGGCGCGCGGGCATTCTGCCCGCAGAGACGCCCGAAAACCACCTAACGACCGCGCCTTGTTTAGTAGCGCCCTTAACCCTTCGTCGCTTCTGCGGACCGGAGGTCCGCGCGCCGTGGCCTCCCTAAATGACAAAGAGGGCGCGGACTGTGCGACCGCGCCCCCAACGTCAGACAGGAGCAACTAGCAGACCCGTCTTAACGTCACTGGATATGCTCCCTGACCCGGTACTCACCATCAATTCCGAGCAATACTGACAGCTATCGGGTTGATCTAGGACAACCACATTGGTTTGCCTCGTGGTGTCGCGGTGCCTCTTGATGCTGTATGCGGATGGTTGCCCAGTCAGTCGTGTTTGGCCGCGAGGAATGAACTCTGTTTGTAAAAAAAGAGCGACCCGGAACCTTAACCGGGTCGCTCCACCCTTGTCATGAAAACCAGGCAGAGCCTCTGGTCCCGGCACCGCCCATCCCAAACTCAAGTGAGGCTGTTACGCCTCACGAAACAGGAAAGGCAGGGATCATGCCAACTCTTCCGCAGTTCGAACAAGACGGGTTTTACGGCGCAAAAACGTGTCAATTCTCACCGCCTTGTAAAAAACTCGCGGGGGGGTCGTGGCGAAAAAGGTGTCCAGCTTGGCCAATATTGAACAGCTCTTCCGTTCCACTGGCGCCGATCTGTGGCTTGCCCGGGCTTTAGCTCTTAGCGGTGGCGAGGCCCTCGAGCTTACCCAAAATGGCCCGCTTGCTCACCGCGCCCACAGTCATTTCTCTGACCTCGCCCCCCGCAAAATAAAGCAGTGTCGGTATGGCCTGGACCCGATAGCGTTCCGCCAGCCCGGGATTTTCGTCCAGGTTGATTTTCACCACTTTGGCGCGTCCGGCCTGTTCGCTGGCGATCTCGTCGAGCACCGGGGCCAGCATCTTGCACGGCCCGCACCATTGCGCCCAAAAATCCACCACCACCGGTTTTTCTGACTTCAGCACTTCCTGTTCGAAGTTCTGTTCGTTCACTTCTATCGTCGCTTTCATTTATCCACAAAATGTACCTTGCCTCACTTTTCGCAAATGGCCCTTGAAAAAGCAGCTCAAGACAAATCAACGACGGATGAACACCGATGCACACTGATTAAAAGCCCTCACGGGTTGTCTCACTGCCGGGTGAGCACTGACTCTGGCGTAAGTCTTTGGTTATCTGTGCCAGCATGCATGACAGTCTTCTCACGCTCCGCAAACTTCTTTTGCAAGCGGCCCCGCCGCGCTGGGTGAATCAAATTCAGGCTGCTTTGGCCACGAAAGGCGGTACGTTGCGGTGCGTCGCCCGTCGGCGCAAACGGGCAAATACATACAAGTTCAGGAAGTGCATCGCTCCCAGGACCACCAGGACCAGGCCCACCTTGCTGCTCAGGATTTCCAGCCCCGTTTCGGCATCCACGGCGTGCTCGCCGTGTTTGAGCGCCAGCGCGACAAAGCCGATGTTCACCAGATAAAAGCCGACCACCAGCAGATGGTTGACAGAATCGGCCAAAGCGGCGTTTCCCAGAAAGCTATCGACCAGAAAAATCCGGCCGTTCTTGTGCAAGGTGCGTGCGACCCAAATTGTCAGGGCGACACTAATGAACAGGTACGTGACGTAAGTGACCAGGACGGCGACATGATTGGGCAGGGGCTCGGTGTTCATTTTATTCCTTTATATTTGTGTTATCTGTTATATCTGTCATTACAGAAATACACTAATTCCATTCCGATCGTTCGTCAAGGACTCGCGGCGGGGGGGGCCGGTCGGGTCAATAACCGGTTGACAAATCCAAGTCAGCTCAATTACAGTTATCATGTTCGGGTGGCAGTACGTTTCTTCAGCGGGGTTCCCCACCCCCACCTCCTTGGCGTCTGCTGCCCGAACCTCACGGTTAGGCTTGACGCGCCCTTTTCGTTCCCATAGGTTCTGCTTCCCCACGCGGGGGCGTAGCTCAATTGGTTAGAGCGCTGCCCTGTCACGGCAGAGGTTACGGGTTCGAGCCCCGCCGCTCCCGCCATTTATTTCTTGTTTCGTAATCTCTCACCCGGGGCTGTTCCCTCCGCTTCCCGCGGCTCGCTTGACCTCCATCCAGGTTCAACTTAAGATGACCTTGCGATGAACACTGTCATCAACGCAAAAGAGCTTCGGGCCGGGTTGCCCCAGGTGGTGCGGAAAGTGCGTCGTGGCATGCGGTTCACGGTTCTCTACCGGAGCCGTCCGGCTTTCCAAGTGGTCCCTGTCGACGCGTCGGAAAGCCCGATGAGCGAAGTGACCGAGGACCCTTTATATCGAGCCAAGGCGTTGGGCCGATCGGCTGACGGGCGCTCCGCGGCGGATCACGATGCTTTGCTATACGGTCGATGAAGCTGCTGTTCGTGGACACCGCGGGGTGGGTGGCGTGCGCGGACGCATCCGATCCGGCCCATCGTGATGCCGTAGCCACGCGCGACACTTGGATCGAGGGGGGAGGCCTCTTCGTCACCAGCGACTATGTGGCGGACGAGACGCTTACCCTGCTAAGGATGCGTTTGGGAATCGATGCTGCTGAAAAGTGGTGGCAGCAGGTGGACGGCAGTTCGCGGGTGCGGTGGGAATATGTCAGTCCCACCCGAGCAGACAAGGCACGCGGATTGTTTTTCGGCTATCGTGACAAGGCCTTTTCGTTCACCGACTGCACCAGTTTCGTTCTGATGCGTGAACTGAAACTGCGCGAAGCCCTGACCACCGACCGCCACTTTCTTCAAGCCGGCTTCGGGATCAAGCCTGGTTGAGAGGATGATGAGCGGTTGAGTAATAGCGGCGTCTACTCCGACCAGCAAGTCGCCCCGAGTCCGACATTCTCTATTTTCCGCCCGTGCAGTGCTGGTCACGCGCTCTCGTGGGATGCTTCTTAGCATTTCCTGCCAGGTCTGGCCTCAAAGGACGCATATGGCGGAGTCAGAGTTGAGGTAAGTCTTTGAGAGACAAATTTCTGTTCATTTGAGCTGGACCTCGGGCTGCACTTTTTCTACACCTGGGGTCGATGAAGACTAAACATCGACCAAT
>Ga0070741_10009945_pt1 | contig 18196 bp, 15 predicted proteins | sample Coa_R1_4_FD_66440 | JGI IMG/M metagenome (GOLD analysis project Ga0070741, IMG submission 66440) | Surface soil microbial communities from Centralia Pennsylvania, which are recovering from an underground coalmine fire - Coalmine... | ecosystem: Environmental > Terrestrial > Soil > Unclassified ...
CGGACCGGGATGACGGTCAAGCGTCCCGCCGTGGGGGCCGAAGGTTTCGTCCTCGATCATTATGATCAGCAGGCGATCGAAACACATCTGCACGCCGTCGGCGACCGCCTGATGCAAGCCTTCGGCGATCATCCCCCATATGCGGTTTTCAGCGACAGCCTGGAAGACTACGAATCGGATTGGACGCCGGATTTCCTGCAAGAGTTCAAGCAGCGGCGTGGGTATGATCTCACTCCCCATTTGCCAGCCTTGATTGGCAATGCCGGCCCGGAGACCGCGGCGATCCGGCACGACTGGGGTAAGACGCTGACCGAACTAGCGAATGCGAATTACCTGCAGCCGCTGCAGCACTGGGCCGCCGAGCGCCATACCCTCCTCCGATCGCAGACCTATGGAACTCCTCCGGTCACGCTGTCCAGCAATCAATACGTAGATCTGCCGGAAGGCGAGGGCAAAGCGACCCTGCGGATGTGGCGGCAGTTTTCCGATACTCGATGGGCAGCTTCGGCAGGACATCTTTTCGGCAAACCGGTCATCTCTTCGGAGACCTGGACGTGGCTGCATTCTCCCGCCTTCCGGGCCACGCCGCTGGATATGAAGGTGGAGGCCGATCTGCATTTTCTGCAGGGAATCAACCAACTCGTCGGGCATGGATGGCCCTATTCTCCCGCGATGGCAGGAGAGCCGGGATGGCGTATGTATGCGGCCGGAGCCTTCAACGCGCACAATCCCTGGTGGTTCGCCATGCCCGACCTTGCGGCCTACCTGCAGCGGCTGAGCTTTGCTTTGCGACAGGGCAAGCCCGCCAACGACGTTGCCTTACTGCTGCCAAATGATGATGCCTGGGCGAGCCTTACGGTCAATCCTGTGGCGAACAAAGCATCAAACCCGCGCGATGGAAGCATCAGCATCGATGAGTCGATGCCGAAGTTGCTGGGACCCCGCGTGATTCCCCAGATCCTCGATGCGGGTCTGAATCTTGACTTTATCGATGCCGAGGCCATTGACAGGCTGGGTATTTCGTATCCAGCGCTGATTCTGCCCGGCGTCGAGCGTCTGCCCGCGGCAACGTACCAGAAAATCGAGCAGTACGCGCTCCACGGCGGTGTAGTGATTGCCACGCGCCGCCTGCCATCGGCCGCGCCGGGCCTGGCGAATGCGGCCGAGGAGACCCGGCAGATCCGCGATATCTCGCAGCGCTTGTTTCTGGACAAGTCCGCGCCGGGTCATTTCGTGGAAGATGAATCTCATCTCGGCGGGACGCTGGCAGCCCTGATCAAGCCGGATGTAGTTCTCTCGCCGCCCACGCCGGAGATCGGATTCATCCGCCGCCACCTGAGCTCTGGCGACCTGTACTTCATCGCGAACACCAGCAATCGTGCGCGCAAAGTCTCGGCGAAGTTCCGGCAAAGCGCGGAATATGCCGAGTCGTGGGATCCCTTTACCGGCAAGATATCTCCGCTCGAAAGCGGCGCCGGCATCGAACTCGAGTTGCAGCCCTACGAATCGCGCCTGATTTTGTTCACGAATTTAAAGATGCAGAATCCTCCCGCGAAGCGGCGGGAAACCGAAACCGCATCGAAGGTGATCGATCTATCTGCCGGATGGACCGTGACCTTCAACCCCTCGCATGAGACGGTGCAAATGGCGAAACTGCATTCGTGGGCCGAGGAAGAGGGCCTCCGCTATTATTCCGGGGAAGCCGCCTATTCAAAAAGCATCGAGCTTCCCGCGAGTATAAAGCCGGGACTCCCCGCTGTCTTAGATTTTGGCGAAGGCACGCCGGTGGCAGAACCTGACCCCCTGCCCGAATTTAATCTGCGCGCCTATCTGGAAGGTCCCATACGTGAGGCCGCCGACGTTTACGTGAACGGCCGGCATGCTGGAGTTGTGTGGCATCCTCCGTACGCCATCGATGTAGGTCCGTTGCTCAAGGCAGGGAAGAACGAATTGCGGATCGTGGTTGGCAACACCGCGATCAACACGCTCGCCGGGCAATCTCTTCCCGACTACCGCTTATTGAATGACCGCTACGGTCAACGTTTCGTTCCGCAGGGCATGGATCACCTCGAGCCCCTTGCGTCGGGTATCTTAGGTGACGTTCGGCTGAGAATCACGGAATAGCGGCACGCGCATGCGGCGGAATCCCGGGGGTACCGGCTGAAACCCTACACCGAGTCCAGGAAGAAGCGGGGCGCAGGCAATGCTATGGAATGGTTAGGTCCTATGGCGTGCTTCAGCAGTGCGGCGATCTGGACTTCCAGAGTCTGCCTTGCGCCGGCGGCGAAACCCGTGAAGCGGAACGGCTGCAAATAGCCCATGCCGCCACGCATGGGAAACATCAGTTCAGCCTTGCCCTGCAGGAGTCCTGCTCCGAGTTGAAAGACCAGGGAGACCTTGCTTCGTTCGTCGACATAAGGCCCGAGTTCCAGCAGCCCGCCGGTGATCGATAAATGGTGCAATTTGGCGGTGAGTTGCCGCTTGTTCTCGAGCTGGACCGTCACCGGGACAGTACCGCGCAAGCGTACCCGGGGAGCGCGTGTGAACCGAAATTGAGCCATACCTGTTTTCTAACAACACTCCATGTTCAGTGGGACGCGTATTGCAGTTCGCTGCCTTCCACATGTTCGCTGAGCACTCGGCCGGTGCGTTTCATGCCTTCCCAGTCATACTCGTAGACGGTACCGCAGGCCAGGCATACCTGGTAATGCTGGCCATTGCTGCCGATGCGGGGCCAGGAAAACCGGTGCGTGCAGGTATGCCGCAGGATCAGCTTCAAGAGTTTCAATGGGTCACTCCCTGGTTCCGGCTCTTCCAGTGATCGAGCCAGCGCGAGAAAAACGGTTTGTGTTGCCCCTCCAGCAGGCCCTTCAGCGTGGAGAGCAGAATCTTCGGGGGTTGGGACTTCGACAGGAAGGTGTCGACGGACTTCAGCTTGTTTGCCGGCAGCGGGCCATAGGCCGACAACAGCATGATGGGTACGCGTGAATTGATGCTCTTCATCTTGGCAGCCACCACATCCCCGCGCATGCCGGGCATCTGGTAGTCGAGGACGACCGCATCGACAATGCGGGAACGGAATAAGCGCAGGCCATCGTCCCATCCCGTCGCTTCCAATACCTGGTAGCCGCTCTGTTCCAGCAGCATCTTGCGACCGATGAGCCCGTTCCAGTGGTCGTCGATACAAAGAATTGTTGCTTTCGCGCGAGCCATGCACTCCTCACATCCGGACAGAGTGGGTTGTTCAGAAAACGCAGCTTCCGACAGAAGCTTCGCTTGCTGGACTACGAAGTGGTGGGCAAGCTGATTTTGTATCGAGTCACGTATTACGACAAATTACCAATGGGCACTTGACTGGCAGTTACCCGCCGTGGCGAGCAGGAGAGGTGAAGGAAGTCGCAAACGTTTGGCGCAGTTCTGCACAGTCGGCGTCGGGAACTGCCCCAATGTATCCGATGGTGGAGGAACCAGGCTGATGTAGACAAACGTTTTGCCGGGTGGGGAAGATGGGCTTTGTTTCCAGAGGCTTGCCCGTCTAGCACCTTGGTGCCATGCATGGCACTGAGGGGCCATTTACCGGGCTGTGCCTCAGAGCTACAGTTGTCCTCGAGCAGCACTTGGGGGAGGGCTGATCAACAGACGCCCAAGACTCAGTTTTGAGTCTGGGGCGTTTTGTTTTGCCCTGGAAAATCCTATGCAGGGCAGCCGCCCGGGCTCCCGGGCATTGAATTTGGCTTCGCCCCCCGTGACGCTTCGGCCATCCTGGTCCCTTTACCCCTATCCGCATCGTGGTGGTAGATTTATTGGCGCCCGTGATTGTTGACTGAAGGTTCGAGGAGCCGAAATGCCCACCCCCATTGCACGCCGCGAATTCCTCTCAGGAATGGCTGCCATGACTGCAGCCCATGTGGCTTCCCGTCTTGCCCCAGGAGCCGATTCCGCTTCGCCCTTCCGGGTTTCGGTGATTAACGACGAGATTTCGCAGGATTTCGGACATGTCTGCGAAGTGGCTTCGCGGGAGTTCGGACTGGGATGGATGGAACTCCGCAGCATGTGGAAAAAGAACATTGTCAGCCTTGACGAAAAAGAAGTTGCCGAGGCCCGGCGGATCCTGGAGAAGAATCAGCTCAAAGTCACTGACATCGCCAGTCCGCTGTTCAAAGTCGATTGGCCCGGCGCTCCCAAATCGAAGTTCAGCGAGGCGAAAAGCTTCAATGCGGCCTTCGATTGGAAGCAGCAGGACGAGGTTCTGGAGCGCGCCATCGAAATGGCCAAGGCGTTCCAGACCAATCGCGTGCGCTGCTTCGACTTCTGGCGGCTGGAAGATCAGACTCCCTACCGGGCAGCTATGAATGACAAGCTCCGGGAGGCGTCCGAGAAAGTGGCAAAGCATGGCATGATTCTGGTTCTGGAAAATGAGCCGGCCTGCAACACGGCGACCGGAGCCGAATCGGCCAAGGTTCTGACCGCAGTGCAGCATCCTTCGTTCATGCTGAATTGGGATCCGGGCAATGCGGCCGCGAGCGGCGAAATCCCGTATCCCGACGGCTACCAGCTGCTTCCCAAAGACCGCATCGGCCACTGCCATTGCAAAGACGTCGTGAAGAAAGGCAAGAAGTACGACTGGGCTCCCATGGGCGGCGGGCTGATTGACTGGGCCGGCCAGTTCCGCGCGCTGAAGCAGGACGGCTATCATTTCGCGGTGAGTCTGGAGACGCACTGGAATGGCGGGGGCTCGCCGGAGGAATCGTCCCGCAAGAGCTGGGCAGGAATGAAAAAGCTTCTCCAGCAAACGAACGCTCTGTAGAACCACGAACCACGTAGCCCGGACGCATTCGTCCGGAGGAGGAAAGGGAAAAAATGTCAGATCAAACGCGGCGCGATTTTCTGAAGCAGGCAGCCCTGGGCACAGCAGCCGTACTCGCATATCCGTCCTCCCGCGTGCTGGGCGCTAATGGCAGAGTCCGGGTCGGTATGATCGGCGTGGGCGATCGCGGCAATGATCTGCTGGACCAGGTCCGCAAGCTATCTGACGTCGATGTGGTTGCCATGGCTGACGTCTACAGCCGGCGCCGCGATGAGGCGAAGAGCAAGGTTCCCGGTATCCAGACCTTCGATGATTACCGCCGGCTGCTGGACATGAAGGACATCGATGGCGTGATCGTCGCCAGCCCGCTGCACACTCACGCGCGCCACTTCATCGATACGCTGGCCGCGGGGAAGGATCTTTACGCGGAGAAGACGATGACGTGGTCCATTCCGGAAGCCGACCGGTGCCTGGCGGCCGCCAAAAGTTCCGGCAAAGTCGTGCAGATCGGGCTGCAGCATGAGAGTTCCGGTTCGCTCGCCGACGCCCGGCAGTGGATCAAAGATGGCTGGGTCGGCAAAGTCACGCACGTCGAGTCCTACATGGGCCGCAATACTCCTCACGGCCACGGTCAATGGGTGCGCCCGGTGCCGTCCGACTGCACTGCGCAGAACGTTGACTGGAAGGCCTTTCTGAACGGGCGTCCGGACCGTCCGTTTGATGCCTACAAGCTGATCAACTGGAGGTTGTTCTGGGAATTCTCCGGGGGCAACTGCGCCGAGAACATGGTGCACCAGGTGGCGTGGATCATGAGCGCGCTGGATTTGCCAGAACCCAGCGCGGCTTATATGTCCGGGGGAGTGTTCTCGGAGAAAGATGGGCGTGAGGTGCCGGATACGATTGCCGTCACCCTCGACTTTCCGCAGGACATGGTTGTGACCTGGCAGTCCACCTTCAGCAACAAGCATTACGGGCTGGGCGACCGCATCCTGGGCAGCGACGGCACGCTGGAGCATCACTTCGAGGAGCCCCTCCAATACTGGCCGGAGAAGATCAACCGGTCAAATGGCGATTCGGCCAAGGGCCACAGTCCCGATCAGGATCACATGAAGAACTGGATCGACTGCATGCGCAGCCGAGGCACGCCCAACGCTCCCGCCGAAATCGGCTACCGTTCGGCGATTGCTGTGCACATGGCCAACCTGTCTTACAAGCACAAGAAACGCATGACGCTGGAAGAGGCAAAGTCGATCGCGCCGGAGTACGCATGATCGGCGCCGTCGATATCGGCGGTACCAAAATCGCAGTAGGCATCGTCGACGACAGCGGAAAGGTGCTGTCCCGCATGGAAGCGCCTACGGACCCGAATCGGTATTCCGACGGAATCGAACTGATCGCCCACATGCTGCGTAAAACCGCGCAGCGGGCGGGAGCGGAGATCACCGGTATTGGCATCGGATCGACGGGCCCGGTAGAGCCCATGCGGGGCGAGTTCGGGGACGTCGATTTCCTGCCCGGCTGGCGCGGCAAGAGTCCGGTGAGAGACCTGGCACAGGTTTTCAGCGTGCAGGTGGCGCTGGAAAACGACGGAGACGCCGCTGCACTTGCCGAAGCCGGATGGGGCGCCGGTCGCAACCGCGCCCGCCTGATCTATGTCACGGTGGGCACCGGGATCGGCGGCGGCATCATCCTCGACGGGAAGCTTTACCGGGGCGTGGACGGCGCTCATCCGGAAGTCGGCCACCATGTCATCGATCCCGCGGGTCCGCAATGCAACTGCGGGTTCCGCGGATGCTGGGAATCCCTCGCCGCGGGGCCGGCTATGATGGCATGGTTCGAGCACAACGCTCCAGCCGACCATCCGCACCGGCAGGGGATCACGGCGAAACGCATTTGTGAACTGGCCAGAGCCGAAGATGTGGTTGCGCTGCAGGCTATCGAAACCGAGGCCTATTATCTGGGGCTTGGGCTGGCCAATCTGATCAATCTTTTCGCCCCCGACGCCATTGTATTAAGCGGCAGTGTGATGAAAAGTTCCGATCTGTTTCTCGATCGCATCCGCAGCCTGATTCGCTCCGGTTGCCGCTTCGTGCCGGCGGAGAAAACCCAACTCACGCTAGCGTCCCTGGGAGATGATACAAACCTCATCGGCGCGGCCCGCGTCTGGCATTATCGCTTCACTTAGTCAGCGGCATTGCCGCCAATTTCTTCCCTGCCGCTACCCACCACCCATACGGAAGGCCCACGAAAAGCCGGCAGGGCTGGGAGTGGGAATTTTTTAGCAATCGGACGTCCTGGGTGTATAAGGGTTCGCGGTTGCGCAGCGTAAACGGAATTGCGCTTAAGAAGGATAGGGAGGAAAACCATGAAGAAATCGCTGGCAGTGTCCGGTGTGGGGGTCGTGATCATTGCGGTTGCGGCGGGTCTTGTGCAGGCTCAGAAAGCGGCGACCACTCACAGCGCGAAGAAAGTTATTTATGTGGCTGCGGATAAGGCAACGTACAACTCGTCTCCGCAGAAAGGGGTCTCGATGGCGACGGTTTGGGGGAACCCGGAGAAGGGGGCTCACGCGACCTTCACGAAATTCGATCCGGGCTTCGACGCGGGAATGCATACCCACACCAATGATGTCTGGATCGTCGTCCTCAAAGGCGCTTATCTGTATAAAGATGACGCCGGGGAAAAGCGGGTGGGCGCGGGAGATTTCCTCCGAGTGCCCGGGGGCCATAAGCACTGGAGCGGCGGGGATAAGACGGAAGGCGCCCTCTTTTACGAGGAAGGTTCCGGGAAGTTCGATAGCATTCCGGCGAAATAGGAATTGTGAATTTACTGGCTGGAAGGCGCTCGATATCCAGCCAGCCGATGCCAACTCAGCAGGCGGGAGGCTCAGTAAGATCAGGCTCCCGCCTGCGGTATTTTCAATTCGTTTCACTCTCGGGAACTCCTCCTGACTAATCGTCGACCATCCTTGTCGGATGACAGAATCTCGTTGCAGTTAGGGTGACATTCTCTTGGAGCCATTACACCGCATCTACCCAGCCCTTCCAGTTTCTTGACCTGATCTGTTAGTGTTTCCTGTTTGCTTGCACGGGTCTTCGTGATCCATGTCACAGAAGGCGAAGGCGGTCTTGTGAAAGGATTGCTCGCCGGAGCGGTGTCATGCCGCGAGGCCAGGCTGAGCGGCGCGGAAAGGACGAGAGCGTGATCGTCGGAGTTCCGAAAGAGAGTTACCCCGGAGAACGCAGGGTGGCGCTGGTTCCGGTGGCCGTTCCCAATCTCACGAAAGCGGGAATGGAGGTCATTATCGAAGCCGGGGCTGGGGCGCAGGCCGGCTATCCCGATGCGGCTTATGTGGAAAAGGGCGCGAAGATTGTTCCTGACCGCGCGACCATTTTCCGCAACGCTGACGTGGTGCTGCAGGTGCTGTGCTACGGGTCCAATGACGTCACGGGCAAGGCCGACGTGCCGCTGTATAAATCAGGCCAGGCGCTGATCGGATTCCTGCGGCCGTTTGGCTCGCAGGAGGTGCTGCAGCAGATTGCGGATGCGGGAGTCACCGCTTTTTCCGTGGAACTGATGCCGCGCACCACGCGCGCCCAGAGCATGGACGCGCTTTCCTCGATGGCGACGGTTTGCGGCTACAAGGCGGTGCTGCTGGCCGCCGAAAATTCGCCCCGCATTTTCCCCATGATGACCACCGCGGCGGGGACGATTACTCCGGCGCGCGTTTTTGTCATCGGCGCGGGCGTGGCCGGACTGCAGGCCATCTCGACCGCTCGCCGCCTGGGCGCTGTGGCTTCGGCCTACGACATGCGTCCCGCCGCCAAAGAGCAGGTGCAGAGCCTGGGAGGACGCTTCATCGAACTTCCGATCGAGGCGCAAAATGCCCAGGACGCCCGCGGCTACGGAACCGCGCAGGATGAAACCTTCTACGCCCGCCAGCGCGAACTGCTGACCCGCGTGGTGGCCGAGAGCGATATCGTCATCAGCGCAGCGGTCATTCCAGGAAAGAAATCTCCCGTGTTGATTACCGCTGACATGGTGAAGGGAATGGCGCCCGGTTCCGTGATCGTGGACCTGGCGGCTGAGCGGGGCGGCAACTGCGAACTGACTCGTATGGGAGAGACCGTCAACGTCCACGGGGTTTCGATCATTGGCGCGATCAACCTGGCAAGCAGCGTTCCTTACCACGCCAGCCAGATGTATGCGCGCAATCTCATGACCTATCTGACGTACATGGTCAAAGACGGCAAGCCGCAACTGAATATGCAGGACGAGATCATCCGTGAAACGATGGTCACCAGCGGCGGGGAAATCGTGAACGCGCGAGTGCGCGAATTCTTCAAGCTGCCGGCGTTGACAGCGGGAAACTGAAGAGAATCAAGGAGCAGAGATGCCAGCGGATTTCATTTCGAATCTTTATGTCTTCATCCTGGCCGGGTTTGTGGGATTTGAAGTGATCAGGCGTGTTTCTCCGCTGCTGCACACGCCGCTGATGTCGCTGACCAATGCCCTGGATGCGATTGTGGTGGTGGCGGCCATCATCATTGCCGGGCGGCATGAGACTACGCTGACCACGGTGCTGGGTGCGATTGCGGTGGCCGCATCGTTCAGCAACATGGTGGGCGGATTCGTGATCACCGACCGCATGCTGCGCATGTTCAAATCCGGCAGGTCGAAACAATCATGAGCGGACTGGCGCTGCAGCAGTATCTGGATTTCGCGTACATCGCCGCGGTTGTCCTCTTCATTCTTTCGCTCAGGTTCCTGAGTTCTCCCACAACGGCGCGCATCGGCGTGCTGGCGGGAGAGGTGGGGGCGGCGCTGGCGGTCGTCGCCACGCTGTTCAACCCCGAGGTGGCGCAGTACAAGTGGGTGCTCATCCCCCTGATCATCGGAGCCGGGGTCGGTGTTCCCCTGGGCATGGTGCACATGACCGCGGTGCCGCAGCGAACCGCACTCAGCCATGCTTTTGGCGCGCTTTCCGCCGCCATGATCGGCATCGCCGAGTTTTACGTGGGCACCGAACCGGTCACGCGCTTTCAGATGGGTGAGATCGGGCTGGAAGTCATCATCGGCTCGCTGACCTTCACGGGAAGTCTGATTGCGGCGGGCAAGCTGCAGGAAATCCTGCCGCAGCGTCCCATCGTGTATCGCGGGCAGAATATTGTGAGCCTGTCGGTGCTGGCGGCAGCGCTGGGCCTGGCAATCGCCCTGGTAGTGAATCCGGCCAACACGATCCTGTTTCCGGTGATGGTGATAGTGGCCCTGATTTTTGGGGTGCTGCTGGTGACGCCGATCGGCGGCGCCGACATGCCGACGGTCATCTCACTGCTGAATTCCTACGCGGGCTTCTCGGCGGCGCTGCTGGGATTCGTTCTGAACAGCAAAGTGCTGGTCGTAGCCGGCGCGCTCGACGGATCCTCCGGCTTCATTCTCTCCGTGATCATGTGCAAGGCCATGAATCGCTCCTTCACCAACGTGATGTTTGGAGCGTTCGGCCAGGTGCAGGCGTCGGCGACAGCGGCGAAAGAAGAGCGGGTCGTGCGCAGCGCCAATCCGGAAGAGGCCGCCGCCATTCTCTCGGCCGCGAGCAAAGTTGTGATTGTCCCAGGTTATGGCATGGCTGTCGCGCAGGCGCAGCACAAGGTCCGCGAACTCTATGACCTTCTGTCGAAGAAGGGAGTGGATGTCCGCTTCGCCATTCACCCGGTCGCAGGACGCATGCCCGGACACATGAATGTGCTGCTCGCGGAAGCCGATATTCCCTACGACCGTCTGATCGAGATGGACGAGATCAACGGCGACTTCCCGCAGACCGACGTGGCGCTGGTGATCGGCGCCAACGATGTGACCAATCCTGCTGCGCGTAATGATCAGTCCAGCCCGATTTTCGGCATGCCGATCCTGGATGTGGACAAGGCGCATACCGTGATGGTGATCAAGCGCAGCATGAACCCGGGATTCGCCGGAATCGACAACCCGCTCTATTATCTGGATCAGACCCTCATGCTGTTCGGCGATGCCAAGCAGTTCGTAGGCGGCATCGTGCGGGAGTTGGGTGGAGGGCACTGAACCCAGGAGATTTCGTCGATCCCGGAGTAAACTGAAAGTAACAGGTCGAACATGCCTTTGTCGAACAATGTGATCCGCCGTGACCCCGATGTACTGGGCGGGACCCCTGTATTCTGCGGAACACGCGTCCCATTCCAGGCCCTACTCGATTATCTCGAAGGCGTACAAACCCTTAACGATTTCCTGGATGACTTCCCCTCGGTCACTCGCGAGGCGGCCGTGCATGCCCTCGAACACGCAAAAGAGCTGGTCGTCAGCGAACTGGGATGAGGCTGCTCCTGGACGAGTGCATTCCGCGAAGGTTGAAAGATAGTTTCTCCTCTCACGATTGCCGTAGCGTATCTCAAGAAGGATGGGCAGGAAAGAAGAACGGCGAACTGTTGAGCCTGGCGGAGGAGACTGGGGTTCGAGTTTTCCTGACTCTCGATCAGGGCATCGAATACCAGCACAATCTGCAGTCGCGAAAGATCGCTATAAGATTGGTTCGTGCAAAATCCAGTCGCCTGGCTGATTTGCTACCACACGTCCCGGAAATTATGAGAGTACTGGGAGTGATTCAGCGCGGCCAAATTATCACGATAGGTTAAGAGGAAACTTATGAGACCTCTCGTTTCATTGACTGCCACAGTCTTGTTATCTGTGCTCCCTTCCGCTCAATCTCAACCCTCGCTCAACCTCATGCCTATGCCCGCCAGCGTGCAGCAGGGTTCGGGACAACTGCAAATCACGCCGTCATTCTCCGTGGCCGTGACCGGCGCGCGAGAATCTTCCCTCGACAGCGGCGTGCAGCGATTCACGAAACAGCTTTCCTCGATCACCGGCATCCCGTTTCGTTCGAATACTTCGGGCAGTCCGGTCCTCGAAGTACATGCCGATCATGGACGTGAAGCCGTCCAGAAGCTGGGCGAAGATGAGTCGTACGAACTGACGGTGACCGACTCGGGCGCGAAGATTACGGCCGCTACTCCCTTGGGCGCATTGCACGGCCTGCAGACTTTTCTGCAACTGGTGCGAATTACGCCCGCCGGATTTGCGGTCCCGGCGGTAGAGATCAAAGATCAACCGCGGTTTCCGTGGCGCGGCATGCTGATCGACGTCAGCCGCCACTTCATTCCGATTGACGTGCTCAAGCGCAACCTTGACGGAATGGCTGCGGTGAAGATGAATGTCCTGCATTGGCATCTTTCCGACGACCAGGGCTTCCGCGCGGAAAGCAAGAAGTTTCCCAAGCTGACGGCAATGGGGTCGGAGGGGAAGTTTTACACGCAAGAAGAGACCCGCGACTTGATCGCGTATGCGCATGATCGCGGCATTCGCGTTGTGCCAGAGTTTGATACGCCCGGCCACAGCCGCTCCTGGTTCGTGGGCTATCCCGAACTGGCCAGTAATCCGGGTCCGTTTACAGTTGAGAATGAAAACGGCACGCAGTCGGTCACGGATCCCACCCGCGAAGAGACTTACAAATTCATGGACAAGTTCGTCGAGGAAATGGCAAAGCTCTTCCCCGACCAGTATTTCCATATCGGCGGCGATGAGGTGGATGGCAAGTTCTGGGACTCGAATCCCAAGATTCAGGCGTTCAAAGAAGCGCACGGGATGAAGACGAACCAGGACTTGCAGGCCTACTACAACCAGCGCCTGGAAAAGATTCTGTCCAGGCATCACAAGACGATGGTCGGATGGGACGAAATTCTTCATCCCGAGTTGCCCAAGGACATCGTGGTGCAGTCCTGGCGGGGGCAGGAGTCCCTGGCGAAAGCGGCGCAGCAAGGCTATCGTGGCCTGCTTTCCTATGGATATTATCTCGACCTGATGTGGCCTGCGGCGCGCCACTATGCCATCGAGCCCATGAGCGGCGCGGCCGCAAACCTAACTCCCGAACAAAAAGCATTGATTCTTGGAGGTGAATCCGCGCAGTGGGCGGAGTGGGTCACGCCGGAGAATGTCGACTCTCACATCTGGCCGCGCAACGCTGCCATCGCGGAGCGGCTCTGGTCGCCGCAGAGCCTCACCGACGCAACCTCGATGTATGAGCGGATGCATGCCGTGAGCCTTCAGCTGGAGTCCCTGGGACTGACACATAATTCGGCGCGCGACCGCATGCTGCAGCGCATGGCGGGAACATCCGAAACGACCGCTTTGCGCGTGCTGGCGGATGTGGTCGAACCGGTAAAGGACTATAACCGCTGGGATGATGCCAAGGGCCCGATCGACTTCCACGCGCCCCTGACGCGGTTGATCGACGCGGCGTACCCGGAAAGTGACACCGCGCTCGAGTTTGCCGACCTGGTGCAGCGCTTCCTCCACAGCGGCTCCAAGGACCAGGCTGCCGAAGCGCAGATTCGCACCTGGCTGATGCTGTGGCGGAATAACGACGCCAAGTTGCAGCCGCTGCTCCGGCAATCGTCCCTGCTGGAGGAGGACATTCCAATCTCGCAAAATCTGGCGATGCTCGGCGCCGCCGGGCTGCAGGCCCTCGACTACCTGGACAAAGGCCAGACCGAGCCAGAATTGTGGAAGGCGCAGCAACTGGCGGTGATAGACCAGGCCCGTAAGCCGGTCGCTGGACTTTTGCTGCAGGTGACTGCGCCGGTGCAGCAACTGGTCGAGGCGGCTGCGGGAACCCGCTGACGAACTCACCGGCTGCTTGAACGCAACCGAGCCGCGGTCCGCCGGACACGCGGGAATGCTGCCGCCGGCATGCTATCCTATTAGCCAGTAGCTGCGCGCCCGCTGGCGGAATTCCCCGCCGTTCCTGAAGAAATTCAGAAGAAGCTCAGCAGAAGAGAAGCCAGAACCATGCTTTCAGTCAGCAATGTATCCATGCGCTACGGCGCGAAGATTTTGTTCGAAGACGTTTCCACCGCGTTCACTCCGGGGAAGCGCTATGGCCTCACGGGGCCGAATGGCGCCGGCAAATCGACCTTCATGAAGCTGCTCAGCGGCGAACTGGATCCGCAAAAGGGCACGGTCGTTCGTCCCCGGAAGCTCGGCGTGTTGAGCCAGGACCAGTTTGCCTTCGATGCTTACACCGTACTCGATACCGTGATCATGGGCAACAAGCGGCTTTGGGCCGCAATCCAGGAGCGCGATGCGATTTACGCCAAGCACGTCATGACGGATGAAGACGGCATGAAGCTGGGCGAACTGGAAGGCATTGTGGGTGAAGAAGACGGATACTCCGCTGAGAGCGATGCGGCGATTCTTCTGCAAGGTCTGGACATTCCCGAAGAGCTGCACACGCGCAAGATGGGCGAGTTGCAGGGCGGGCAGAAGGTCCGCGTGCTCCTGGCGCAAGCTTTATTCGGACATCCGCAGGCGCTGCTGCTGGACGAGCCCACGAACCACCTGGACCTGGACTCCATCCACTGGCTGCAGGGATTTTTGAATGTCTACGATGGCGTGGTCATCGCGATCTCGCACGATCGCCATTTCCTGAACAGCATTTGCACGCACATCGCGGACATCGATTACGAAACGATCATCACCTACACCGGGACGTACGATGACATGGTGGTGGCCAAGACGCAGGTGCGCTCGCAGATCGAATCGCAGAATGCCCAACGCGAGAAGAAAATCGCGCAGCTGAACGAATTCATCGCGCGCTTCGCCGCCGGAACACGTTCCAGCCAGGTGCAATCCCGGCGCAAGGAAGTAGAGCGCCTGCAGGTGACGGAGCTGGCCAAATCCAATATTCAGCGGCCGTTCATCAAGTTCGAACAGAAGCGCCCGTCCGGCAAACACATTCTGGAAATCGAGCACCTGGGCAAGTCGTACGGAGACAATCGGGTGATCCGCGATTTCACGGCCAGCATCAGCCGTGGTGAAAGGATCGCCCTCATGGGCCGCAACGGGGCAGGGAAGACCACGCTGTTGAATGCCCTGCTGGCGAATTCGCCCACCACGCCCGACGCCGAACTGCGCAAGACCAGCGGCTACGATGGCCCGTTCCTGGACGCCGGCAAAGTGATCTGGGGGCACGAAGCCTCCATCGGCTACTTCGCCCAGGACCACCGCAGCTTGATCGAGACCGGCACTACCGCCATCGAGTGGCTGCATCAGTGGGATCCTGCGGCGGTCACCGAGGAACTTCGTGGAATTCTGGGGCAGATGCTTTTCGCCCGCGACGAAGCCACAAAGTCGACCAGCGTTCTCTCCGGTGGAGAGGCGGCGCGCCTGCTCTTCTGCAAGCTGATGCTGCAGAAACCCAACGTGCTGGTCCTTGACGAGCCTACCAACCACCTCGACCTGGAATCCATTAATGCGCTGAACATCGCGCTGCAGCGTTACCAGGGAACCGTGCTGCTCGTGACCCACGACCACGACCTGATTGATGAAGTCGCCACCCGCATCTGGCACTTCGAGAGCGATCACAAGATCACTGACTTCAAAGGAACGTACGAGGAGTACCAGTCGGCCATGGTCGCAGTTTGAACAATGGCACGGCGGATGTCATCCAGGGACGGGTAGATCCATTTATCTGGTGCCGGCATTCGAAGGGATGGCAAGGGTCTGGGGGCTGCACCATTTGCGCTGCATGTAAATCAACCTGGTTCTCCACAGCGATTCACAGCGATCCTAGTTGCGTTGTGGGCGCAAGTTGAAGATAATGGGCGCAAATGCCCTTCTACTCAGGGTGCTGTGTATCGTCCCGTGTACAGTCGAGCTGATTTGTTGAGGATTCTTCACGTCACGCCGCGCCAGTTGGCTAACTGGGAACGGAGCGGCCTGATCACGCCCTGCCAGAGCTATAGCTTTTCCGACCTGCTCGAAATCAAAAAGATTCGCGACCTGTGCGCCATGAGCGTGCGTCCCAATGTCATTCGCGAATCGCTCGATGCCATGCGCAAGCAGGCGGCGGGAATCGAGAAGCCCTTACTGGAAGCCGGGGCGTGGTCGACCCGGAAGCATCGCGTGGCGTTCCGGCACCAGGGCAAGTTGCTGGAGCCGATCGCGGGGCAGTTCCTGATGGATTTTTCCGAGCGCGAGAAGGTTGTGACCTCCACGCCGGTGCCGCGGCCTGAGCCCACCCCGAGGGACCACGAGGTTTCAGCTCTGTTTGCTCGCGGGATCGCGTTGGAAGAGAATCCCAGCACGCAAGCGGAAGCTATGACGGCCTACCACAAGGTTCTCGAACTCGAACCCGGACACGCCGCCGCTCACATCAACCTGGGGACGCTTTACTACAATCGCCAGGAATTCGGTCTTGCCGAAAGGCATTATCGCAGTGCCATCGAATCCGACCCGCGGTATGCGCTGGCGTACTTCGACCTGGGCAATGTGCTCGACGAGACCGGGCGCGTGCAGGAAGCAGTTCAGACTTATAAAGTAGCGATCCAGTTAGCGCCCACCTATGCCGACGCGCACTATAATCTCGCGCTGGCCTACGAAAAGATGCGCGAGCCCCGCAAGGCGCTCAAACACTGGCAGGCGTATGTCCGGCTTGACACCTCCGGCCCCTGGTCGGTACACGCCCGCAGCCAGATCAAGCGCATCCTGCAGGCGGATGGACTGAAGCTGGTTCCGAAGCGCGGCTGAGCCGCGCGGCCGGTCTAGCGCAGTTCTATACTCTTCCTACGCAAGTGCCGGCCGGGCGGCTTCGCCATTCCTTCCGCACCCGAGGCCGTCCGCCACCTCCATCGCACCTCATCTTCAACACTTGGGGTGCGAGGCGGCGTCCATTAGCGGAGTTCGGCTGCCGCACCGCGTGGCGTCAGGTACGCAAGCACCGCAGCTACCACGAGCAGCGCAGGCACATCGCCCCACAAGTGCCCGACGTGCTCAGGGTTCGCGAAAGACTGCGCTGCCATCACGACCGCATGTACGACGCTGGACCATACGGTGAACCAGATGAGGCTCAGATTTTCCAGCGGTTTGCGGCTGGCAATCAGCAAAAAGACTCCCAGCGTTGCATAGACGCCCAGAATCATCTGGAGGTAGTGCGGAGTGTGGTGGCCGGTGTGCCACGCCCAACCCGACGGCCAAACCAGGGTAAGTATGTAAATTCCGAAGACAAAGGTCACCCCCACCAGCTGTAACGCGATGCGCAAGTACTTGATCCGCTCAGCTGCAACGACATTTTTGCCTTGCGAGCCTGGAAGGTTCCGCTCGCTCCTGAAAACTTCCTCCAACGGTTTTGCCTGGATCGCTGACATATTTCCTCCTTGCCCGGGTCCATGCGCGGGCCCGGATAGCTTTGGTACCACTCGGACAGTTACAGTCAGAGCTGGTCATAGAACTTCAACGCCATCGCGCCGTGTGTCGCTGCGCCTCCAGCGCGCAAAGCGGCGGCAAGCAGCGAGCTTTCGGTGATTTCTTCGCGAGAAGCTCCGGCGGCCTTTGCGCCCTTCACGTGGACTTCGATGCAGTAGGGGCATTGCGTCGTGCAGGCCACCGCCAGGGCGATGAGCTCGCGATATTTTCTGGGAATGGCGCCCTCTTCGCGGCGCACAATATTGTCCAGCGCGAGCCAGGCGTTGAATTCGGCCGGCGCGAGTTTGCTCATCTCCTTCAGCAAACGCAGATCGCCGACATCATGGTAGTGCTCACTCATTTTTTCCTCCCGTGAAGCCAGTTTGGACAACTTGCTTACGATGTTCCGAGAGTACCCGCGAAGAGGACTTGAAACAAGATGGCAGATATGACATTGTACATAGGTGATTAGGACACACATCGAACTTTTACTTTCCATGCGGAGGGCACATCGATGACGGAGGTCACGATCTTATTTCTGGAAGGGACTTTCTCTTCCACGGCCATTGGGCCCATGGAAGTTTTCCACCATGCCGGAAGCTTGTGGAACTGGCTTACGGGGATTCCGCAGGCTCCGCGTTTTCGGGTGACCACGGCATCGCTGGACGGGGGCGCGGTCCACTGCGACGGGCCGATCCAGATCAAGCCAGACGCAGCTCTTGCCGAGATCCGCAAGACGGATCTCATTTTCATCCCTACCACTGGACTCAACATCGAGGACGCCGCCGAGCGCAACGCTGCGGTCATGCCCTGGCTGCGGCGCTGGCAGAAGCGCGGAGCCGCGATTGCGAGCGTTTGCTCCGGCGTGGGGCTGGTTGCGGCCACGGGCATGCTTGACGGCAAACGCGCCACTACCCACTGGGGCCTGGCGCCGCGCTTCCGCGAGAAATATCCCAGGGTGAAATGGATGCCCGAGTTGATGGTGACCGAGGACCGCGGCTTCTACTGCGGCGGGGGAGTGCATGCGGCCCTCGATCTCAGCCTGTATCTGGTCGAGAAATTCTGCGGGCACGAGATTGCCATGCAAAGCGCCAAGGCAATGCTGATCGAGACGCCGCGGAC
>Ga0070741_10009946_pt1 | contig 18196 bp, 18 predicted proteins | sample Coa_R1_4_FD_66440 | JGI IMG/M metagenome (GOLD analysis project Ga0070741, IMG submission 66440) | Surface soil microbial communities from Centralia Pennsylvania, which are recovering from an underground coalmine fire - Coalmine... | ecosystem: Environmental > Terrestrial > Soil > Unclassified ...
CAGTTCCTGCAGATGATGGAGAAGCCCGACGTCGACTCGATCGACGGGCTCTCGCCGGCGATCTCGATCGACCAGAAGACGACGTCGCGGAACCCGCGCTCGACGGTCGGCACCGTCACCGAGATCTACGACTACCTGCGCCTCCTGTACGCACGCGTCGGTAGGCCCCACTGCCCGATCTGCGGGCGGCCGATCGCCGGCCAGAGCCTCGACGCGATCGTCGACCAGGTGCTGCGGCTCCCCGAGGGGACGAAGTTCACGGTCAACGCACCGGTTGTCCGCGACCGCAAGGGCGAGTACAAGGACGTCTTCGAGGAGCTCCGAGCCGACGGGTTCACGCGGGTCAAGGTCGACGGCGAGCAGCGGCTGCTCGAAGAGGCGATCGAGCTCGACAAGAAGTTCAAGCACACGATCGAGGTCGTCGTCGACCGCCTCGTGATGAAGGCCGACCTGCGGCCGCGGCTCTCGCAGTCGATCGAGACCGCCGCCGGGCTCGCCGAGGGGCTCGTCGCGATCGATGTCGTCGACACGGGTGAGCAGATGGTGTTCAGCGAGAACTTCGCGTGCCCCGAGCACGGCGTGTCGCTTCCGGAGCTCGAGCCGCGGATCTTCTCCTTCAACTCGCCGCACGGCGCCTGTCCGCGGTGCACCGGCCTCGGCGCGCAGCTCGAGATCGACCCCGACCTGCTCGTGCCCGACCCGACGCTGTCGATCGGCGAGGGCGCGCTCGTCCCGTGGTCGGTCGGCGGCTCGAGCTTCTACGAGTCTGTCATCCAGGCCATCGCCGACCGGTACGAGATCGACCTGGACATGCCCTGGCAGGACCTGACCGAGGAGCAGCAGAACCTTTTCCTCTTCGGCACCGGCGGCGACCGCGTCTACGTCCAGTACCGGAACCGGATGGGCCGGAAGCGTTCGTACATGCTCGCGTTCGAGGGCATCGTCAAGAGCCTCGAGCGGCGCTATCGGGAGACCGACTCGTCGCAGCAGCGCGAGCGGATCGAGGAGTACATGTCCTTCCGCGCCTGCCCGGCCTGCAAGGGGGCGCGGCTGAAGCCGGAGGTTCTCGCCGTCACCGTCGGCGACCAGAACATCCACCAGTTCACGAAGATGTCCGTGTCCCGGGCTCTCGAGTTCCTCCAGGGGCTCGAGCTGACCGAGGTCGAGCAGCTGATCGGGGCTCGGATCATCAAGGAGATCCGCGAGCGCCTCACGTTCCTCGCCGACGTCGGCGTCGGCTACCTGACGCTCGACCGGGCGGCGCTGACGCTCTCCGGCGGCGAGGCGCAGCGGCTGCGGCTCGCGACGCAGATCGGCTCCCAACTCGTCGGCGTGCTCTACATCCTCGACGAGCCGTCGATCGGGCTGCACCAGCGGGACAACGACCGGCTGATCGGCACGCTCGAGCGGCTGCGCGACCTCGGCAACACCGTGCTCGTCGTCGAGCACGACGAGCAGATGATGCGCTCCGCCAACTGGCTCGTGGACATGGGCCCGGGCGCCGGCGAACACGGCGGGTACGTCGTCGCGGAGGGGCCGGCCAAAGACGTCGCGCGCAACAAGAAGTCGATCACGGGCCAGTTCCTTTCCGGCGCGCGGCAGATCGCCGTGCCCGAGCGCCGCCCGAACGACAACGGCGCCTTCCGGGTGCTCGGCGCTCGGATGCACAACCTGAAGGGCATCGACGTCGAGTTCCCGGTCGGCAAGTTCGTCGTCGTCACGGGCGTTTCCGGATCGGGCAAGTCGACGCTCGTCAACGAGATCGTCTACAAGGCGCTCGCGAACCGGCTGCACCGCATGCGGACGAAGCCGGGCGACCACGACTCGGTCGAGGGCATCGATTGCTTCGACAAGGTGATCGACATCGACCAGTCGCCGATCGGCCGCACGCCGCGGTCGAACCCCGCGACCTACACCGACCTGTTCACGCCGATCCGCGAGCTCTACTCGCTCACGCCCGAGGCCAAGGTGCGCGGCTACAAGCCGGGAAGGTTCTCGTTCAACGTCCGCGGCGGCCGCTGCGAGACGTGCAAGGGCGACGGCCAGATCAAGATCGAGATGCACTTCCTGCCGGACGTCTACGTGCCGTGCGAGACCTGCCACGGCCGCCGGTACAACCGCGAGACGCTGGAGGTGCGCTTCAAGGGCAAGTCGATCGCGGACGTGCTCGAGATGTCGGTCGAGGAGGCGCTGCAGTTCTTCGCCAAGATCCCGAAGCTCCGCCGCCGGCTCCAGACGCTGCACGACGTGGGACTCGACTACATCAAGCTCGGCCAGCCGGCGACGACGCTCTCCGGCGGCGAGGCGCAGCGCGTGAAGCTGGCGAAGGAGCTCAGCAAGGTCGCGACCGGCCGGACGCTGTACATCCTCGACGAGCCGACGACCGGCCTGCACTTCGCCGACATCGAGAAGCTGCTCGACGTCCTCCAGCGGCTTGTCGACGCGGGGAACACCGTGCTGGTGATCGAGCACAACCTCGACGTGATCAAGCAGGCCGACTGGATCGTCGACCTCGGCCCCGAGGGCGGCGACGCGGGCGGAGAGCTCGTGGCCGCAGGCACGCCCGAGGAAGTCGCGCAGGTCGAGGAGTCGTACACGGGCCGCTTCCTGCGGAGCATCCTTCCCGTCGCCGCGGCGGCCGCATGACCTCCCCGTCGCGAATGTGGCTTGCGGCAGGCGTCCTCCTGGCTTCCGTTGTCTCCACCGTCGGGGCGGCGGACGCCGGGTCCGCCCCCTATCGCGTGATCCGGACGGGCTCCTCGTTTCTCGTCGCCGGCACCCCGGTCGCCTGCGAGACCGGCAAGGTCGATGGCACCGCCCTGAGCTGCATCGACCGTGACCCGACGACCAACGGCATCTCCCGGGAATCCGTCGGCGCCGCCATGATCGCGGGCAAAGCGGCCCGCGTGGCGTTGATCGACTACGGCAAGAACGGCCAGGACGTGCCGTTCTGGAACCGCGACCAGCCGCATCATCCGCCCTATGGGCTGTTCGCGGTCGGCAAGGTGTACAAGAACCTGGTTCTCCACGTCGGCGACCGGTTGGCGATCGGCGACACAGCCACGTTCTGCGTCGTGCCCGCAGGCAACGACCTGCTGTGCGTGGTGATGAAGACGAAGACGCTCCGCCCGGTGACGGGCACATACGGGATCTTCGCGAACGCGACGACGATGGAGATCGGGCGCGTGAACTCGAAGGGCGGCTTCGACTCGGTCAAGGCGTTCGACGAGACCAAGCTCAAGCACTGAGGCGGTCACGCGGCTCTAAGCTGGCCGCGTGAGCTCGCGGACGGAGCCGAGCCCAGAGGCGATCGAGCGCGCCTGGTGGGCGCGGCTGCCCCGCGTTCTCTACGCGCCGACGGAAGTCTTCGCCGAGCTGCGGGACGAGTCGAGAGAGGCCTCGGACGCGCGGCAGGAGGCGCTCGTCGCGATCGCGTTCCTCGCCGGGATCGCGATCTTCGTCGGCTCGGTCGCGATCGATCCGCCGTACAACCGCTACTACCTCGACCTCAGCGCGTTCAACCTGACCTTCGAGGCGATCCTCGGCGGAGCCGTGGTCGGGATCCTCAACTTCTGGGTCTTCGGCGCGATCCTCTATCTCGGCTCGCGCGGTCTCGGCGCGCTCAGCGGGTACCGGATGGCGCGACACATCGCCGGCCTGGCGACTGCACCCTTCGTGCTCGTGCTCCTGCTCGCGCTGCCCGTGCGCGTCGGCCTCTACGGCACCAACCTCTTCCACGACCAGGGCTCCGACAACGGTGTGGGCGGGCACGTCTTCATCGCCGTCGACGCGATCGCGCTCCTGTGGAGCCTCCACCTCGCGCTGGTGGGGATCCGCGTGACCCAGCGCTGGTCGTGGAGCCGGTCCACCGCAGCGCTCGGCGTCACCGCGCTGTTCGCGATCCTTCTCGGGACGTTCGCCTTCGCGCTCTCGGCGCGCTAGCTCTCGGACTCGAAGAGCGCCAGCTCCTCCTCGGGCATCGCGTAGGTGTGCTCCTCGCCCGGGAACGCGCCGCTGCGAACCTCGGAAGCGTAGGCCTCGAGCGCGTCGCGGATCTCGCGAGACAGGTTCGCGTAGCGCTTCACGAACCGCGGCAGATGCCCCTCAGTGAGCCCGAGCAGGTCGTGGTACACGAGCACCTGGCCGTCGCAGTCCGGGCCCGCGCCGATGCCGATCGTCGGGATCGACAGCTCCGCGGTGATGCGCGCCGCGACCGGCGCAGGAACGGCCTCGAGCACGAGCGAGCAGCAGCCGGCGTCCTCGAGCGCGTGCGCGTCCAGCACGAGCCGCCGCGCGGCCGTAGCCGTCCGCCCCTGCGTCTTGAACCCGCCGAGCATCGTCGCCGACTGCGGCGTCAGGCCTATGTGGCCCATCACCGGGATCCCCGACTCGACGATCGCGCGGCAGCGCGAGGTCATCGGGCCTGCGCCCTCGAGCTTGACGATGTCGGCGCCGCCCTCCTTCACGAACCGCACGGCCGTCCGGATCGCGTCCTCGTCGGACACCTGGTAGGAGCCGAACGGCAGGTCGCCGACGACGAGGGGCCGCCGCGCCTGCCGCGCAACGGTTCGCGTCAGAAAGAGCATCTCGTCGACCGTGACCGGGACGGTGGTGCCCTCGTAGCCGAGCACGACCATCGCGGCCGTGTCGCCGACCAGCACCATGTCGATGCCGGCATCCTCGGCGAAGCGGGCGCCGGGCGAGTCGTAGGCGGTGACCATGACGATCTTGTCGCCGCGGCGCTTCATCGCGGCGAGCTCGGGGAGCGCGAGCTTGCCTGCCGGTGGAGTGCTCACGAGTCGGCTCCTTTCAGGACGACGTTGTCGATCAGGCGGATGCCGCCGACGCGGATCGCGGCGGCGAGGACGGGCGGCTCGAACGGCGCGACCTCGACGTAATCGACGTCGAAGCCGTTGAGCAGGCGGCGGGCCTCGCCGGGGTCGCGGGTCGCGAGCGCCCGCGGCAGCTCGGCCGCGCGCTCGCGATCCTCCGGCGAGAGCAGGGCGTTCCGCGACGACAGCGCGAGCCCGTCGGCGTCCCGGGCCGTCGGCACGATCCGCAGGTCGACATCCAGGTCGAGGTCGCGGATCATCCGCCGCACCACCTCGACCTGCTGCGCGTCCTTCTGGCCGAAGTACGCGACGTCCGGGCGGACGATGTTGAAGAGCTTGCAGCAGACGGTGGCGACGGCGCGAAAGTGCCCCGGCCGGAACCGACCTTCGAGGATCGAGCCGACCTCGGTCACCTCGATCCAAGTCTGGAATCCCTCTGGATACATCTCCTCGACGGCCGGCGCAAAGAGGAAGTCGACGCCCTCCTCGGCGGCGAGCCCGGCGTCGCGCGCCTCGTCGCGCGGGTACCGAGAGAGGTCGGCTGCCTCGCCGAACTGCGCCGGGTTGACGAACAGGCTGGCGACGACGACGTCGCTCTCGGCACGCGCAGCCCGCAACAGCGCCAGATGGCCGTCGTGGAACGCGCCCATGGTCGGGACGAGCGCGATCCGGGACGCCGAGCGCACAGGCTCGAGCGCCGCGCGCACCTCGCGAATCGTCCGCAGCGTCCTCACGTGGCGGTTGCCTCCGCGAGCGCCGTATAGAGCGTCTCCAGCTCTGGCTTCTGCTCCCTGATCGCCTCCAGGTGGCGGTCCATCGTCGCCCAGTCGCCGCGCGAGATCGGCCCCGTGAGCTCGAAGCCGTTCTCGATCGTCCGCCGCATGAGCGGCACGAGCGCCTCCGGCGGCGCGCCCGCGAGCTCGACGAGGGTGCCGGCCGCCTGGTGCAGGGTGACGAGGTAGCCGCTCGCGAACATCGCGCCGGCGTGGTAGAGCGCGCGGCCCGAGTCGGGGAGCTCGAACGGCGCGAGGCCGAGCGTGCGCGCCAGCCAGAAGCCCCGCTCCAGCGCCTCGCCGTCCTCGGCCGTGACCGCGCCGAACGCCCCGTCGAGCTGCTCCGGCCCGCGCCACCTCACGAGCGTCTGCAGCGGGTGGACGGAAAATCGGCGCTCGTGCGGGTCGAGCGCCGCGAGCGGCGTCGCCCCGCTCACGTGGCAGATCCAGGCGCCCGGCTCGATCCGCCCGGCGACCTCGGCGATCGCACGGTCGGGGACGCAGAGGATCGTCAGCTCGCCGTCGTGCTCGAGCAGCCGGATACCGCGCTCGCGCAGCCGCGCGCTGATCGCCGAGCCGGACCGGCCGGTGGCGCCGATGACGGTGACGCTGTCGAACATTCGAGCTCCAGTTCCGTAGCGGATACCGGGCGATTGCAAAGTCTATCGGCCGACCCTTGCCGCGGACCCGCGGCGACCGATAGGGTGCGCCGCGTTGCGCGCCTGCGGCTGGGGGGTCGGGGCGGGCTCGTCTTCGTCGTTCGAGTTCGCTCAATCGAGTGCGCCTGCTCAAGGGCGTGCGCCTGCCTGCCGAGGCACCGGCGCAGTGGGTCGCTGGGTCGCACTCGCCGTCGCCGTCGCCGCTCTGGCGGTGCCGGGAGCGGCGCAGGCGTCGGGGGGCATGGCGATCGGAGCCGCCGAGGACGCCGCGAAGGAGCCGACGCTCCTGCTCGCGAAGACCAAGATGGACCTGGCGAAGCTCGCCGGCCTGAACGCGATCCGCCTGACCGCCCAGTGGCGGCTCGGCGAGACGGCGCCGCCCGCCTGGGAGCTCGCGAGCCTGCAAAACGCCGTCGACGCCGCCGACATGGACGCGATCACGGTCTACGTCTCGGTCTACCCGGCCGGCAGCTCGCAGACGCCGCGGACGGCGGCGCAGCGCGCGGACTTCGTCTCGTACGCAACCTCGCTCGCCCAGTCCCTGCCGAGCGTGACGCGCTTCATCGTCGGCAACGAGCCGAACCTGAACCGTTTCTGGATGCCGCAGTTCAGCAAGAAAGGCGTCGACGTGGGCGCGCCCGCCTACGAGCGGCTCCTCGCGCAGACCTACGACGCGCTCAAGGCCGTCTCGCCGTCGATCACGGTGATCGGCGGCGCCGTCTCGCCGCGCGGCAACGACACGATCTCGTCGAAGAAGCACTCGCCGACGACGTACATCCACGACCTCGGGCTCGCGTACCGCTACAGCGGGCGGACGCGGCCGATCATGGACGAGTTCTCGTTCCACCCGTACGAGGACAACTCGAGCATCCCGCCGAGCTTCGAGCACCCGCGCTCGACCACGATCTCACTCGCGGACTATCCCAAGCTCGTCGAGCTGCTCGGCGAGGCGTTCGACGGGACGTCGCAGCTCGGCTCCACGCTGCCGATCGTCTACGACGAGTTCGGCGTCCAGTCGAAGATCCCGGCGGACAAGGCGTCGCTGTACCAGGGCCCTCAGCCGGCGTCGATCAAGCCGGTCAGCGAGGCGACGCAGGGCACGTACTACGCCGAGGCGCTCGCCATGGCCGCATGCCAGCCGACCGTGGCCGCGATCCTGCTTTTCCACGTCAGCGACGAGCCGTTCCTCGCCCGCTGGCACTCCGGCCTGTTCTACGCGGACGACACGCCGAAGGCGAGTCTCCCGGTCGTGCAGCGGGCGATCGAGTCGCTGCGGACGGACGGCATGCCGGGCTGCACGGTGGCCGGCGCGAAAGCCTTTGCGGCGCGCTCGGCTTTCTCTCACTGACCTTCGGTAGCTTGGCCGCATGATCAGGGCAGTCGCGACGGTGCTGGCCGTCGCCGTCGCGGCGATCGCCGCTGCGACGGCGGGTGCTGCGGGCGCCGGTGCGGCGACCGTCCCGTTCGCGCCGTGCCACGGAACTTCCGGAGTTCAGTGCGCGACCGTGACCGTGCCGCTCGACTGGAGCGGCGTCGTTCCCGGCACGATCCCGCTCGCAGTCGAGGAGCTGCCGGCGAAGGGGACGACTCGCGGAGTGATGATGATGATCGCCGGCGGGCCGGGCCAGGCGAGCGCGATCGCGTTCGACCTCGCCGACCTCGCGCCGACCTGGCAGTCGCTCTTTCCCGGCTATTCCCTGGTCGCGTTCGACCCGCGCGGCACCGGCAACTCCGGCTTCCTCGGCTGCACGATCGGCAGCGACCCGCTCGTCTCCGCCCCGGAGGTCGCCGCCTGCGGAGCCTCGATCGGCCCGGCGCGGGTCTTCTACACGACGGCCGCGAACGCCGAGGACGTGGACGCCGTCAGGCAGGCGCTCGGGGTCGACAAGATCGCGATGTGGGGCACGTCCTACGGGACGAAGGTCGAGCTCGCGTACGCGCTCGCCCATCCAGACCACGTCGAGCGGATGATCCTCGACTCGGTCGTCACGACGAACGGCCCCGACCCGCTCGGGCTCGACCAGCTCCAGAACATGCCGCTCGCGCTGAGGTCGATGTGCGGCAACGCCGCCTGCCACAAGATCTCGCCCGACCTCGCCGGCGAGATCGCCTCGCTGGCGAACCGCGCCGCGGTCACGCCCATCCGAGGGCGCGTCCGCACGGCTGCGGGGCAGCTCGAGACGGTGTCGCTCGACGGGCCGACGCTGCTCGGGATCGTCGTGTCCGCGGACCTCGACCCGGGCCTCGAGGCCGAGCTTCCGTCCGCTGTCGACGCGGCGGCTCTCGGCAGGCCCCAGGCGCTGCTCCGGCTCGCGGCCTTCGAGGAGGGCGGCTTGGGCGTCTTCCGCGCCGCCGCGGACACGTCCTTCAGCGAGGGCCTCTTCCTCGCGACCATGTGCAACGACGGCCGCTTCCCCTGGGCCGCGAACGCCGACGCCGCGGGACGGCAGCAAGCGCTCGCCGCCGCGGTCGCAGCGCTGCCGACGGGGTCAACGGGGCCGTTCGGGAGCTGGGCGACGTCGATCGGGCCGGCGACGTACTGCCTGCCCTGGCCTTCGCCGTCCGGCAATGCACCGCTTGCCGCCGGGCCGCTTCCGGACGTGCCCGTGCTGGCGCTCTCCGGGAGCCTCGACATGCGGACGCCGACCGCCAGCGCGGCGTCGGTCGTCGCCCAGTTTCCGCAGGGGCACCTGGTCGTCGTGCCCGGCGTCGGACACAGCGTGCTCACCGTCGACCCGTCGGGATGCGCTGCCCAGGCGGTGAAGACCTGGCTCGCGGGCGGTACGCCGCCGACGCGTTGCGCCCGGGCACGACCGTACGTCGCCGCCGTTCCACGGATCCCGGTCTCCGTCGCCAAGGCGCCGGCGGTGGGTGGAGTATCCGGCTTGCGCGGGCACACGCTGTCCGCAGCCGAGTCGACGGTGAAGGACGCGCTGGCGGCCTCGGTCACCGACGGCGGCTCGATCGGCGGGCTGGCCGGCGGCAAGGCGGAGCCGGAGGAGACCACGCTCCTGCTCACCCGCTACAGCGACGTGCCCGGCCTCACCGTCAGCGGCACGCTGTCGATCGATCTCCGGCTTCACGGGTCCGGCCCGATCTACGCGCTCAACGGCTCGGTCACGGTAGGCGGCCCCAAGGCGGCACGAGCCACGCTGACGTACAAGAGCGGCAGCGTGAGCGTTCGCTGGGCCGCGCGGGGGTAGACTCAGCCCATGCCGATCTACGAGTACGTCTGCATGACGTGCGAGTCGCACTTCGAGGAGCTCGTGCGCGGCGACGAGCAGCCGGCGTGCCCGGACTGCGGCGGGGCGAAGGTGGCCAGGCAGTTCTCCGTCTTCGCCACGCGCGCCGAGCAGCCTCAGCCGAGCTTCCGCGGGGCGACCGGCGGCGGCGGTGGCTGCTGCGGCGGCTCCTGCGGCTGCGGCCACTAGTTCGAGCGTTCAGGTCTTCCCCGGCGCCGCCGATAGCGGCCCCATGTCCATGCTCGCGACGCTCGTCCAGGTCGAGCCCGAGCTGCTCGCCGATTCGGACGCGATCGAGACCCTGTTCATGCCCGAGCTCCCGGCGGCGTTCGACCCGGCGCGCATGCGGGAGGCGATCCTCTCGCGCGGGCCGCAGCTCCTGGCTGCGGTGATGGACATGCATCCGCAGCTGCGGAGCCAGATCGGGGCGAGCGTCGGCCGGTCGCAGGAAGCGCTTCGGAGCGGCGACGGCGGCGAGGCGGTCTTCGAGCTCATGCGGAGCCGGATGGGCCGCAGCGGGGCAAACGGCCATCCGCGCCTCGAGCTCGACAAGGCCTGGCACGGTGTGCACTACGTCCTCAGCGGAACGGTCGAGCCCGGCGAGTCGCTGCTCAGCCAGGCCGTGCTCGGCGGGACGGAGATCGGCGACGACTTCTCCGGCTACGGCCCCGCGCGGTGCTTCACGGCGGAGCAGGTCGCGGATCTTGCCGCGGCGCTCGCCGACGCCGACCCGCATTTCGACGCGCAGCGGATGAACGAGCTCGAGATCTATCCGTTCGGCTGGAGCGGCGAGGCACGCGACTGGATCCTCGACGAGCTCGCGAACCTGCGGACGTTCTATGCCGACGCCGCCGCGAACGGCCGCGCGATCGTCACCTGCCTCGTGTAACAACCCGGGCGCCGCACGCGATATAGCGTGTGATGGCGCTGACGACCGACGCCGAACTCCTCGCCGCCGCTCGCACCGACGCGTCGGCGTTCCGAGTCTTCTACGAGCGCTACGCCGAGCGCGTCCACGGCTACCACCTGCGCCGCACGCGCGACCCGGAGGCCGCCCACGACCTGACGGCCGAGACCTTCGCGCAGGCCTGGCTCTCCCGGCGGCGCTTCCGCGACCGCACCGGAGGCACGGCGGGCCCGTGGCTGTTTGCGATCGCGCGCAACGTGCTGGTCGCGTCCGTCCGGAAGCAGCAGCTCGAGCGGAAGGGGTGCGAGCGCCTCGGCGTGCTCCTCGAAGCGCACGCCGAGCCAGACGAGACGTGGCTCGACGACGTGCTCGACGAGGTCCCGGACGCCGTCCGTCTCCGGGTCGTCGACGAGCTCGGCACGACGCCTGCCGCCGCCCGCGTCCGCGTCCACCGCGGGCTGACCTCGCTCCGCCACCGACTTCGCCAACGACTGGAGGCCTCGTGACCACGCTCTCTCCCCACCTCGCCCGGCTCGGCGACGAGCTCGAGCGCGCCTGCGCCGCCGACCTCGCCGTGAAGCCGCGCCGCACGCGGCGCATGGTGCTGATCGCCGCGGTGGTCGCAGCTGTACTGGGCGGCGCGGCGGCAGTCGCGGCCGACCAGCTCTCGACCGACGACGTGGCCCACAGCCTGCCCGCAGGGACGGCGGCGCTGATCGGAACCGACCCGACGTGCACGGTGGTCAAGCAGGACGTCGAGTACCACTGCGTCCTCGCGAAGCCGCCGTACCCGGAGGTGTCCGACTGGAAGGGCACCGTCGAAGCCACGGTCGATGCGACCAAGCACGTCAACGGCGGCTGTCGCGCGCTGCGCTCGGACGGTCTCGTGTGGGAGTGCTACATCGGCCGGGCGGCCGTCGACCAGGACATCATCAGCCGGGGCTTCCTCGGCCAGTACGCGCCGTATCCGGGCCACGGCTAGGCCTCCGCGTCCGTCCGCGCGAGCGCCTAGACTCGCAGCCGATGAAGGACCGGCTGGTGAGGCTCGAGGTGTTGCAGCAGGAGGCCTCGGGATGCACCCGCTGCCGGCTCTCCGAGGGGCGGACGCAGGTCGTGTTCGGGGTCGGCAACCCCGATGCAGAGCTGATGTTCGTCGGCGAGGCGCCCGGCTTCCACGAGGACAAGCAGGGCTACCCGTTCGTCGGGCAGGCAGGCAAGCTGCTGGACAAGCTGCTCGCGGGCATCGGGCTCACGCGTGCGGACGTCTACATCGCGAACGTGCTCAAGTGCCGCCCGCCCGGAAATCGCGACCCGCAGCCGGACGAGATCGAGCAGTGCGAGGGCTACCTCTTCCGCCAGATCGAGGCGATCGAGCCAAAGCTCGTCGCGACGCTCGGCAACTTCGCGACCAAGCTCCTGTCGGGCAAGCAGCTCGGCATCACGCGCGTGCACGGCCAGGAGCAGGAGGTAACGCTCGGCGGTCGGCACGTCACGCTCTACCCGCTCTACCACCCGGCGGCCGCGCTCTACACGCCGCGGATGCTGCAGGTGCTCGAGGAGGACTTCCGGCGGATCCCGGCGCTGATCAGCCGCATCCTGCTGGCGGACGAGGGGCGGGCCGAGCCCGACCCCGCAGGTGAGCATCCGGAGCTGGCGATGGCCGCGCCCGTCACCGCCGAGCCTGCCGTCCAGCTCGGTCTCTTCTAGCGCTGCTCGAGCACGTCATCTGGATCGGCGGCGCCCCCGGAGCCGGGAAGACGACTGCCGCGCGGGCGCTCGCACACCGGCACGACCTGCGCTTCTACGCCGTCGATGCCCGTGCACACGCTCACGCCGCGCGTTCGCGCGGGCCGAGGATGCTCCGGCTCAACTCGCTCGGGCTGGACGAACGGTTCGGAGCACCGCCTGAGCTCCTGGCCGAGCAGTTCCTCGACTACGCGCGCGAGGAGTTCGAGCTCGTGCTCGAGGATCTCCGCGCCTACCCGCACGAACCGCCCATCGTGGCCGAGGGGCCGCAGCTCCTGCCGGAGCTCGTCGGGCCGAAGTCGGTCTTCCTCGTTCCGACGCCGGACTTCCAGCGCACGGGGCTCTTCCGGCGCCAGCCGACCCGCCGGCCGCAGGTCGTGGAGCGAGACGCGCTCTTGGCCGCGACGATTCGCGAACAGGCGACGAAGCTCGGCCTGACGGTCGTCGAGGTGGACGGCTCGCTCGACGCGGACGGTGTCGTCGAGCGGCTCGAGGAGCTGTTCGCACCCCTGCTCGAATCGACTCGACCGCTCCCCGACCTGCGGGCGATGCGGCGCGACGAGAACGAGGCCGTCAGCGCGAACATCGTCGCGGCCGGCATCCCGAGTTACGCCTTCGCCTGCGAGTGCGGCCGCAGCGGCTGCACGGAACGCGTCGAGCTGACGACGACCGAGCTCGCCCGCGTCGACCCGGTCGTCGCGCCCGCGCACGCGCGCTAGCGTCACGGCATGGTCAGCTCCTCGCCTGCCGAGACCGAGGCGATCGCCGCGCGCCTGGCCGCCAGGCTTGCGCCCGGCGACGTCGTCTACGTCAGCGGAGAGCTCGGCGCGGGGAAGACGACCTTCGTCCGCGGCGCCGTCCGTGCGCTCGGGATCGACGGGCCGGTCACGAGCCCGACGTACACGATCGGGAACCGCTACGACGGCGTCTCGCACCTCGACCTGTACCGCTTCGAGGAGCTGACGGACGCCGACTGGGGCGCGCTGGAGCCGTACTTCGCCGACGCCGTGGTCTTCGTCGAATGGCCGGAACGGGCAGGCGGTCGTCTCCCTCCGGCCCGCGTGACGGTGCGCCTCGGACACGTGGACGCCGACCGCCGCTCGGTCGACCTCTCGAGCCCCGAGCCGGACCTGCTGGCCGGGCTACTCTGAGGCGCATGCTTCGAGGGCTCGTCCTCGCCTTCGACACGGCGACCCCGGTCGCCGCCTCGGCGCTGGTGCGGGACGGGCAGCTTCTCGGCGAGCGCGCCTCCCGCGCCTCGGCCGTGCTCGCCGACGCGGATGCGCTCCTGCGCGAGGTCGGGCTCGGGCCGACGGACCTCGACGGCCTCGTCGTCGGCACCGGCCCCGGGAGCTTCACGGGCATCCGCATCGGCCTGGCCGCAGCTCGCGGGCTGGCGCTCGCGGTCGGCATCCCCGTCGCGGGCGTCTCGACGCTCGACGCGCTGGCCGCCGGGGCCCCGGTCGGTGCGTTGCCGGTGCTCGACGCCCAGCGCCGCGAGGTGTTCACGCTCCGCGAGGGCGTGCCTGTCGCGGTGCGTCCGGCCGAGCTCGCCTTCGAGCCGGGCACCGTCCTCGTCGGCGACGGCGCCGTCCGCTACCGGCCCTACCTCGAGGCAGCCGGCGCCGAGATCCCGCCGGACGGCGACGCCGTGCACCTCCCGCGGGCGCACCTGCACGTGAAGCTCGCGCGCGGCTTGGGCGACGTCGACCTGGTCGAGCCGATCTACGTCCGCCTGCCGGACGCCGAGAAGGCAGCGGCATGAGCACTACGCGCGGTTTGGACATCCAGCGGCTGGGTCTCGAGGACGTGTCGGCGATCGAGGCGATCGAGCAGACCGAGATGCAGGCGCCGTGGTCGCGGATGATGTTCGTCAGCGAGATCGTCAAGACGACGTCGATCTGTCTCGGCGCCTTTGTCGACAACCGGCTCGTCGGCTACGTGATCGTCTCGCGCTACGTCGACGCCTGGCACGTGATGAACCTCGTCGTCGTGCCGGAGCACCGGCGCGAGGGAATCGCGACCAGACTGCTTGCGGCGCTGTTCGAACTCGCCGGCGACGACGACCGCCGTGGATTCACGCTCGAGGTGCGTGTCTCGAACGCGGCCGCGATCCAGCTCTACGAGAGCCTCGGCTTCGCCTCGCAAGGCATCCGCCGCGGCTATTACACGGACAACCGGGAGGACGCCCTGATCATGTGGAGAGAGCCCGGCGCGTTGTGATTCTCGGAATCGAGACGTCGTGCGACGAGACCGCGGCGGCGGTGATCACCCGCGGCGGCGAGATCCGCGCCAACGTCGTCGCTTCGCAAGTCGCGCTGCACGCGCGCTTCGGGGGCGTCGTCCCGGAGGTGGCCTCGCGGCGGCATCTCGAGCTGGTCGCGCCGGTGGTGCGGGAGGCGCTCGGCGAGGCAAGCGCGGCTCTGGAGGACGTCCAGCTGGTCGCCGTCACGCACGGGCCGGGGCTGATCGGGGCGCTGCTCGTCGGGCTGTCGGCGGCAAAGGCGCTGGCGTGGGGGAGAGGACTGCCCCTTGTCCCCGTCGACCACCTGCACGGCCATGTCGCGTCCCTCTACCTCGAACCGGATCCGCTCGAGCCGCCCTTCCTCGGCCTGCTCGCGACCGGCGGGCACACGCTGCTGCTCGACGTGCAGGACCGCGCGGGGTACCGGGCCGTCGGCACGACGATCGACGACGCGGCGGGCGAGGCATTCGACAAGGGTGCCCGGCTGCTCGGGCTCGGCTATCCGGGAGGCGCGGCGCTCGACCGACTCGCGCAAGACGGAGACCCCGAGGCGTTCGACTTTCCGGTTGCGCGGATCGAGGGCCTCGATTTCTCGTTCTCCGGCGTGAAGACGGCGCTGCTGTACGCGGTGAAGAAGCTCGAACCCGCGGAGCTCGAGCGCCGTCGGGCCGACCTCGCGGCGAGCTACCAGCGGGCGATCGTCCGTGCGCTCGTCGAGCGGGCACGCACGGCCGCTGCGCAGCTCGGACACGAGCGGATCGCTGTCGTGGGCGGGGTCGCGGCGAACTCCGAGCTCCGCGCCTCGCTGCCCGACGCCGCGCTCGCTCCGCTCGCGCTCTGCACCGACAATGCGGCGATGATCGCGTCGGCCGGCCGGTACGTCGAGCCGCTTGCGCCGCCCACGTATCTCGATCTCGACGCCTATGCCGCCGCGTAGGCTCGCCGTCACGGGCCTGCTGCTGGTCGCCGCGGTCGTAGCCGCCGCCGTGGTGGCGTCGCGCGGCTCGGCATCGAAGCCGCGCGCAGCGCCGACGGCTCCCGCGGACAGCTGGCAAGGCCTCGTCGGCGACGCCCGGATGCCGGTCGCGCTCGGCCAGCGGATGATCGTCGTCATGCGCGCGCCGTCGCTCGCGCAGCGCGTCCAGCAGGCGGGCGGGATCGCGAGCGACGAGCAGGAGCGGCGCTGGACGGCGCAGGCGCTCTCCGCGCAGCAGGACGTGCTGCTGCAGCTCGACACGAAGGGGATCTTCATCAAGCCGGTGCTGCGCTTCACCCGCACGATCAACGGCTTCTCGGCTGCACTCGACCCGAGCGCCGTGCCCGTGCTCGAGCGCATGAAGCAGGTCGCGGGCGTGTACCGCGTACGAGCTGCGTATCCGGCGAGCACCGGCGTCACCCCGCTCGCCGCCGCGACGCGAACCGAGCGTGCGCAACCGCTCCGCTCCTCGCTCGTCGGGCTCGACGGGAGCGGCGTGCTCGTCGCGCTGCTCGACACGGGCGTCGACACCGCCTCGCCGTATCTCCACCTCCATGTGCTGAACGGAACCGACGTGGCCGGCTCGCACATCGACGCCCGGCCCCAGTCCGGGCCCGGCGGAGACGTCGAGCGCCACGGCACCGAGATGGCAGGCATCGTCGTCGGCTCCGGCCGCGCGGGCCTGTCCGGCGTCGCTCCGGGCGCGACGGTGCTGCCGATCCGCGTCGGCGGGTGGCAGCGCGACGACTCGGGCCGCTTCGAGGTCTTCGCCAGGACCGACCAGGTGATCGCCGGGCTCGAGCGGGCGGTCGATCCCGACGGCAACGGCGACGCACACGACGCGGCGCGGATCGCGCTGATCCCGCTCGCAGAGCCGTTCGGAGCGTTCGAAGACGGGCCTCTGGCGCTGGCCGCTGCCGGGGCGTCGGAGCTGAACACGCTGGTCGTCGCGCCTGCGGGGAACGACGGCGCCGCCGGCCCGGCGTTCGGAAGCCTCTCCGGCCCGGGAGGCGCGCCTGCGGCGCTGACGGTCGCCGCCGCCGACCTGCGGACGAGGACGCTCTCCGCTCGGCTCGTCGTGCGCGACGGACTGAACGTGCTCCTCAACCGCGACGTGCCGGTGCTCGGCCCGGTCGGCCCGGCAACGGAGCGTTCGCTCCGTCTCGTTGCGGCAGGCTCGCTGTTCACGCACGGCGGCGTGAGCCGGGTCGCCGGCCGAGCTGTGCTCGTCGGCGCCGGCGAGAGCCCGAGCCGCGCCGCCGTCGCCGCCGCCTATGCCGGAGCGTCGCTCGTCCTCGTGGCCGGAGACCGGCTGCCCGCAGGAGCGCTGGGCGGCGGGGAGGCCCTCGTCGCACCGGTGCTGGGGGTGCCCGAGGCGCTTCTCGCCCGCTCGCGCAAGGCGACGAACCTCGTGGTCTCGGTCGGCGCGGCCCACCCGGCGTCGAGCGCCGGGCCGCATGTCGCCGGCTTTTCCTCCTGGGGCCTCTCCTTCGGCGGCCATCCCAAGCCCGAGGTCGCAGGGCCGGGCGTCGGTGTGCTCTCCGTCGACCCTGGAACGACTCCCCGCCGTCTCGCGCGCTTCGTGCTCGTCGACGGCGCCAGCGCCGCCACGGCCGTCGTCGCCGGAGAGGCAGCGATCGCCGTCGAGGCGCGGCCCCAGCTGACGGCGCCGGAGTTGAAGAGCGTCCTCGTCGGGACCGCCGAGGCTCTCCCCGGCCAGCCGGCCGCCGCACAGGGAAACGGCGTGCTCGACCTCGCCGCTGCTGCCAGCGTCGAGGTCGCGACGCAGCCGGCCACGATCGCCTTCGGGCGCGCGGCCGGGCCGGGGTGGGCCCGCTCGCTCACCCTGGCCGTGCGGAACACCTCCACCCGTTGGCTGCGGGTCTACCTCTCCGCCCCGTCGCCGAGCCGCGACCTCGCGCTGTCGCTGGACCCGAAGACGCTGACGATCGCGCCGGGTCAGTCCGCCGACGTCCAGGTCTCGGCGCGCCTGGCCCGCGCCGCCTCGGCGCCCGTGATCTCGGGCACGCTGACCGTCGCGCCTCTCGCCGGCCTGGAGCTGCGCGTTCCCTGGGCCGTCGTGACCGCGCCGGTCCAGCCCGATCTGATCGGCTCGGCGCAACTCTCCGCCAAGGCGATCAAGCCCTCGGATGTCTCTCCGGCGGTCCTCCTCGTGCAGCTCGGGCGCGTGGACAGCGGGCCGGCCGGCGTGACGCTCGAGCCGGTGGAGCGCCTCGACATCCGCCTTCTCGACCACGCCGGGCGCGACCTGGGCCTGCTCTCCCGCCTCCGCGACGTGCTCCCGGGCCGCTACGCCTTCGGGATCACGGGACGCGGGCCGAACGGCGGCGAGCTGCCGCTCGGGCAGTACACGCTGCGCCTCCTCGCCTTCCCGGCCGCGGGCGGCGCTGCTGTGACGAGATCAGTGGTTTTCACCCTGCGCTGACAGTGTTTCCTACGACGAATACCGTCTATTCACGGGCGTATAGTTCGGCGCGGGCAAGCATCAGTCGACCAAGGAGAGCATGGTGGCATCGATTGACACCTCCTCGCATCTGCGGGAGAACCCGTTCGAGATCGCGCAGCAACAGCTGCGCCTCGTCGGCCAGACGTTCAACCTCGACCCGAATCTCATCAACGTCCTTCAGGAGTGCAAGAAGGCGGTCGAGGTCTCGATCCCGATCAGCATGGACGACGGCTCGATCCGGACGTTCCAGGGCTTTCGGGTGCAGCACAACATCGCGCGCGGTCCGTCGAAGGGCGGCATCCGGTACCACCCGGACGTCACCGTCGACGAGGTCAAGGCGCTCGCGATG
>Ga0070741_10009947_pt1 | contig 18196 bp, 15 predicted proteins | sample Coa_R1_4_FD_66440 | JGI IMG/M metagenome (GOLD analysis project Ga0070741, IMG submission 66440) | Surface soil microbial communities from Centralia Pennsylvania, which are recovering from an underground coalmine fire - Coalmine... | ecosystem: Environmental > Terrestrial > Soil > Unclassified ...
GCCGCCAACCGCCCTGCGGGCGGAGTTCTCCCCTCTCCCACAGCGCTGGGAGAGGGGCCGGGGGTGAGGGCCTTTCCGGTCGCAGACCGGTTGGCCGCAGGCCCTTCAGACAGGTCGTTCACGGCCTGGGAAACGGGCGACATCGGCCCAATCTGAGGAGAAGACATCGTGCAAAACGCTGTGTACCAGAAGATCGAGACGGAATCCATGCCTTCTCTGCGCCTCGCGACGGCCCCGACGCTGGTCTCGGCAGTCGGGCTGACGAAGGTCTATCCGCGTGGAACCGAGACCGTGCGCGCGCTGGACGGCGTCTCGTTTGAACTGGCCGAGGGCGAGTTTGCCGCCATCGTCGGGCCGTCCGGCGCGGGCAAGACGACCCTGCTGCACCTGCTCGGCTGCATGGATGCCCCGACCTCCGGCGATCTGATCCTGGCCGGGCAGCCCACGCGCGGCCTCTCCGACTCGGCCCTGACCCGGCTGCGGCGCGAACAGGTCGGGTTCGTCTTCCAGCATTTCGGGCTGATTCCAACGCTGACGGTGGCCGAGAACATCACGCTCCCCACCCTCTTCTCGCGCAAACGGGCCGCGCAGAGAGCAAACGAACTGCTGGAGAAGGTCGGGCTGGCGCACCGGCGCGGCCATCGCCCGCACGAACTCTCCGGCGGCGAGATGCAGCGCGTCGCTATCGCCCGCGCCCTGATCAATACGCCGCGCCTGCTGCTGGCCGATGAGCCGACCGGCAATCTCGACAGCGCCAACGGCGACGCCATCATCGCGCTGTTCCATCAGCTCAACCGCGAAGGGCTGACCGTCGTCGTCGTGACGCATAATCCCACGCTGGCCGCCGCCGCCAATCGTCAACTGACCCTGCGGGACGGGAAGCTGGTCGAGGACATCGCCCGCTGATCTGTCGCGCACTTGCCTTGCTGCCATTCTCATCTCGAAAGGAGAGCGTTTCTCATGCGTAATGTACGTAACTCGCGCCTTCGCGGGTTCACCCTGATCGAACTGCTCGTCGTTATCGCCATTATCGCGATTCTCGCTGCGATCCTGTTTCCCGTCTTCGCCAAAGCCCGCGAGCAGGCCCGCAAGACGACCTGTATCTCCAACGTCCGGCAACTCGGCCTCGCCTGGATGATGTATGCCCAGGATCATGACGAGACCTTCCCGCCGAACAACTCCGTCAATGGAGCCAACGCCAACTGGCAGCCGGCCAATGCCGGCCCCTACCCCTGCAAGCCGTGCCGCCCGCGCCGCAAAGCCAACGTGCCGCCGGACGATCCGGTTCTCTTCCCGAAACTGGATCAGGCGGCGTATGATCCGCGTGTCTTCGCCCTGCCCTACATCAAGAACACGGGCCTCTTCAAGTGTCCGAGCGATACCGGCATCCCGGCCAGCCTTGTCCCGGACGATCCTTCGCAGGGCCGCCCCATCTGGCAGGTGGAAGGCACGAGCTACTGCCTGAACACGGTCATGACCCGCCTGGGAACCCTGGGGGCCATCCCGCTTCCCGCGCAGACCTACATGGGCGCAGAAGTGGCCTCCTACCATGAGGGCGTCAGCCGCGCCGTCTCCGGCTGGCAGACCGCCTCGACCGGCCCGCTGGATAAGCGTTATGACAGCATCGGCCCGGCGCGCATCGCCTACTTTGTGGATGGGCATGTCAAGATGGCGACCGAGCGATTCATCGCGCTTCAGTGTTCGCCGAACCCCTCCATCCCTCTGGAGAACGGCACCTATCAGATCGTGCCGTAGCCCCGACGCTTGCCCTTCTCCCCTCCCCTTGTGAAGGAGAGGCAGGAGTGGGGTCTTTATCGCCCGGCAGAGCGCCTCTCTGCCGGGCGATTTTTATGGGCGGCGGCTCGTCTGAACTCGTACCGGTTTTTGGAAAGAGGCTCTGAAAGCGAACGCGAACCGGGCCAAACAGAGTATAATGAAGCAAAACAGGCCGCCCCGGAGAGAGGCGGCAAACGCGAAGGACTTACAACGTACTATGGCCGAAATCACCGAAGACCTGACTCCCAGCCAGATCGTCGCCGAACTGGATAAATACATCGTCGGACAGAAAAACGCCAAGCGCGCGGTCGCCATCGCGCTGCGCAACCGCTACCGGCGGCGTCTGCTGGCCGAAGATCTCCGCGATGAGGTAATCCCCAAGAACATCCTGATGATCGGGCCGACGGGCGTGGGCAAGACCGAGATCGCGCGGCGTCTGGCGCATCTGGCGCGTGCGCCGTTCGTGAAGGTGGAGGCGACCAAGTTCACCGAAGTCGGTTATGTCGGGCGGGACGTGGACTCGATGGTGCGGGATCTGGTGCAGGTGGCGATCCGGTTGGTGGAGAGCGAGAAGATCGCAGAGGTGCAGCAGGCGGCGGAGGCGCGGGCGATAGAGCGGATCGTGGACTTGCTGCAGCCCGCGCGTCCTGCCGGTTCGGGCCGCCGCAGAGCCGGAGAGGAGGGTTCCGGGGAGGGGCCGGACCTGACGCGGGCGATCCGGCAGATGATCGGCCCGTTCCTGAGCGGCAGCCCGCCGGAGACCGCTTCTACGTTCGAGCCGCACGCGCCGAGGGGAGAGTCCCAGGCGGAGCAGGAGGAGGCGGAGGAGGAGGCGCGCAAGGATGCGGCCCGCCGGGAGCGTATCCGGGAGCGGCTGCGGCAGCAGGTCGCTTCGGGGGTGCGGGATGGGGAGAAGATCGAGATCACGGTAGAGGAGAGCCAGGGCGTGCCGTTCATGCAGGTGTTCACGCCGCAGGGCATGGAAGAGATGGGCATGGATATGCAGAGCGCGCTTGGGGGGATGTTCCCGAAGCGGCACAAGCAGCGTGCGGTGACGATTGGGGAGGCGAAGCAGATATTCGTGCAGGAGGAGGCGCAGGCGCTGATTGACCGGGACGCGCTGGTGCGGGAGGCGATTGAGCGTGCGGAGCAGAGCGGGATCATCTTCGTGGATGAGATAGATAAGATCGCGGGGCCGTCGCGGGGTTCGGGTTCGGGAAGTGGGCCGGACGTATCGCGGGAGGGTGTGCAGCGGGACATACTGCCGATCATTGAGGGTTCGACGGTGATGACGAAGTACGGGCCGGTGCGGACGGATCATGTGTTGTTCATCGCGGCGGGGGCGTTCCACGTGTCGAAGCCTTCGGACTTGATCCCGGAGTTGCAGGGCCGGTTGCCGATCCGTGTGGAGTTGGAGGCGTTGACGGAGGCGGACTTTGAGCGTATCCTGACGGAGCCGCGCAACGCGCTGACGCGGCAGTATGTGGCGCTGCTGGGGACGGAGGGGGTGACCATCGAGTTCACGGAGGAGGCGATCCGGGAGTTGGCGCGGGTAGCGGCGGAGGTGAACCGGCGGAGCGAGAACATCGGGGCGCGTCGGCTGCATACGGTGCTGGAACGGCTGCTGGAGGAGGTCTCTTTCGAGGCTCCGGATATGGCGGAAAAGACGGTGCGGATAGATGCGGAGTATGTGCGCGGGCGGCTGGAGGACATTGTCAAGGATGAGGACCTGAGCCGCTATATTCTGTAGCTCCACCCTGCCCGCCCCTTCCCATCCCGGCAGGGCAGCAGGCGATGAGAAACCAGACTTCTGAATACAGTTTGCCGTTCCAGCAAAACGCGCCTCCGGCAGCCGACCAGAGGCGCGTTTTTTGGCAGAACATAACGGTTCCCTGCTGGTTCATAAAGGCAAGTAGCGCGCCTGGTTTGCAACGTCTTCGGGAATACCAGCCAGCATCATGTATTCGAGGTCTTCGATGCAACGGCCAAGCGACATGCGCCGCTTATGGGCAATAGATAACCTCGACGAATTTCTCCCCGCTCCCCACCTTCGCCAGATCACAGCAAGCAGGAGATTGTCGTACCAGGAGGGAACTATGTCCTCTGCCGGGTACTAAACGTACCGGTCTGTGGAGCGGCGCTGCGGAATGCGGCTAAACACGCCTGGCATGTCGCAAGGCCAAGCCTCGAATCGTCTCGAGGCGTCCCTTGCCGTCCAAGCAGCCGCTTCGCGCGACACCGCCAAGCGTCCTGCCGGACGCACTCGTATGGAAAGGTCGCCTCTTCGTATGCAGCCGAGTGCGATCCAAAGGGACAAGCCTCCAATAAGGATTCTGTCCGAAGGACGGTTGGCCGCAGGCCCGCCAGATGGGTACGTTCTGTACTCGGCCCTACGGTTACGCCCTCTCTCTCTGCTTCTGGCGCTGATGGCGCTGTCCGCTCCGGCCATGCGATCAGGCAGCGGCCACGCGCGCCGCGCCGATACGCTTCGAGGAGAAACTCCTGTGAAACAGACAGAACGAGATCGGCGGGGACGCGCCTTCGTCGGTATTAGCAGATTCGCCGACTTTACGCGCACAGAAGAGGCCAATGGGGACGTGGTGCTGACCTCGCCGGAACTGCCGACCGACCTGGCGGCGGACGAGATCATCGTCTCCTGGAACGCCGACGCGCCGCCCGGAACCGGCCTGAAAGTCGAGGCGCGGGCCTTCGGCGGGGACCACGCGACGAAGTTCTACACGCTCGGCCTCTGGTCGAGGGACGGCGAGACCTACCCGCGCGAGAGCGTGAACGGGCAGAAGGATGCGGACGGCGATGTGGAGACCGACACCCTCGTTCTCACGCAGCCCGCCTCGCGCGTGCAGATGCGTGTCACGCTGCACAGAGCTGCCCCCGGCGCGCTGCCGACGCTGAAGTTTCTCGGCCTCTCCCTGACGGACAGCCGCGCCCGACCGGAGCCTCTGGAGCCGAACCGCGCCGTCTGGGGCAAAGAGATCGCCGTGCCAAGCCGCTCTCAACTGGCCTACAAGGGCGGCGGAGGCTGGTGCAGCCCCACCAGCACGGCGATGACGCTGGCATTCTGGGCCAAGTCGCTCGACCGCCCCGAACTCGATATTCCCGTGCCGGAGGCCGCGCACGCCATTTTCGACCGCGTCTGGAAGGGAACGGGCAACTGGCCGTTCAATACGGCCTTCGCCGGATCGTTTCCCGGCCTCCGCGCCTACGTGACCCGCCTCTCCGACGTGCGTGAACTGGAAGACTGGATCGCCGCCGGGATCCCACCCATCGTCTCTGTCTCCTACGATCTGCTCCGAGGCACGCAGCGCGACCACGATCCGGGCCACCTGCTCGTCTGCGACGGCTTCACGGCGGAGGGCGACATCGTACTGAACGACCCCGCGCACCATCCCGACCGGGGCGAAGTCGCGCGCCGCGTCTTTCCGCGCGCCAACTTTATCCGCGCCTGGCAGCGTTCCAAAAACACGGTCTACCTTATCTATCCCGTGGGCGCGAAGCTGCCGCCCGACCCCTGCGGCCACTGGGAGCCAGGCCATCCATGATCTGCCTGAAGGCCGAGGCTCGCTGCGCCCTGGCCCTCCCCCCGGCCCAGGGAGGGGGGCCTGCAAGCGGTAAGGAGAACGGGCCATGCGCCTGATGCTGCCAGCGCGCCGGGGAGCGCCAGAAGGGCCGCGCCCCCTGTTCCAGATCGGGCCGGACCGGGAAGACGTGCGCGAGTGCCGCCCCTATTTCGTCGTGCCGCTACTGGAACTCGTCCCGCCCGACTACACCGCCGTTCTGCGCCAGCGCATCCTTCAGACCGCAGAGACCTACAAACAGGTGGATGCCGAACGCCCGGTCACCGACCTCTATATCCTCAGTCACGGCTGGCATCGCAACTTCTTTGGGGCAGTGGCCGCCTACGACCGCCTGATGAGCCGCGTCGCCGTCCTGCGGAACCGGCAGCGACTCCGTCACCCGGAAGGCGCGCAGTATCGCCCGCTCTTCCTGACTCTGCACTGGCACTCCGACCCCGGCGAGGATAGCTGGGTGGATAAGCAGGGCCGACGGCACAAGGCCAGCTTCCTCGCCAACGTCCGCGCCACGTTCCTGCCCAAGCCGCAGACGCCCTGGACGGGCCGCTCCCCTCCCTTCTCAACCTGGATGCCAGCCGCCTGATCTACGAAGGCCCGGTGGCAACAGGCGGCGGGCATGGCGACATCTTCAAGGATGACGTGGTCAACCTCTGCTGGGCCGTCACCATCCAGAACATCACGCCGATGCTGACAGCCAGGCGCGCCGGGCCACCCGTCCCTGCCGTCGCCCTGAAGGGGTTGCCGATTGTGCCGATGGCGTTGACGCTCCCTGCCTAAAAATGCTAGAATAGGGCTGCAAACAAAGCGTGCGAACGAAGGCAATTCTGCTGATTGCTGGCACAAAATGCACGTCGCAGCAAAATTTTCGGAATCGCTGCGTTCCCTGACCCTTGCATCACTCCGCAGGAGGATACCTGAACATCATGGCTGTGAAAGTCGGAATCAACGGATTCGGGCGCATCGGGAGACTCTCCCTGCGCGCCATTCTGCAACGCTACCCCAACGACATCGAGGTTGTCGCCATCAACGACCTCACCGATGTGCAGACCAACGCCCACCTCTTCAAGTGGGATTCGACCTACGGCCCCTTCGAGGGCGCGGTCGCTACGGAAGAGGCCGATTTCGTCGTCAACGGCAAGAAGATTCTGGTCTTCGCCGAGCGCGACCCCGCCGCCATTCCCTGGGACAAAGCGGGCGCGGACATCGTCATCGAGTCCACCGGATTTTTCACCGACGCGACGAAAGCGGTCGCGCATCGCGAGCATGGCGTCAAGAAAGTCGTCATCTCCGCCCCGGCCAAGAACGAAGACCTGACCATCGTGCTGGGCGTGAACGAAGATGTCTACGATCCGGCCAGACACCATGTCGTCTCCAACGCCTCCTGCACCACCAACGGCCTCGCGCCCATCGCCAAAGTCCTCAACGACCGCTTCGGCATCGAGAAGGGCCTGCTGACGACGGTACACGCCTACACGAACTCGCAGAAGCTGCAGGACACCGCCGCCAAAGACCTGCGGGACGCCCGCGCCGCCGCGCAGAACATCGTGCCGTCCTCCACAGGCGCGGCCCGCGCCGTCGGCCTGGTCATCCCGGAACTTCAGGGCAAGTTCCACGGCATGGCTTTCCGAATTCCGGTCCCGACCGTCTCCGTCGTGGACTTCACGGCGCTGCTGAGCCGGGATGCGGCGGTCGCCGAGGTCAACGCGGCGGTGAAAGAGTACGCGGACGGGCCGATGAAAGGCATCGTGGAGTATACGGAACTGCCGCTCGTCTCCACCGACCTCCGGGGCAATCCGCACTCCTCCATCTACTCGGCCCTGGATACGGTCGCGGTCGGCGGCAACCTGGTCAAAGTCGTCTCCTGGTACGACAACGAGTGGGGCTATTCTTGCCGCATCGCCGACCTGGTCCACTACCTGGCGCAGCGCGGCCTGTAAAAGCGTTGGAATCCACAGATGACACAGATTTCCACAGATTAAGAACAAAGGCAGGAAAATACGGATGCGCCGCCCGTCTAGCCGGTGTTATACAGTCTCTTGAGCTTTTAATCTGTGAAAATCTGTGTCATCTGTGGATTCTGCTTTTCTTTTGCGGCGTAAGTTGGCCTAAGAAAGGCGGGGAGGGATGAACAAGAAGACCATCGAAGATATTGACGTGAAGGGCAAGCGCGTGCTGGCGCGCGTGGATTTCAACGTGCCGCAGGACGAGACGGGCCAGATCACCGACGACAACCGCATCGTGGCCGCGCTGCCGACCATCCAATATCTGATCGCGCACGGAGCGAAGACGATCCTGGTCTCCCATCTGGGCCGACCGAAGGGCGTCACGCCGAAATATACGCTCGCGCCCGTGGCAGCGCATCTGTCGAAGCTGCTGGGCAAAGAGGTTCCGCTGCTGCCAGACAGTGTCGGGCCGGAAGTGCAGGCGCGCATCAACGCGATGCAGGATGGCGACGTGGCGCTGCTGGAAAACGTGCGGTTCCACCCGGAAGAGGAACAGAACGACCCCGCATTCGCAAAGCAGTTGGCGAGCCTGGCGGAGGTCTATGTCAACGATGCCTTTGGCACGGCGCACCGCGCCCACGCTTCGACCGAGGGCGTGACCAAGTATATCCCCGGCGTGGCCGGTTTCCTGATGCAGAAGGAACTCGACTACCTCGGCGGCGCGCTGGACAACCCGAAGCGGCCCTTTGTCGCCATTCTCGGCGGCGCGAAGGTCAAGGATAAGATAGGGGTCATCAAATCGCTGCTCGGCAAGGTGGACACGCTCCTCATCGGCGGCGGCATGGCCTACACCTTCTTCAAGGCCCGGGGCTGGGAGATCGGTAACTCGCTGCTGGACGAATCGAGCCTGGACTTCTGCAAAGAGGTGATGGCAAGCGCGGGCGACAGGCTGCTGCTGCCGATGGATGTGGTCGTCTCCAGCGCCGATCCCTTCAAGGCAGGCGAGGCAGCCTGTGAGACGCGCGTCGTTCCGGCCAACGCGATCCCGGCGGGTTGGGAGGGCGCGGACATCGGGCCGCAGACGGTCGCGAAGTTCGGCGCGGCCATTCAGGGCGCGGGAACCGTCGTCTGGAACGGGCCGATGGGCATCTTCGAGTTTCCCAAGTTCGCGGAAGGCACGCGCGCCATCGCTCGCGCGCTCGCGGAGTCGGGTGCGGTCACCATCGTCGGCGGCGGCGACTCGGCGGCGGCGGTGCAGAAACTCGGCTTCGCCGACAGGATCACCCATATCTCGACCGGCGGCGGCGCGTCATTGGAGTTTCTGGAAGGCCAGCCGCTCCCCGGCGTCGTCGCGCTGCAAGACAAGTGAGGGGTTAGGGATTCGGGATTAGGCAAACAGGCTCTTCCTAATCCATGCTCAGGAGGTTCGCCATGTCGGGTACGACCGCTCCGCACCACGTCACCATTGATGACCTGGTTTCCGCCTGGAACAGCCACGATCCGGCCCGCCTGGCGGCATACTTCGCGCCGGATGCCACCTTTGAAGAGGTTCCTCTGGGCAATCCGCTGCACGGGCAGGCGGCGATCCAGGCGATGCTGACGGGCCTGTTCGCGGCCTTTCCCGACTTCGTCATGACGGCAGGAAACCGCGCCGAGCATGGCGACTGCCTGGCCTGGGAATGGATCATCACCGGCACGCATCAGGCCGAATTCAACGGCATTCCGGCAACCAATAGGCCCGTCAAGATGCGCGGCGTCTCGTGGTGCTGTCTGCGCGGCGGCAAGATCGCGGAACAGCGTGAGTATTGGGACCTGGCGACCCTGCTCAAGCAGTTGGGCGTCGGCTAAAAAGGAGACAGGCGTTTCATGCGTCAACAGATCATTGCGGGCAACTGGAAGATGAACGGCACGCGCCCAGAGGCCGAAAGCCTGGTGCGCGACCTGCTGCCGCGCCTTGAGCGGAACGATGTGCAGGTCGTTCTCTGCCCGCCGTTTACCGCGCTGGCGACGGTTCAGACGCTGCTGGCAGGCACGAATATCACGCTCGGCGCGCAGAACGTCTTCTGGAAGGAGAAGGGAGCCTACACCGGACAGATTTCACCGCCGATGCTGTGGGATGTCGGCTGCCGGTACGTCATCGTCGGCCATTCGGAACCGCGCGGGAGGTTCGGGGTCGCGGAGCCGGATTTCAGCGCCGGGATTCTGGCCTATTTCGGGGACAACGATGAGACCGTCAACCGCAAACTGCGCGCGGCCCTGTCCGCCGGGCTGACGCCCATCTGCTGTGTCGGCGAGACACTCCAGGAGCGGCAGGAGGGATGCACGGACACCGTCGTCACCGGGCAGACGGAGGCGGCGCTGCGCGGCGTGACGGCGGAGCAGGCGGCGGGCCTGGTCTTCGCCTACGAGCCGGTCTGGGCTATCGGAACGGGCGAAGTCTGCGACGCGCCGGAGGCGGATCGGGTCTGCGGCGTCGTGCGGCAGACCGTCGGGCATCTCTTCGGGGAATCCGTGGCGGAGGCTGTGCGGATTCAGTACGGCGGCAGCGTCAAGCCGGATAACGCAGCAGAACTGCTCGCCCAACCCAACATTGATGGGGCGCTCGTCGGCGGGGCCAGCCTGAAGGCCGCCGATTTCGCCGCCATCGTCGCCGCCGCGCCCCGTTAAATCGAACGACTTCTCGCGTCGGCCCCCTTTCTCCCTCCCAGGGATAGCCTTGACGCCTGCATACGTTATAGCCTCCTGCCAACCGGCAGGAGGCTATTCGTTATTCCCGGCCATCTGTCTGTGATTTCTCTACACTCGTTCGCAGGCGCGTTGACGATGGCAGTTCGCACAAACCAGTTCGCATGTGGCGATCTCTTGAAGCACTGTTTCGGTTGCATACGCCCACCGGTGTCTATCCGATACGCTGTGATAGCCCCAAACGCAGCCACGACAAAAAAGAGAGCGGCTTCCCATTGCGTCGGAAGCCGCATTCGTTTTCGTCTTTTGTCTGCTGACAGCGCGAACAAGCAGGCATGATGGGAGGCGGGTTGTGGAAATCGGGGTGGGCAGATTTGAACTGCCGACCTCACGGTCCCGAACCGTGTGCTCTACCAAGCTGAGCCACACCCCGATAATAAGCGCATGGGTCGTATAGGACTCGAACCTATGGCCCGCTGATTAAGAGTCAGCTGCTCTACCAACTGAGCTAACGACCCGCAGAGGATTCGGCTTTCGACCGAGAAGGCTTCGGGAACTTTTGCCCTCTCTGAAAGCCTTAGAGAGTATACAGGGTAAACGAGAAAAAGTCAAGAATAAAAGCGGCTGCCTGCGCAGAAGAAACAGGCAGGGCAAACGCGCGCGTGCGTCGAATCTGCGGATGCGTCCGGCATCCGCGCGGGGAGTCCCAGGAGAGGAGTAGACAGATATGGAGATCGGCATCGTCGGATTGGGCCGCATGGGCGGCAACATGGCGGAACGCCTGATACGGCACGGGCATCGCGTCGTCGGCAGCGATCCTTCGCCGGACGCCAGAGAGCGCCTCGACAAACTCGGCGGCGTGGGAACCGGATCGGTCACGGAGATGATCAGCAAGCTGACCCAGACGCCGAAAGTCGTCTGGAGCATGGTTCCCTCCGGCAAGGTCACGGAGAGCGTGATTCAGGAGGCTGCCGCCGCGCTGCATCCCGGCGACATCCTCATTGACGGCGGCAACTCCCGCTACTCCGATTCGGTGCGCCGCTATAACGAGATGAAGGCCAGAGGCATCCATTTCCTCGATGCCGGCACGTCCGGCGGCGTCTGGGGGCTGAAAGAGGGCTACTGCCTGATGGTCGGCGGCGACGACGAGCCATACAAGACGGTCGAGCCGCTGCTGCTGGCGCTGGCGCCCGAAGGCGGCTTGCTGCATACCGGGCCTGCCGGTTCCGGCCACTATGTCAAGATGGTGCATAACGGCATCGAATACGCCCTGATGCAGTCCTATGCCGAGGGCTTCGAGATACTTAAAGCCTCGCCCTATCCCGACCTCGACCTCCACGCTATCTGTGAACTGTGGCAGCACGGCAGCGTCATCCGCTCCTGGCTGCTCGAACTGGCTGCCGACGCCTTCGCCAAAGACCCGAACCTCGACCAGATCACCGGCTATGTGGAGGACTCCGGGGAAGGGCGCTGGACGGTGCAGGAGAGCATCGAGCATACCGTTCCCGCGCCGGTCATCGCGCTCTCGCTCTATCTGCGCTTCCGTTCGCGCCAGCAGGACAGCTTCAGCATGAAAGTCCTGGCCGCGCTGCGCAACGAGTTCGGCGGCCATGCCGTCCACAAAAAGACGGTGACGCCGCCACACGTGCCGGGTCTGGAATCGGCGGGCGCGGCCAAAACCGACGCCAAGACCGATGTATAAAACGGGTGTTGGCCCTCACCCCCGCCCCCCTTCCCAATTTTGGGAGAGGGGAGCCAGACGCACCGGCTTCCACCATCGTCTCCCCTCCTCCTGTTCCTGGGGGGAAGGCCGGGCAGGGGGCCACCCAACGCCCAACGCCCACCCATTGGGAAGGAAACGTGACCGATGCCTATCCGTTCTGCGCCTCTGCGCGCCTCCCTCGGTCAGATCGCGCTGCTGGCCGCTGCGCTGCTCGCCGGCGATTTCGCGCTGCGCTGCGTCCAGGCGCAGAAGGGAACGACGCCTCCGAAAGTCCTCTCCGCGCAGGAGTTTCGCCTGACCGATAAAGAGGGACATACCCGCGCAAAGCTGGCCGTCACCGCCGACGGCAGCCCTGAACTCGCCTTTCTCGATATGGATGGCAAGGCGCGCGCCCGCTTTATGACCCTGCCGGACGGAACCACCGCCCTCGCGTTGCAGGATAAAAGTGAGATCGTCCGTGCGGCCCTGCGCCTGCGCCCCGACGGCACCCCCACCCTCTCGCTGCACGACGCCGAAGGCAAGAACCGGGCCGCGCTGGATACCCGGCCCGACGGCAGCGCCAGCCTGACCCTGACCAACACGAAAGGCAAAGGCGGCGCGGGCCTGCTCGTTCTCCCAGATGGAAGCCCGGCCGCCGTTCTGAACGACAGTGAGGGCAAGGTTCTCTGGTCTGCTCCCTGACAGCAAAGAGGAATTGTCCTGCCCGCGTGCCGCGCGCCATGCTGGAACCGCGCAGCGAAAACAGAAGCCGAATACACTGCACTGTGCGCAGTGTATTCGGCAAGACGCGGTTCGCTATGGATGCGCGCCCGTAAAGAAGGCTGTCAGAATGCCTTCAGGATATGCAGGAAGCCCGGCCCCAGCAGCACGACGAAGATCGCCGGGAAGATGAAAAACACCAGTGGAAACAGCATCTTGACCGGCAGCTTCGCCGCGATCTCGCGAATGCGCTGGACGCGCGCCGTGCGGATCGCTTCGCTCTGCACATGCAGCACGCGGGCGATGCTCACGCCCAACTGGTCGGCCTGGTAGACCGCCGCGACAAACGAGGTGATCTCCGGGATGTCTATCCGGGCGGCCATGTCTTTGAGCGCGTCGCCCCGCATCTTGCCCACCCGTATCTCGTCCAGGCAGAGCGCCAGTTCCTCCGTCAGCGGCCCTTTCGTCTTCTCCACCACTTTCGAGATCGCCCCGTCGAAGCCCATCCCCGCCTCCACGCTGACGATCAGCAGGTCAATGGTGTCGGGCAGCGCCTTGCGAATCAACGCCTGTCGCTTGGTCGTCTTCTGTTGCAGCAGCGTATCGGGCAGGACGATGCCCGCGATCAGGCAGACGACGAAGGTCAGCACGCGCGTCTGCGCCGCGCCGGCAAGCGCATGAGCCACCAGAAACCCGCTAACGAAAAAGACGATCAGGCAGATGAGCCGCAGGCCGTTGAACTCGGCGACGCCCAGACCGCCCGGATTACCGGCCCGGCTGAGGGCCAGCCGCAGCGCGTCCGGCGATTTTCCCGGCAGCAGACGGTCTGTCAGCACCGCCAGGCGGAGCAGCATCGGGCGCACGATCCGGTCTCCGAACGAGGCATGAAACTGCGCGTCGCTCAGCGAGAGCGCCGCATTCGAGTCCTCGGTCGCTTGAGAGATACGGCCTATCCGGTCTCGAAAGCTCGGCGCGGCAGGGCGGGTCGGCGTTGCCAGGCCCAGCACCAACAGCATCACGGACAGAAAGGCCAGAAGCATAATCACGAACAGCATGACTGTCTCCTAAACGTCCAGAGTGACCATCTTTTTGATAACGATCCCGCCGAGAACCTGCAAGACCAGCGCGCCGATGATCATCGTCGTGCCGACGGACGATTCGATCAGCGGTTTGAAATATTGCGGGTCGCGTATCTGCAGCACGACCCCCAGGAAGATCGGCAGCAGGAACAGGATGATGCCCGACAGCTTGCCTTCCGCCGTCAGCGACTTGATCTCGCCCTGAATGCGTACCCGCTCCCGCATGGTCTCCGTGATGGTATCGAATATCTGCGCCAGATTGCCGCCGACTTTGGACTGGATATTGACGGCGATGACGACCAGTTCCATATCCGCCGAGCGCGTCCGTTCCACCATGCGGTTCAGCGCGATCTCCATCGGCACGCCCAGCGCGGTCTCGCCGAGCGCCCAGGCGACCTCCTCGGAGATCGGGGCCGGCATCTCGTCCTCGACCATCTTCAGGGCGCGCAGGAACGAATACCCGGAGCGCATCGAGGAGGCGACCAGCGTCAGAGCGTCGGGTATCTGCGAGTCGAAGAGCCGCCGCCGCGCCTGCTGTTTCTGGCGCAGCAGCATCACCGGGCCGACCAGACCGAGGCTGCCGATCATCAGCGCCGGGAACAACTGGTGGGTCTGGGTCAGCGCGCCCGTGAACAGCGTCAGGACGAGCGTGATGCAGATCGCTACGAACTCGGCGGGCCGCAGACGCAGCCCGGCGCGCACCATCTCCAGGCGCAGACGCTGGCCGAACTCGCTGCCGCTCAACAGTTTCGTCAACGCGGGAAGGCGATCCGGGTTCATCGCGACCTCGCGCGCGGCCTGGTTGCGCGCCTCCCGCTCCGCCTGAAACGGCTGCTGGCGGATCCGTTCCGCCAGCCGCTGACTATGCTGGCGCGATTTCTGCTCCTGGCGTCGCGCCCGCATCTCCATGAGAAAGTAGGTCACGCCGCTCACCGCGAAAAACGCCAAAAAGATATAGACTGGGTATGCCATTGTGCTTTCCTACCTGCCCCCCGCCCCAGGGCGCTGCAAGCAGCGCCCTGGAACGGGGGGTCAGGTCTCTCACAGGAAGATGTCCTGGGGCAGGCTGATCCCCTGGGCCATCAGGGCGGGCAGGAACAGAGGCCGCAGGCCCGTCGGCTTCATCTCCCCGATCACTTTGCCGTTCTCATCCATGCCGATCCACTCGAAGTGGAAAATGTCCTGCAAGACGATGACATCGCCTTCCATCTTCTGCACTTCGGTGATATGCGTGATCCTGCGGCTGCCATCGCGCAGGCGGCTCTGATGCACGATCAACTGCACGGCGGAAGCGATCTGCTCCCGAATGGCGCGCACCGGCAGTTCCGTTCCGGCCATCAGCACCATCGTCTCCAGACGCGCCATCACGTCGCGCGGCGAGTTGGCGTGCAGCGTCGCCAGAGAGCCGTCGTGTCCGGTGTTCATGGCCTGCAGCATATCCAGCGCCTCGCCGCCGCGCACCTCGCCGATGACGATACGATCCGGGCGCATACGCAGCGAGTTCTTCACCAGATGGCGGATGGTGATCTCGCCCTTGCCTTCCAGGTTGGCCGGGCGCGTCTCCAGCGTCACGACGTGGGGCTGCCGCAGTTGCAGTTCGGCGGCGTCCTCGATGGTGACGATACGCTCGCCCTCCGGGATATAAGAGGAGAGGACGCCCAGCGTGGTCGTCTTGCCGCTGCCGGTTCCCCCAGAGACGATGATGTTCATGCGCCCATTGACGCAGGCTTCCAGAAAGGTCGCCATCTTCTGCGTCAGCGTGCCGAAACGGATCATGTCCTCGATCTGGTAGGGAATCTTCGAGAACTTACGGATCGTGATCGAAGGCCCCTTGACCGCCAGCGGCGGGATGATCGCGTTGACGCGGGAGCCGTCTTTCAGACGGGCATCCACCATCGGCGAGGACTCGTCAATGCGCCGTCCGAGCGGCGCGACGATGCGCTCGATGATCCGCAGCACGTGCGTATCGTCCTCGAAGGTGGTGTCTGTCAGAATCAGCTTGCCCTTCTTCTCGACATAGATCTGCTTCGGCCCGTTCACCATCACCTCGGTCACTTCCGGGTCCGCCAGCAGCGATTCGATAGGCCCCAGTCCGAGGATCTCATCCACGACGGCCTCGACCAGCACATCCCGCATCTTCTGGGTCAGGGCCAGGTTCTCCGCGTCGAGGACGAGTTCCATCTGCACGCGCACCTGCTCGGTCAGCGTCTCGCGGGAGAGGCGGCTGACGACGGCGACATCGGCATCCTTGAGATATTTCTCATGGATGCGCTTCTTCAAGGCGCTGAGCGTCTCATTGGACAGCAGGCCCGCGCCGTCTTTGCCCTCCTCGGTCGTCTCCTGGCCGGGCGCGCTCCAGAAATCGGGGTCTGTTCGCGATTTCATCTGGAACGAGACCTCCGGCGGGGCCGTCGTCTCGGCGGGCGGCGCGCCCGGCAGCGAGTAGTTCGGCAGCGCGGTCTCGTTCGTGGGACGAGTCAGATCGAACGGAGAGGCCAGCAGCCTCTGCTTAAACGAATCCATGCCTTCGCCTCCTAAGCCGCTTTCTTGCGCATCGCGTCGCGCCCGAACAGCCAGCCGAACCAGCGCGCCGCCGTCGGCGGCTTGACCACTTCGACCTCCTGCGCTGCCGTCTCGTCTCCGGCGAGGCGGCGGGCCAGTTGACGCACGCTCTGGCCGATGGCGCTGTTCGGATGCGACTGAACGAAGGGAACACCCTGGTTGACCGAGCCGGGAACGACCTCGCCGTCGTTGGGAATACTGGCCTCGATGGGGAAGCCCAGTATCTCTTCGATGTCGGCTAACTGCATCCGATTCTGGCGCGCGACCCGGTTCACGATGACCTTGATCTTCTCGCGCGACGTATACTTGCCTTCCAGCGTCTCCAGCAGCCGCTTCGTATCGTGAATCGTCGTGATGTCGAACAGGTTGGCGATGACCAGCACCGTCGTGGCGTGCGAGACGATATAGAGCGAGGGCGAGTGCAGGATCGGCGGCACGTCCACCAGGATATAGCGATACCGCTGTTTCAGGATGCGCAGGATGCTTTCCAGGATGGGGACGGTGAGCGCGTCCAGCGCGACCGGCGTCTTGGAAGTCGTCAGGACGCGCAGGCCGGAATCGTGCTGATCCATGCAGTCTTCCAGCAGTTGAGCGTCCATGCTGGCCGGGTCGAGCGAGGCCAGTTCGATAAGCGCGCGGCGCGGCGTCAGGTTGAGCATGATCGGCACATCCCCGAACTGGGTATACAGATCGAGCAGCAGGGTCGGCTCCTGGGTCTGCTCCGCGACGGCGACAGCTAGATTGGTGATGAGCGTCGTCTTGCCGATGCCGCCTTTGGCCCCGCTGATGGAGATCAGGCGGGTCACCTTGTCGGGATTGGCGGCTTCGACGAACGACTGGCTCATGCGCTTCTGCTGTTCCGCGTAGACTTCGCGGATCGCTCCCAGCAGCGTCTCGCGGGCGACCGGGTGGGCCAGGAACTCGCGCGCTCCGGCGCGCATCGCCCGCCGCAACTGCTCCGGCGAATTCGTATCCGAGACCAGGATACACTGCGTCGCCTGGTTGCTCGCCGTGATGAGTTCTATCGTCTTGAACCCATCCATCACGGCGAGATTGGCCGCAACGAGCGTGATGTCCGGCGTCAACTGGTGCGCGAGCTGCAGGGCTTCCTGCCCGTCGCGCGCCATGCCGGTGATCTCCACCTCGGCATCGCTGACCAGGTGGGAACGCAACTGCTCACGGGTGTATGGTTCGCTATCCGCTATTAAAATGCGTATCATAGGGCTACTTTCACGGAAGAATGATCGCTCGCTGCTCGCGAGTCATGATTCTTTCCTGGGTCTTCCCGCCGGAAAAAGGAAGAGACGAAAGAACCCTCTCCGGCGGGAGAGGGTTCGGCGCGGTTCGGAAACCGGCGTCGCCTCGCAGCGGGCGAGGAACGCCGGGTTTCAAGAGCCTACTCTTCCCATTTCTGACCGATTTCCCACAGCACGGCGGGCTGTCCCGGTTTCTTCATGGTTATTCCATTTTCTGTCATTTTTATCACCTTATAACCTGCCAGGAAGTCGCCTACTTTGCGGAAATAGGACAGATTGCCCTCCGAGAGCATGGCAAAGCTGTTCGTATCGAGGACGACGCCATCCAGCTTGATGACCCGGTGGACGACCGGGGCCTTGCTTGCAGACGCAGGGGCAGGCGCAGGCTGCGGCGCGCGGCGATAGAACGCGGCCTCCACGAGAGGCAGGGCGCGGCGCGTCGGCGCTGGGCTTGGCGGCGCTGCCACGCGCGGCGGCGCAGGCGTCGGTAGGGGAGCGCCGGTCACGAAGGCGCTGTTCAGCGCCGGAACATGCACCGGAGCCGTATCGTCCGCCGGGCGCAGGATCAGATGCAGCTTGCCCCGCGCGGCGGCCAGAACCAGCGTCTGGGCATCGGCAGGCGAGACCATGACGGTCGCGTTGGGAACCTCCTGCGGCTTGACGGCGCTGGCTGCCGCGCTGCCCGCGCCGTTGCCGTCGGCGGCGGGTTTCGTCTCCGGCGTCCAGGTAGACATGACCTGAGAGCCGATCGCCAGCAGGGGGATGTTTTGCAGCACGGTGCGCGTGACCGCCTGCCCGTTGCCCGCGTCGAAGGTCGCCAGCACGTCCACCCGGTCTCCCGGTTTCAGGAATCCGGCCACGCCGCTGATCGGGTCGAGCG
>Ga0070741_10009948_pt1 | contig 18193 bp, 14 predicted proteins | sample Coa_R1_4_FD_66440 | JGI IMG/M metagenome (GOLD analysis project Ga0070741, IMG submission 66440) | Surface soil microbial communities from Centralia Pennsylvania, which are recovering from an underground coalmine fire - Coalmine... | ecosystem: Environmental > Terrestrial > Soil > Unclassified ...
GAATACGCCGCCTGGCCGCTGTTGATGGCGCGCAGCGACCCGATGGCCGACGCCTCGTTGCCCGACATACGAGCGCGGAGCAAGCCCGGCACCGCGATCGCCGCGATGATGCCGATGATCGCGACAACGATCAGCAGCTCGATCAGTGTGAAACCCTTTGCTTGGCGAATCTTCATGTCAATCCTCCTCAAGAGAGCGGTTAAATGTGAACTACCGCCCTAACCAGCAAGGCAAATGCCAGAGCTTAAATAGTCGATAACTCTCACGAGTATAACAAGTTAATCGGAATTAGCAGCCGGCCTCAGGTTGCCGTTTATTGTCGAGTGACAAAGATTGGCTATGCCGAACGGACAAGGAATGTCCGCGCCCCTCAACGGAGGTTGTATTTCTTTACGTAATACCGAAACGAGCGGAAGCTCATCCCCAGCAGTTCCGCCGCCTTGACCTGCACGCCCCCGGCACGCTTGAGCGCCTCCGCGATGTACCCCCGCTCGATCTCTTTGACGTGCGCCTCGAGGTCGAAGCCGGACGCGGGCAGCAGGTCGGCCGCCGGCGCATTGGACATCGACGCCGCCACGCGCGCCGATTCTCCGCGCACGCTCGTCGGCAGGCTGTCGGGCAGGATCGCCGGCGTCGCCTCGAGCGCGACCGCCCGCTCGATGACGTTTTCGAGCTCGCGGATGTTGCCGGGCCAGTCGTAGCGCTCGAGCAGTTCGAGCGCCTCGCGCGAGATGCCGGTCACCGGCTTCTGCATCTGCTCGGCGTACTTGCCGAGGAAGTGGTCGGCGAGCAGCGGCACGTCCTCGCGCCGTTCGCGCAGCGGCGGCAGCGCGATCGGGATGACGTTGATGCGGTAGTAGAGGTCTTCGCGGAACCGTCCCTCCGCGACCGCCTTCGTGAGGTCCTGGTTCGTCGCGGCGATGACGCGGATGTCGGCTTGCAGCTCTTCGAGGCCGCCGACGCGGCGGAAGCGCCGCTCCTGCAGGACGCGCAGCAGCTTGACCTGCATCACCGGGCTCATCTCGCCGATCTCGTCGAGGAAGATCGTGCCGCGCTCGGCGACCTCGAGCAGCCCTTTCTTGTTCGCGTCGGCGCCGGTGAAGGCGCCGCGCATGTGGCCGAACAGCTCCGATTCGAGCAGGTTCTCGGGCATCGCGCCGCAGTTGAGCGACACCATCGGCTTCTCGCGCCGCAGCGAGTGGAAGTGGATCGCCTGCGCGACGAGTCCCTTGCCGGTGCCCGATTCGCCGGTCAGCAGGATCGTGCTGTTGGTGCGCGCGACCGTCTCGATCATCTTGAACACCTGCAGCATCGCGTCGCTGCGGCCGATGATGTTCGAGAACTGATGGCTGATGCCGAGCGTGCGCTTCAGCAGCACGTTCTCCTGGCGGAGCTGTCGGTTCTCGATCTTCTCGCGCACTTTCATCTTGAGGAGATCGATGTCGAACGGCTTGCTCAGGTAGTCGCACGCGCCGAGGCGCATCGCCTCGACGGCGCTCTCGGTCGAGGCGAACGCCGTGATCATGATCCCGAGGATGTCCTGATCGATCTTCTTCGCCGCGCGCAGCACGTCGACGCCGCTCAGGTCGGGCATCTTGATGTCCGAGATCAGCAGATCGACCGGCTCGCGCTCGAGCAGATCGACCGCCGTCCGGCCGTTCTCGGCGAGCAGCACTTCGTAGCCTTCGCGGCGCAGCACGATCGCCAGCAGCTCCCGCATCGATCGCTCGTCGTCGACGACGAGGATGCGCGGCGGACGGCGATCGACGTCCGGCATCACGGGTTGAGTGGCAGTGCTCATGTCGTCACCACAGCGCGCGCCGGAAGCCGCACCGACACCGTGGTGCCGGCTTTCGCCTGCGAGCTGACCTGAATCTCTCCGTTGTAGTCGGCGACGATGCGATGAACGATCGCCAGGCCGAGGCCCGTCCCTTTGGCGAACGTGCCGTGGAACGGCTGGAACAGGCTGTCGAGTTCGCCCTCGGGAATGCCGATGCCTTCGTCCTGCACCGTCAGCACGACGCCGTCCGACGTCGCGTCCGTCGCGCCGACGAGGCGCAGCCGTCCGCCGTCGGGCATCGCGCGCAGGCCGTTGGTCGCGAGGTTCCAGATGATCTGCTTGATCTGGCCTTCGTCGGCTTCGTACCACAGCTCCGCCGCGGGCACATCGACCACGATCTCGTGGCCGTCCTGCACCTCGGCGCTGTTGCGCAGCAGGAGCGCCGTGTCGTTCAGCGCGCGCCGCAAATCGAAGCGCGCGATCTGAAAGCGCTGCGGCCGCGCGTACGCGAGGAACGATCGGATCGTGGTGTTCAGGCGCTCCGACTCGCGCAAGACGATGTCCATCAACTGCGCCTGCTCCGCGCTGAGCGGCAGCTCCTGACGCAGGATCTGGATCGACCCCGACATCGACGCGAGCGGGTTGCGGATCTCGTGCGCGATGCCGGCCGCCATCTCGCCGACCGCCGCCAGCCGCTGCTGGATCGCGGCGTCGCGTTCGAGCTTCTTGATCGCGGTCACGTCCTGGAACGTGAAGAGCAGGCCGGCGCGGCCGCCCGGCGTCTCGAGGTGCGTCGCCGTCATGCCGATCTCGAGCTCGCCGCGCCCATCCGGCGTGCGGTAGCGGAACTCGTGGCGCCGCGACGGCTTCCCTTTCGGATTGCCGCCGGCGGGAATCGTCGCCACCGACGGCGGCAGTTGCAGCACGTCCTCGATCGGCCGGCCCACCGCCGCCCGGAACGGAATGCCGGTGATCACCTCGGCGCCGCGGTTGAACGTGAGGATGCGGTGGTCCAGATCCGTCGTCGCGAGCCCGCTCGGCAGGCTGTCGATGACGTGCTGGTTCAACGCCTGCAGGTCGGCGATCTCGGTCGACGCCTGCTCGAGGCGCGCGCCCGCGGACCGCAGGCTGTTGGCGAGCGATCCGCTCAGGACCGCGACGGCGAAGAAGCCGAACACGTTGAGCGCGACGGTGTACTGCGCGAAGGATCGCGCCGGCAGCGGCACGTTCACGTCGTCGAAGCGCCAGCCGCCCGAAATCAGCCCCGACGCAGCGAGGTACTGCGCGAGGACGAGGCCGCCGTAGAGCAGCGTGCTGAGCGTCGCGACCAGCAGCGCGCCGCGCCGGAACTGCACCGCGCTGGCCGCGACGATGACGAGCACGTACAGCGATGCGAAGTAGCTCGTGATGCCGCCGGTGAAATAGATGAACGCCGACACGATCAGCGCGTCGCCGGCGAGCTGCAGGTCGACGAGCCACCGCTTGTCCTCGACGTACGGCAGCGTGAGCGCGTACGCGATCGTCAGCGCGAAGGTGAGGCCGATCAGCAGGAAGAACGGATCGACCGGCAGCGAGCCGGGCGCCGCAATCTGCGCGTACACCGCCGATCCCAGCAGGATGGTGCTGAGACCGGCACGGACGAAGATCAGCCGCGCGACGGTGCGGCGCAGCGTGGTGTCCACGGCCCTAGGTCAGCTTGCTGATCAGGTCGAAGATCGGCATGTACATCGCGATGACGATGCCGCCGACGACGCCGCCGAGAATCGCGATCATGATCGGCTCGAGCAGCGTCAGCAGGCCGGCGACCGCCGTATCGACTTCCTCTTCGTAGAAGTCGGCGATCTTCCCGAGCATCGTATCGAGCGCGCCGGTCGCCTCGCCGACGCCGATCATCTGCGTCACCATCGCCGGGAAGACGGCGGTCTCCTTCAGCGGCGCGGAGATCGTCTCGCCGCGCTCGATGCTCTTGCGCGTCGTCATGATCGCGTCTTCAACGATCGCGTTGCCCGACGTTTTCGCGGTGATCTCGAGGCCGTCGAGAATCGGCACGCCCGAGCTGATGAGCGTCGACAGCGTGCGGCAGAAGCGCGCGACCGCGATCTTGCGCATGATCAGCCCGAGGATCGGCGCCTTCAGCACGCTGCCATCCACCGTGCGGCGCCCGTTTTCCGTCGCGTAGAACTGCCGGAAGAAATAGCCGCCCGCGAAGCCGGCGATGAGCAGCAACGGAAAGAACTTCACCAGGTTGTCGCTCGCCATGATGACGACGCGCGTCGGCAGCGGCAGATCCGCGCCGAGCCCCTGGAACAGCGCGGCGAACGTCGGGATGACCTTCCACAAGATCACGCCGACGACGATGCCCGCGATGCAGATGACGGCCACCGGATACACCATCGCCGACTTGACCTGCCCGGCGAGCTTGACCGCCTTCTCGATGTACGTCGCGAGCCGCTTGAGAATCGTGTCGAGAATACCGCCCGCCTCGCCGGCGGCGATCATGTTGGTGAAGAGCGGATCGAACGTCTTGGGATGCTTGCGCATCGCGTCGGCGAGCGACATGCCGCCTTCGACGTCGGCGCGCGTCTGCAGGATGACCGCCGCGAAGTTCTTGTCTTCTTCCTGCGTCCCCAGGATCTCGAGGCACTGCACGAGCGGCAGCCCCGCGTCGATCATGACCGAGAACTGCCGTGTGAAGACGGCGAGGTTCTTCGGCTTGACGCGCTTGCCGACCGTGCCCGGCTTCGCCTTGGCCTTGTCTTTCTCCTTCGCCTCGGCCTTGGCCGGCGTGATCCGCGTGACCTGGATCTGCTCGCGGCGCAGCGCGGCGACGGCGGCGTCCATCGAATCGGCGACGCGTTCCCCGCTGACGGTCTGGCCGGCGCGGGTCCGTCCGGCGTAAGCGAATGTCGGCATAAAACAGTCCTCAGTCGTCAGTCGTCAGTCGTCAGTCCTCAGCGAGCCACGGGTGGGCGGGCGGTCGGCGCGCCCGGGCGTCCCAGCCCGGCGCCGGCGACGACGCCGACGCCGCGGTTGATCATGTCCTGCAGCTCGTCGCGGTTCGAGGAGGCGGACATCGCCGTCTCCAGCGTGATTGTCCGTTTCATGTACAGGCTCGCGAGCGACTGGTTCATCGTCTGCATCCCGAGCTTTTCCTGGCCCGACTGCATCGCGCCGTAGATCTGATGGATCTTGTCGTCGCGGATCAGGTTTCGAATCGCCGGCGTCGGAATCATGATTTCGAGCGAGCAGCAACGCCCGGTCCCGTCGGCCTTCGGCAAGAGCGCCTGCGTGACGATCCCTTCGACGACGAGCGAAAGCTGCGTGCGGATCTGCGCCTGCTGCCCCGCGGGAAAGACGTCGATGATGCGGTTGATCGTCTGCGCGCACGAGTTGGTGTGCAGCGTGCCGAACGTCAGGTGGCCCGTCTCCGCAATGCGCAGCGCCGACTCGATCGTCTCGAGGTCGCGCATCTCGCCCACCAGGACGATGTCCGGGTCCTCGCGGAGCGCGGCGCGCAGCGCGTTGCCGAAGCTGTCGGTGTCGCCGTGCACCTCGCGCTGGTTGACCAGGCAGTTCTTGTGCTGGTGCACGAACTCGATCGGATCCTCGATCGTGAGGATGTGATCGTACCGCTCGGCGTTCACCTTGTCGATCATCGCCGCCAGCGTCGTCGACTTGCCGCTGCCGGTCGGACCGGTGACGAGTACGAGGCCGCGCGGGCGCTCGGCGAGCGTGGCGAGGACGGGCGGCAACCCGAGCTCCCCGAAGCTGCGGATCTTCTCGGGGATGACGCGGTAGACGGCCGCCACCGCGCCGCGCTGGTTGAAGACGTTGCAGCGGAAGCGCGCGAGCCCCTTCATGCCGAACGAGCAGTCGAGCTCCTTGGTCTGTTCGAAGCGCTTCTTCTGCTCGTCGGTCAACACGCTGTACGCGAGGTTCTTCGTCTCGGCGGGCGTCAGCAACGGCTGGTCCACCAGCCGCTGCAAATGCCCGTGGACGCGCACCTGCGGCGGCGTGTCGACGGTGATGTGCAGATCGGATCCCCCCATCTGCACGAGCGTCGCGAGCAACTCTGTCAGTGTGGCCATCTATTTCACCGTTTCGCGGACGACTTCTTCGATGGATGTCATGCCGGCCTGGACTTTGCGCAGCCCGCTCGCACGCAGCGTGATCATCCCTTCATCGATCGCCTTGCGCCGCAGTTCGAGCGCCGACGCGCCGACGAGAATCAGCTCGCGCAGCTCCTCGCCGATCGCCATCACCTCGTACAGGCCGACGCGTCCCTTGTAGCCGGTGTTGTTGCATTTCTCGCAGCCGGCGCCTTTCATCGGCGTCACTTCGGCGGCGATCTCGGGCGTGAAGCCGGCCTGGATGAGCGCTTCGGGCGCCATCGGGTTCGGCTCCTTGCAGTTGGAACAGACGCGGCGCACGAGGCGCTGCGCGCAAATCAGATGCACCGAGCTCGCGACGAGGAACGGCTCGATGCCCATGTTCATGAGGCGGTTGACCGTGCTCGGCGCGTCGTTGGTGTGCAGCGTCGAGAGCACGAGGTGTCCGGTGAGCGCCGCCTTGACGGCGATTTCCGCCGTTTCGAAGTCGCGGATTTCGCCGACGAGGATGATGTTCGGGTCCTGGCGGAGGAAGGACCGCAGCGCCGCGGCGAAGTTCAGCCCGATGCTCTCCTTCACGTTCACCTGGTTGACGCCGGCGAGGTTGAACTCGACCGGGTCTTCCGCGGTCATGATGTTGGTCTCGGGCGTGTTGATCTTCGCGATCGACGAGTAGAGCGTGTTCGTCTTACCGCTGCCGGTCGGGCCGGTGACGAGCACCATGCCCCACGGCCGCGCGATCGCGTCCTCGAACTTCTGCAAAGACTCGGGCTCGAACCCGAGCTTCGTCATGTCGAGCATCAACTTGTCTTTGTCGAGCAGACGAAGCACGATCTTCTCGCCGAACAGCGTCGGAAGCACCGAGACGCGGAAGTCGATCTCCTTCGGCTCGCCCGACTCGTTGTAGCGGATCTTGATGCGGCCGTCCTGCGGCAGCCGCTTCTCCGCGATGTCGAGCTTCGACATGATCTTGATGCGCGACGAGATCGCGTCGCGGTACTTCATCGGCGGGCTCATGATGTTGTAGAGAATCCCGTCGATGCGGTACCGAACGCGCAGTTCCTTCTCGTACGGCTCGATGTGGATGTCGCTGGCGCCCTTCTGAATCGCCGACATCAGGACGACGTTCACGAGGCGGACGACGGGAGCGTCCTCGCCCTGGCGCGCGAGCGCCTCGGCGGAGATCTCCTGCATCTCCTCGAGCACTTCGACGTCGCTATCGTCGGCGCCCAGCGTCGACTGGAGTTCTTCGAGCCCTTTGCTCGCCGCTTCGAGGGCGCTCATGCCGGCGGTGGAGACCGGCTGTCCGGGCTTGCCGCCCTTGGCCGCGCCGCCCGCCGCGCCCGGGGCGGCGCCCTTGCCGCCCGCGACCGGGTAGTACTTCTCGACCGCCTCGGTGATCGCGATCTCCGACGCGACGACCGGTTCGACCGTGTACCCGGTCATGAACTTGATGTCGTCCATCGCGAAGACGTTGGTCGGATCCGTCATCGCGATCGTCAGCGTGCTGCCCGAGCGGCTCAGCGGGATGATCTGGTACTTGCGCGCCGTCTCGTTCGGGACGAGCTTGATGATCGTGGGGTCGAGCTTGAACTGCGCGAGGTTGATGGAGGGGACGCCGTATTGCTTGGACAAGAGCGCGGTAATCTGCTCGTCCTTGACAAACCCCATCTTGACGAGGTTGAACCCGAGCTTGCCGCCGTTCGACTTCTGCTGAGCCAATGCCTGCTGCAGCTGATCGGGAGTGATCAGCTTCTCTTTCAGCAGGAGCTCGCCTATGCGAACGGCCATGAATTGTTCAGCTTATCGTGACTTGACAAATTCTGTCAACAAATGACCTAAAACGTCACTCTGAGATCCGCGCCCCAGCCCCGCCGCATCTCATCCGAGCCGCCAGTGAGCTGACCGTCGACATACGTTTTCAGATATTGCCCCGACAACACCATCAGGCTCAGCCCACCGCTTTCCGACCGCGTGCTGTGAATCGTCTCGGCCGACACTCCGCCGCGGACGCCGAGCACCCGATTGAACAGCCACGCTTCCACGCCGCCGGCGACGTGCCGCTCGTCGCCAATCGCCGTCGTCACCGACGTCAGATCCGCGTCGGCGTCCGCCGTCAGCACCACGCTCCCGGGCGAGCCCGTGACGGACACGCCCGCACGCGCCACCCGCTGCAACGACAGCTCGGTGACGCCGCCGGCACTGAAGTCGGTCTCGTGCAGATTGCGCAACGAGATGCCCGCTTTCACGCGTCCGACCCGGATCATGGCGCCCAGGTCGAGATCGACGTGCGTGTCGTCACCCGCATGGAGCAGCTTGACCGTGCTCGCCAGGACCAGGTGGCCGATCGACTGGCCAAAGGTCGCACCGAACTGCGAGAGGTAGCCTGGATCTTGTCGGCTCGAACCCGGTCCAGCTGTAGCGCCGGGCGGCTGCATTTGGCTGAGCGGCAAGCGGTAATAGCTCAAGCCGAGGGCCGGAAACCCGGCCGCCACTCCGACCAGCTGCTGGCCCGAGGGGACGACATCCGGCCGCCCGTACTCCGCGAGCAGATCGAAGTACGGCCCACTCGCGAGGCCGGCAGGATTCCACCAGGTCGCCGTCGAATCGTCGGCGACGCCGACAAAGGCGCCGCCCATTCCCTGCGCGCGGACGCCGACGCTTTCGTACATCTGTGCGCGAGCCGCGCGCGGAGCGAGGCCCACGAAGGACACGACGGACACGAGGATCAGCAAGGCTCTTGGCATGGAGCCCTAACGATAGCGCGGAGCGCCCACGTTGCTCAGTGCGAAGTGCGGAGTGCGAAGTGCGGGGTGCGGGTGTGGAGTGCGCGGTGCGGGGTACCTGGGACCTATCCCACCAGGACTGCGGCGGCGACGACCGTCGTCCACAGCCCTTTCTTGTCGCCGACGGCGGTCTGCGTGACGTTCTGCGTCCGGACGATCTCGTTCGACAGGCGGTAGACCTCTTTCTTCTCGTCCCAGCTCTTGTCGGGGTCGAATTCGAGGCCGAGCGTCGTCGCGAGCATCTCGGCGGCGAGTTCCTCGGCGTAGTCGCCGGCGATGTCTTCGCTCTCGCCGAAGCTGTGGTGTTCCGACAGGTAGCCGTACAGGTCGCGGTCGCGCGGGATGGCGACGCCGACGGTCGCCGCGATCAAGCGATGCGGCTCGCGCGTGGCCGCTTCCGACATGACGACGAAGGTCACCTGCCCCGGCTCGAGACGCTTCATCCCCTCGGCCCGCGACAGGATCCGGCAGTTCGGCGGGAAGATGCTCGACACGCGCACGAGATTGCAGGCGGCGATGCCGGCCGATCGCAGCGCGAGCTCGAACGAGGTCAGCTTCTCGCGGTGCTTCCCGACACCCTTGGTGAAGAACATCTCCTTGGGAACGAATCCGACCACGCTCGTAGCTCCTTGTCGAAGACGGGGACCCAGCATGGTAAACACCAACTTTCCCACTGTCAAGGAACCGGTCGGCGCCCGAGGCCGTATAATAGTTAGGCCCCCTAAGTAATAATGACTCGCGATCAGGCGCGCGATGCCGCGCGCGATATTCTCCAGATCGTCCCGCTCGTCATGCGGACCGTGGCCGCCGAGCTCCGTTCCGCGGGCGAGCTGCCGGCGCCGGCGCATTTCGGCCTGCTCTCGATCCTCAGCCAGCGGCCGCGCAGCCTCACCGAGCTCGCCTCGTTCCAAGGCGTCAGCCTGCCGACGATGTCGAGCTCGATCAGTGCGATGGTGGAGCGCGGCTGGGTGCGCCGGACGGCGCCGGACGGCGACAAACGGGTCGTCATGGTCGACGTCACCGCGTCGGGGCGCGCGGCGCTCGACCGCGTCGCCCGGGCCGCCGAGGGACACCTCGCGGAGGTGCTGGCGCCGCTCGACGCGCCGTCGCGGCGCCGCCTGCATGGCGGCCTCGCCATTCTGCGCAAGGTCTTTACGCCCCCGGCGACGCCAACGGCCGAGCGGAAACGGAACCGCCGATGACGCGGCACGTATTTACGAAAGATGTGTCTAAAGAACCTGTGAGGTGGCTGTGACCGAAACCACCGCCGCAGCGGCGTCCGCGCCGAAGTCCCTGCTCGCGCGGGTGGTCGGCGTCATCTTCTCGCCGCGCGACACGTACGCGGCGGTCGCCGCGCGCCCGCACTGGTTTGGCGTCCTCGCGCTCGTATCGCTGCTCGCCGCGGGCGGCGCGTTCGCGTTCATGTCGACCGACGTCGGCAAGCAGGCGTGGCTCGACGCCGCCGTACGGCAGCAGGAGGCGTTCGGCCGCACGCTCACCGATCAACAGTACGACCGGCTGCAGCAGATGCAGAAGTTCGCGCCGTACTTCAGCGCCGTCTCGATCGTCGCGCTGCCGGTGATGGCGGTCGTCCTCTCCGGCCTGTTCCTCGGCGTCTTCAACGCGATCGGCGGCGGCGACGCCTCGTTCAGGCAGGTGCTCGCCATCGTCTCGCACTCGGCCGTCATCCTGCCGGTCACGCAGGTGATTGGGCTGCCGATCGCGTACGCGCGCGAGACGCTGTCGGGCGTGACGAACCTGATGGTGTTCTTTCCGTTTCTCGACGAGACATCGTTCGCCGCGCACTTCCTCGGGATGATCGATCTCGTCTACGTCTGGTGGATCGTCAGCGTCTCGATCGGCCTCGGCGTGCTGTACAAGCGCCGCACCGGGCCGATCGCGACGTCGCTGCTCGTGGTCTACGGCGTGATCGCATTGGTGATCGCCGCGATTCGTTCGGCGGTATCAGGAGCCTAGATGTCTCGCAAGAACGTGTTCATTACGCTCGGCGTCGTGCTGGTCATCGCGGCGGTCGTCGGGGCCAACTTCTACTTCAAGCGCGATAGCGGCCTGCCGGTCACGGTCGAAGCGGTGAAAACGCGCGACCTCGAGCAGATCGTGTCGGCCTCCGGAAAGATCCAGGCCGAGCGCACCGTCAATATCAGCAGCGACACGGTCGGCCGCGTGGTCAACCTCGCCGTCAACGAAGGCGACCGCGTGCACAAGGGACAGTTCCTGCTGCAGATCGATCCGAAGCCGCTCATCAGCCGCGTCGACAACGGCACCGCATCGGTCAAAGCTGCCGAAGTGACGCTCGATCAGATGCAGCAGGCCGTCATCACCGGCCGCATGCAGCTCGAGCTCGCGCAGCAGAACCTGAAGCGCCAGGAAGATCTCTGGCGGCAGGAGTTGACGACCAAGGAGACGTACGACAAGGCGATGAACGACCTGAAGGTCGCGCAGTCGACGCTCGCCGAGCGCGAGAAGACGGCCGCGGCGCAATCGAGCCGCATCGCGCAGGAGAAAGCGAATCTCGACAGCGCACGCTACGACCTGAGCCGCGTCCGCATCGAAGCGCCGATCGACGGACTCGTCACCGCCCGCAACATCCAGGAAGGCGAGATGGTCATGATCGGCACGATGAACAACGCCGGCACGGTGCTGCTGACGCTCGCCGACATGTCGTCGATCCAGGCCGAGATCGAAGTGGACGAGACCAACGTGCCGCACGTGCAAATCGGGCAGCAGGCGAAGGTGTCGATCGACGCGGTCCCCGATCGATCGTTCCGCGGCCACGTCACCGAGATCGGCAACAGCCCGATCCAGACGTCGACCGCGGGACAGGCGGTCGCCGCCGGCACGCAGGCGACCAACTTCAAGGTGAAGGTGATGATCGACGAGCCGGTGCCGAACGTCCGTCCCGGCTTCACGTGCACCGCGGACATCACCACCGCGACGCGCAAGGACGTCGTCTCCGCGCCGATCCCGGCGGTCGCCGTGCGCGAAGTGATCTACGACGCCAACGGGCAGATCGTCCGGCAGCCGAAAGTCGACAAGCGCCGGCGCCCCGCCGTCGAACCGGTCGCATCGGCCGAGGAACTGAAACCCGGCCAGATGCGGAAGGAAGCCGAAGGCGTGTTCGTCCTGCGCAACAACCGCGCCGAGTTCGTCCCCATCAAGCTCGGCGTCGCCGGCGAGCGCTACTTCGAGGTGCTCTCCGGGCTGCAGGCCGGCGATCAGGTGATCACCGGACCGTACAACTCCGTCCGCGGCATGGCGGACGGCGACGCCGTGAAGATCGACACCAAGAAGCAGTAGGCGCCGGTCCCGTGGACCCCGCAGGCGTATGAACAAGCTCTGGGAATCGGCGCGGATCGCGTTGGACGCGATCTGGTCCGCGAAGCTGCGATCGTTCATGACGGTCCTCGGCAACATCGTGGCCGTCACGTCGATCATCGCCGTGGTGTCGCTCATTCAGGGGCTGAACGCGTCGGTGAAAGCCGCGATCCTCAACCAGGCCGGCGCCGATTCGTTCAACATCCAGCAGTTCCCGATCACGCGCAGCGACGAGGAGTTCGAAAAGGTCCGCAGCAATCCGCGGATCACGCCGCTCGACGCCCGCGCGATCCGCCGCTACAGCGATCTCGCGAGCGCGGTGATGCTCGACTCGACCTCGTCGGGACGCATCACGTACCGCGACAAGTCGATCGACAGCACGCGCGTCCAGGGCGTCACCGGCGAGTACGTGAACTTCTCGACGTTCGACGCCGAGCGCGGCCGGCTGATGAGCCCCACGGAGGTCGAAACGTCGCGGCCCGTCTGCGTGATCGGCTGGCAGACGGCCGACCGCCTCTTCGGAGATGCGACCGATCCGATCGACAAGACGATTCAGATCGAAGGGCACCATTTCGTCGTCGTCGGCGTCAGCGCGAAGCGGGGCTCGCTGCTCGGGCAGACGCAGGACGAATTCGCGATCGTCCCGCTCGGCCAGTTCCAGATGCTGTTCGGATCGCGGCGGCCGCTCTCGATCACGGTGAAGCCGCGCGACATGTCGCAGGTCACCGACGCGATCGACCAAGCGACGCTCGCGCTGCGCATGGCGCGGCGCCTCACGCCGCGGCAGCCCGATAACTTCGGGATCTTCACGTCCGACACGATTCTCGGCATCTACAACTCCGCGACGAGCGGCATCTTCGCCGTGCTCATCGGGGTCGTCGGACTGTCGCTCGTCGTCGGCGGCATCGTCATCATGAACATCATGCTGATGGTGGTGACGGAGCGGACGCGCGAGATCGGGCTGCGCAAAGCGCTCGGCGCGCGGCGGTCCGACATCATGACGCAGATCCTCACCGAGTCGATCGTGCTCTCGGTGTTCGGCGGCGTCGCCGGCACGGTGCTCGGCGCGACGATTGCGCTCGTCATCTCGGCGTTCACGCCGATTCCGGCGGCCGTCGAGGCGTGGTCGGTGGCGCTCGGCATCGGGATCACCGCGGCGGTCGGCCTGTTCTTCGGGCTGTATCCAGCGATGCGCGCCGCGCGGCTGGATCCGATCGAAGCGCTGAGGCGGGAATAGCGATGGCGATCCGCGCGGCACTCGTCTGGGAAGTGATCGTCATGGCGCTCGACACCGTGCGCACGAACAAGATGCGGTCGGCGCTGACGATTCTCGGCGTCGTCATCGGCATCACGTCGATCGTCGGCATGACGGCGCTCATCCGCGGGTTCGACCAGTCGCTGCGCGATCTGATCTCGCAGTCGGGGCCGGACATCGTCTACCTGCAGCGCTTCGGCGTCTCGAGCTTCGCGAACGGCACCGAGCTGCGCGAGCTGCTCAAGCGACCCGACCTGACGATCTCGGACGCGCGCGCGATCGAGGAGCAGACCAATTCGCTGCAGTACGTCGACCTCGAGCTCGGCGCCGGCCCTGGACCGGTCACGCAGCGCAAGGTCTTCTATCGCGACCTGAAGACCAAGTCGCTGATCGTGTTCGGCACCGGCGAGAACTTCGCCGAGGGGACGCGCATCCCGTTCCTGATGGGACGGTTCTTCACCGGCACCGACGTGCAGTACCGAAAGAACGTCTGCGTCCTCGGCAACACGGCGTTCAAGCTGCTGTTCGAACCGTCCGGCACCGACCCGCTCGGCAAGTTCGTGCGCATCGGCACCGAGCGGTTCGAGGTGGTCGGCGTCTTCGACAAGCGCCCGTCGCCGGGCGGCTTCAATTTGAACCAGGACGATTTCGTCGTCGTCCCCTACACGACCTACTCGCGCGTGTTCGGACTGCGCATCGGCCGCTTCGGCCGCGGCAACATGGGCGGCGCGATCACCAACATCATGATCTCGGTGCTGCCGCGCGACGGCGTGACGCGCGAACAGGCGATGGCCGACGTCGAGCGCGTGATGCGCATCCGCCACGGGCTGAAGCTGGACCAGCCGAACGACTTCGACCTGAGCACCTCCGATTCGTTCCTGAAGCTGTGGGATTCGATCAGCCAGGGCACCTTCTTCGCGCTCGTCGTCATCTCGTCGATCGCGCTGATGGTCGGCGGGATCGGCGTGATGGCGATCATGTCGATCTCGGTGACCGAGCGCACGCGCGAAATCGGCGTCCGTAAAGCGCTCGGCGCGCGCCGCGCCGAGATTCTCTTCCAGTTCCTGATGGAGGCGGCGTTCCTCACCTCGCTCGGCGGACTCATCGGCATCGGCCTCGGCGCCGGCATCGGGTACACCGTCCACATCGTCTCCGGCTTCCCGATCTCGCTGCCGTGGTGGTCCTTCGCGATCGGCATCGGCTTCTCGGCGTCGGTCGGCCTCTTCTTCGGGATGTATCCGGCGTTCAAGGCGTCGCGCCTGGATCCGATCGAAGCGCTGCGCTACGAATAACGGTCCATGGCGGCCGCCATCCGGCCGAATCCCAGCAGCAGCCGGACCTTGCGACCCCCCGGTCGCGGCAATATGATCGCCGCTAGACGCATTCGAATCGGACCTATCGCACCGGGGGACTCCCTATATGAAGGTCTACGACGCCGCCAGCATCAGAAATGTCGCTCTCGTCGGGCACAGCGGATCCGGTAAGACCCAGCTCGCGTCCGCCCTCCTCTCCGTCTCCGGCATGGTGAACCGCTTCGGCAAAGTCGACGACGGGACGACGGTCACCGATTTCGACGAGGAAGAGATCGCGCGCAAGCACACGCTGTCCGCCAGCCTGGCGTACGTCGAGTGGAACAAGCAGAAGGTCAATCTCATCGACACGCCCGGCATCGGGAATTTCTTCAGCGATGCGCGCGCCGCGCTGCAGGTCGCCGACGCCGCGCTCGTCGTCGTCGACGCCGTCGCGGGCGTGATGGTGCAGACCGAAAAGGTGTGGGAGGCCGCCAACGAGCTGGCGCTGCCGCGCATCGTCGTGCTGAACCGGCTGGATCGCGAACGCGCGAGCCTCGACCGATCGCTGAAGTCGCTGCAGGAGGCGTGCAGCCGCACGGTCATTCCCATCCAGCTGCCGATCGGCGAGGAGAAGACCTTCAAGGGCGTCGTCGATCTGATCGCGAAGAAGGCGTACGTCTTCCAGACCGACGAGAGCGGCAAGTTCAGCGAGGCGGCGATTCCGTCCGACATGGCCGGCGCCGTCGAGAGCGCGCGCGAGGCGCTCATCGAAATGGTCGCGGAGAACGACGAGACGCTGATGGAGAAGTTCTTCGAAGCGGGCACGCTCACCGATGACGAGCTCGTCGCGGGTCTGCGCAGCGCGACGATCGCGGCGAAGATCTTCCCGCTCGTGTGCACGTCGGCGTTGATCAACGTCGGCATGCAGCCGCTGCTCGACGCCATCGTCAAGTACCTGCCGTCGCCGGCCGAGCGGCCGTTCAAAGCGGTCGGCAAAGACGGCCACGAGTCGCCGCGCGCCGCCGACGAGAAGGCTCCGGCCGCCGCGTTCGTGTGGAAAACGATTGCCGATCCGTTCGCCGGCCGCATCACGATGTTCCGCGTCGTCTCGGGGACGCTGAAGGCCGACTCGAACATCCACAACAAGACGCGCGACGTGGCGGAGCGATTCGGCCATCTGCTCCTGCTGCAGGGCAAGACGCAGGCGAGCATCCAGGAGATCAAGGCCGGGGACCTCGGCGCCGTCGCGAAGCTGAAAGACACGCTGACCAACGATACGCTCGGCGACAAAGCGGACGCCGTCACCTTCCCGTCGCTGAAGTTCCCCGAGCCGGTGCTGTCGTACGCCATCGAGCCGAAGACGCGCGGCGACGAGGACAAGATCAGCACGTCGATGCACCGGCTCGAGGAAGAGGATCCGTCGATCAAGTACAGCCGCGACGAGCAGACGAAAGAGCTGCTGCTCTCCGGCCAGGGGCAGCTGCACATCGAGGTGACGGTCGCGAAGCTGAAGCGCCGCTTCGGCGTCGACGTCAACCTGAAGCCGCCGCGCATTCCGTATCGCGAGACGATCAAAGCGTCCACCGAAGCGCACGGACGGCACAAGAAGCAGACCGGCGGCCACGGCCAGTTCGGCGACTGCAAGATCAAGGTCGAGCCGCTCCCGCGCGGCGCCGACTTCGAGTTCGTCGACGACATCTTCGGCGGCTCGATCCCGCGGCAGTTCATCCCGGCGGTCGAGAAGGGGATCCAGGAGACGCGGACGCGCGGCTACCTCGCCGGCTACCCGATGGTCGACTTCCGCGTCACCGTCTTCGACGGGTCGTACCACGACGTCGATTCGAACGAGTTGTCGTTCAAGATGGCGGGGCGGCTCGCCTTCAAGGACGCGATGACGCGCGCGCGGCCGACAATCCTCGAGCCGATCATGAACGTCGAGGTGTACGCGCCATCGGACTTCGCCGGCGATCTGATGGGCGATCTGAACGGCCGCCGCGGCCGCATCGCGGGCATGGACACGCGCGGCGCGATGACGATCATCAAGGCGCAGGTGCCGATGGCGGAGATGCTCACCTACGAGCAGCACCTGACGTCCGCAACCGGCGGCCGCGGGTCGTATCACATGGAGTACTCACACTACGACGAAGTGCCGTCGCACCTGCAGACGAAGATCATCGCCGCCTCGAAGGCCGAGCGCGGAGTCGAGGTTGAAGAGGTCTGAAGTCTCAAGTCGCAAGTCGCAAGTCGCAAGTCGCAACGAAAAAGCCCCGCAACGCTTCGCAGCGTCCGGGGCTTTTTCGCTGAGCCTTGAGACTTGAGCCTTGAGCGTTAGCTGCCGCCCGCCTTGCGTGGCGTCGTCGAGCGGCGCGCCGTGCCTTTTGCGGGCTTGGTCGCCTTGCTCTTGCCGCCGCCCGGCTCGCCTTCGGGCTTGTTGCTGCCGCGCAGACGTTCGGCCGCGGCGCGCAGCCGGCCGCCGACACCCTGCTTCTTCGGCGCGGGCGCTTCCTTGCCGCCTTCGGCCTGCTTGGCGCGCGGATCGTATTCGCTGCCGATGAGCTCGACCTGGGCGACCTCCGCGCTGTCGCCTCGGCGGAACCCGATCCGCAGCAGGCGCGTGTACCCGCCGGGACGCGTCGCGAAGCGCGGCGCGATCGTGTCGAACAGCTTCGTCACGACGGCGCGGTCCTGCAGGTCCTCCATCACCATGCGGCGGGCGTTGAGCGCGTGCCCGTTGGTGTTGCCGCCGGCGATCCCGCGCTTGGCGATCGTGATCAGCCGCTCGACGAACGGCCGCAGTTCCTTGGCGCGGGGCACCGTGGTCGTCAGATGTTCGTAGCGAAGCAGGGCCGTCGCCTGGTTCCGCAGCATCGCGATGCGATGCTCGGTGACGCGTCCGAGCTTCCGATGGGCGACTCGATGTCTCATTGCGCTATTCCTGCGACGCGGCGGCCGGCTGGTCGACACGCATGCCGAGGCTCAGCCCCATCGTGTGCAGGATCTCCTTGATCTCGTTCAGGCTCTTGCGCCCGAAGTTCTTGGTCTTGAGCATCTCGGCTTCGCTCTTCTGCACCAGCTCGCGAATCGTCCGGATGTTCGCGTTCTTGAGGCAGTTGTAGGAGCGCACCGACAGCTCCAGTTCCTCGACGCTCTTGTCGAGGTTCTCGTTGGTGGCGCCGGCACGCGGCTGGTCCGCCGTCGCCTCGGCCTGCTGCTCGGCGCCTTCCTCGAGGTTGATGAAGATGTTCAGGTGGTCGCGAATCAGCTTCGCCGCGAGCGACACCGCGTCGCGCGCGTTGACCGATCCGTTCGTCCAGACGTCGACCGTCAGCTTGTCGTAGTCGGTGGTCTGTCCGAGGCGCGCCGCCTCGACCAGGTAGTTCACCTTCTTGATCGGCGAGTGGACCGAATCGATCGGGATCCAGCCGATGCCCAGGTCCTCGTCGAAGTTCTTGTCGGCCGACACGTAGCCGCGGCCGCGCTTCATGCGCATTTCCATGTGCAGCTTGCCGTGCTCCGCCACCGTCGCGATGTGGGCGTCCGGCTCGAGGATCTCGACGTCGCCGTCGGCCTGGATGTCGCGCGCGCGCACCTCGCCCGGCTTGTCGACGCGGATCGTCAGCGTCTTGGTCGCGTCG
>Ga0070741_10009949_pt1 | contig 18192 bp, 15 predicted proteins | sample Coa_R1_4_FD_66440 | JGI IMG/M metagenome (GOLD analysis project Ga0070741, IMG submission 66440) | Surface soil microbial communities from Centralia Pennsylvania, which are recovering from an underground coalmine fire - Coalmine... | ecosystem: Environmental > Terrestrial > Soil > Unclassified ...
GGAGCCGACGGACTGCTCGTCCACTCGTTTCCGGATATCTGCTATCTCACGGGCTTCGAAACAATTGCGCCGCATAAGTATTTTGCGCTCGCGTTTCCGCTGGAAGGCGCGCCTGTACTGATCGCGCAAGACTTCGAAATTCACAACGCCGCGCTGGGTGCATATGACCTCGAATGCGCTCCCCACGCTCTGAATGGGGACTACATGGAGGCGACACAGAAGACGGTCGCGGATCTGGGCTGGTCGCGACGCAGGCTCGGCGTAGACTTCCGTTCGACCGGGTTGCGGCCGGCCGATTTTCGGCGGCTGAGCGAAAGTTTACCGCAGGCCCAGTGGCTGGATGCGAACGGCTGGGTGGAACAGGTGCGTACGATCAAATCCGCCGAAGAGCTGGACTATCTGCGAGAGGCAGGCCGCTGGACAAGCGCCGGAATGAAGGCTGCCATCGACGCCGTGGCTGAGGGTCGAACAGATAACGAGATCGCCGCCGCAGCTTACCATGCCATGATCAGCGCCGGGAGCGAATACATGTGCTACGCGCCGATCGTCACCACGGGCAAGCGCTCCGGCATTCCGCACTCTACGCACCGTCGCGTCCGCATCGAGCGCGGCGACCCGGTGTTCATCGAACTGGGTGCGTGTTCGCACCGCTATAGCGCGCCGCAGATGCGGACCGCGTGCGCCGGCACTGCGCCCGACCCGGTGCGCCGCCTGGCGGAGGCGGCGCGTAATTCCGTGGAAACCGTGATCGAGAATATCCGTCCCGGAGCCATTGCAGGCGAAATTGCGCAAAAGGCGGCGGCCCAACTGCGCGGCATTCCGGAGAGCATCGTATGGCATGGTTACTATGGATATTCGGTGGGTCTCGGGTTCCCGCCGGAGTGGGGCGACGGTCCCGCGCTGATTCGAGAGGGAAGCGAGATGATACTCCAGCCCGGGATGGTGTTCCACACCAGCACGTCGCTCCGCGAAATCGGCCAGTGCGGAGCCACCGTAAGTGAAACCGTGGCGGTGACAACATCCGGATGTGAGGTGCTCACCTGCGCGCCACGCGAACTACAGATCCGATAAGGATGCGGATGCACTATCCCCGGGTGTGTTCCGTCATCAGCCCGGGATTATTAGCCTGTCTGCTTTTTGGCGCATCCTGTGCGCGGCGGTCATCGCCTGACGGCGAAAACCCTTCGATTCTGCTCATCACGATCGATACACTACGGGCTGACCGGCTCGGCGCGTATGGCAACCGGAACATCCAAACTACTCACCTGGATCGGATCGCGCGGGACGGCGTAGTTTTCGAGCGCGCCTCGGCCACCGTCCCGCTGACACTCCCGTCTCATGTCAGCATCTTCACCGGACGATATCCGCCCTCTCACAGTGTGCGGGACAACGGTTCCTTCGTTCTTCGCGCTGGCATTCCCACCATCACGGAGCTTTTGAAGTCCCGCGGTTACCGCACGGCGGCTTTTGTGGGCTCGTACGTGCTGGCCGCCCGTTTCGGATTGAATCGCGGATTTGATCTTTATGACGATCGCTTCGGCCTTTCCGGACAATCCGGCAGACCCGCGGAAAACGCGGAAAGGCGGGCGGCGGAAGTCGTCGCCGCCGCCGTTCAGTGGCTGTCGGCAAGCAACCAGCCTTTTTTCTGCTGGATTCATTTGAACGATCCGCACACGCCTTATGACCCTCCCGAGCCGTGGCGGACGCTCTATGCGGGGCGGCCATATGATGGCGAAGTGGCGTACGTGGATGCGTCTCTGGCGCCACTGTTCGCCCTGCTGGAGAGCCGGTCCTGGTATCGCAGAATGGCCATCGCGGTCGCCAGCGATCATGGTGAGTCCCTGGGTGAACACCGGGAATCCTCGCATGGATTTTTCCTCTATGAATCTACGCTGCACGTCCCGCTTATGCTGAAGCTCCCGGATAACCAGTTTGCGGCCAAGCGACGTTCCGAACCGGTATCTCTTGTGGATCTCGGTCCGACCTTGCTGGCCATTGCGGGCCGGCCCGGCGCGCTAGCCGGCGCACAGGGCGCCAGCCTGCTTGCTGGTTCTTCCCCAGCTAAACCGCTTTATGCCGAGACGCTGTATGCACAATTCAACTTCGGCTGGAGCGGATTGCGCGGCCTTCGCGCCGGCGTGTGGAAATACATTGAGGCGCCCGAACCCGAACTCTATAATCTTGCCGAAGATCCCGATGAGCGGCAAAATCTGTACGCGCGTCAACCGGACCGGGCCGCGCACCTGCGTTCCGTGTTGCGGACCGTTGAAGCTGCCGCTCCTGCTTCGGATGCCAAGCCGGCCCAGGTTGACCGCCCGACTGTGGAGAAGCTGAAGAGTCTCGGTTACCTGGCCGGCCAGACCGCGCAACAGACCGCGGTGGCTGTTGCCGACCCGAAACAGAAGATCGAGTTATACGAGCGGATTGCCGCCGCGCAGACGCAACTACTGGAAGACCGGCCGGCGCAAGCGGCGCCGCTGCTGCTGGAGGCATTGCGTACCGATCCCGGTATCGCGCTTGCCCACCATCAACTGGGCGTGTGTTATTTGAGGCTCCGGAAAACCGAAGCTGCCGCCGCAGAATTCCGTCGTGCAGCGGACCTCACTCCGGGCATGCTGGCTGCGTGGTTCGATCTGGGTTTGGCTCAAATCGCGCTGCGAGATTTTCGTTCAGCGGAGGCTTCCTTCCGAAACGTACTGAGATCTAATCCCGCTGATCACGAGGCCCTGTGCTACCTGGGTATGGCGCTATCCGGGGAAGGAAAAAGCGTGGAGGCACGAGAGGCCTTCCAGCGCTCACTCGCGCTGGAGCCGAGCTTCGGAGAGGCTTGGTTCGAATTGGGACGCCTGCAGCTCCGCAGCCGCGACTACGCTGCGGCACGGGCCTCGTTTGAGCGAGCCCGCGGCAGTGGTTTCGACTCCGGCCAGTTCCACGCCGAGTTCGGCTGGCTGCTGATGGAGGAGAAGGATTCTCACGGCGCCGTCAGAGAGTACTCGCAGGCAGTGAGACAATGGCCGGATGATCCCGTGCTGCACAACAATCTGGGCTTTGCGCTAGCCTCGGCCGGGGACCTGAGTGGCGCTGTTACAGAGTATCGGCGCGCGCTTGAGTTAGACCGCTCCTACACCCGGGCTCGAATCAATCTTGAGAATGCAACGGCGGCCTTGGCTGACTCAGAACACCGCGGCGCCGCGATTGGTAAGTAGCGGCGGCCTTTCAGACTCATGGCCTGGCCGTCAAAAGAGCACCGGAAGTTTCGCTTCCATCCGGCGACTTCGCCATTGAACCAAGGCCCCAGCCTATCCGTGACTCGCAACGCCTCTAAGGGCAAACAGCAGCGGCCTTCGCTTTTTAATCAGATCGGCCAAGGTCCATTTGTTCAGTTCGGCCAGGAACGCTTCGGCGGCCTTCGACAATGCGGTCCGAAGAACACACGGCGCATAAATGGGACAACTGTCGCCGCTCGAAGAGATGCACGGGGCAAGCTGGAAATCCGGTTCGGTGATCGCCGCAACATCGCCCAGACGAATAAGCTCCGGGGGTTGAGCCAGGCGAAGGCCACCCGAACGCCCTCGGACGGTTTGAAGATAACCATGGGCCGCCAGGGTTTGCGCCACTTTCTGCAAATGCGCCGACGACAGATCGAACGCCTGCGCCACCTCGTTGACCGTGATCAGGTCGGGGGCTTTTAGCGCGGTGTGGATCAGCATGCGAAAAGCATAGTCGGAGTGTTGAGAAAGTCGCATTACTTTCCATTCCGGAATGCGTTCTGATTGACAGTCTAACACGCACGTGCGATAACAGGTATTTTAGATACCACTTTTGTGCGGCAGCATCAAAAGCCGCGCAGCAGTCCCACAAAAACCAGGAGAAATCATAGACGATGCAGGTTTGGAAATCGACCGCTTTAGCCGGGTTATTGGCACTTGCTTCCGCAATGCAGTTCCGGGCGGCGGACCGGGAAATGACGCTCTACGAGCGATTGGGCGGCCAGCCCGCGATCCAGGCTGTTGCAAGCGAGTTAGTAGACAGTATTCTGGCGGATTCACGAGTGAATAAATGGTTCGCTCACGCGGCTGCGAGCCCCGAAAACACAGCAGCGTATAAAGCGAAGCTGGCCGAATTTCTATGCCAAAGTACGCAAGGACCGTGCAAGTACTCGGGTCTCGACATGACCGCCGCGCACAAGGGAAGGGGCGTCACGGCCGCCGCCTTCGATGCCGTCGTGGAAGACCTCATTGCGGTTCTCAAAAAGCTGAGAGTGCCCGCCAAGGAGGAGGGCGAAGTGTTGAAGATGCTGGGGTCCTTGAAGCCGGTAATCGTTCAAAAGTAATCTGAAGAACCGCATGGCAGGACTGTTGCTGCGATTTCCAAGCTCAACTGTCCTGCCGAGCGGCCCTCGGAACCCGCGCAAGGTTTGAAGATCTTGCGTTTACCGGTAACGGACGCTCGCGTTGTCCAGTGGCGTCCTGTTGCGACATCTTCGCTTGCCATATGATACTGTGCGCTGGACGTGTGTCGATACAATGGCCGGAAAGCAGCATCACGAAGAAATTTTCGCACTCGCACTTCTCTTCCTTACAGTCTCTGCGTTAATCGCCGCGCCCCCGGGGGTGAAAGTTTGGGCCATCGGTGAGCCTTACCGCATCGAGCCGCTCAGCGGGCGCGCATTTGAAGTCAATCCGCTGCTATTTCCCGAGTCGCCGGCGGGAAACTTGTCGGAAACCAACGTAGTCTGGAATGGCGCGGCTCGTAAAATTTCGCTTCGTGCCGCGCGAAATGAGATCGTCGGTTTCCAGCTCATTATCGAGAAAACCGCAGCCGGTAAACTGGCGGACGTCAATATTTCTGTTTCCGATTTCGCCGGCCCCGAAGGGGCGCGCCTCGGCGAACGCAATATTGACCTGTTCAAGGAATGGTACGTCAATGTGGTCAAGCGGTCCGCGCAGAACTACTCTCTCGGTACCGGCTGGTATGCGGATGCGTTGATCCCCGTATCGCACTGGACCGGCAGACTCTTCCCGCGCTCCTATGTGATGCCGTTCGACATTCCCGACCTGATGAACAATATCAGCCAGCGGCAGAGCAATCACGCGTTCTGGATCGATATCTATGTCCCCAAGGACCGGCGCGACGCTCCACCGGGTATCTACCGTTCAAAGGTGACCGTGACTTCGGCTGCCGGCAGTATCACGCTGGACCTCGAGTTAGCGGTGTGGGATTTCATGTTGCCCGAGGAGAACCATCTTGCGGGAAACATTCACACCGATACCGAGATCAATACCTTCGCGCCTGAACTGGAGCTTAAGTATTACCAGTTGATGCGCCGGCACCGCCTGGCGATGGGCGTTCTCGGCTACGCGCCCGATATTGAGATCTCGGGCACGGAGGTGAAATTCGATTGGACAAAATACGATGAGCGTCTCGCCAAATATCTCGACGGTCGCGCATTCACCAAAGAATTTGGTTATACGGGGCCTGGTTACGGCATCCCCATCGAGATGCTTGTTCTGCCCTTTGATGTATACCCGATTAACGTCTACTTTGATTCGCGGCATGTCGGCTACCCATATGGCAAAGAATGGAAGTTCTACAAGCCGTGGCCCGTGGCCGTGCCAAAATCCGGGATTACGCCAGAGTACAGCGCGATCTGGAAGAACGCGTTTCGTGGTTTCGAGAAACACATTGAGGAACATCCCGCGTGGAGCCGCACCAAGCCGATTGTGTTTTTGCTGAGTCTCGATGAGTCCTACGACGAGGCCTCGGTCAAGCAGATGCTATATTATGGCGGCCTGTTGAAAGAATCAGGCGCGAAGCGGTTGAAGTTCCGCATAGATGGCTCGTACCCGATGGACACGATGGACCGGCTGGTGAAAGTCGTCGATATCGTCATACTCGGCGTCCGCGCTTACGTGCCGGAACGCGTGCGGCAGTTGCGCAGCAAGGGCGTCGAGGACTGGTTCTACACCGGCATGGGCATCACCGACGCCGACCCTCTGGGATGCCGCGCGCTGGGGTGGGTGTCGTGGAAGTATGGCGCCCGTTCCTGGACGATCTGGGAGCTGGATTTCAATTCATTGCGCGCATGGCAATATCCGGAGACCTACTCGCAAAGGAACGGCGATGTGCAAAACGGCCAAGGGTTCCTGGTGTATCGCGGCGAGACCATGGGCCTCGATGAGCCGGTCGCCAGCATCCGGCTGAAGCTCCTGCGGCGCGGCAGTCAGGACTACGAATACCTTCGATTACTGGCGCAGCAGCCGGGCGGAGCCAAGCTCGCCACCGATATCGTAAATTCGATCATTCACGAGCCCATGGGCAAAGAAGGCGCGTGGGGCTCGCCGGGAATGTGGAACCACAATGCCGAGGACTGGGAACGCGCCCGCTATCGAATCGGCGATCTCATCGAGAAGCTCCAGCGGCAATGACGGTTACCAGACAGGAAATGATAGAGCGGCGTGAGCCCAGCTCGGCCTGAGATGTTATTCTAAGCGTCAATCCGGAACGCGACGATGAGGAATCGGACCGGACTTTTTGCCGCCGCGGCTGGGATTCTGATCGCCGCCGTAGCGGCACATCGTGTACGCGCGGTTCCCGATGCGCCGTCTGAGTCTCAAGTTGCTTTTGCACAGGCAACGTTTCGCCTCACCTTCGGACTTCTCGACGAATCTCCCAGATCATGGGACGGACGAGTGTTGCCGGTCTCCGGGCAGTCGATCCACCTCGAACCCGATCGTCTGCGCCATCATAATTACTCTGCTAAGAAAGAACCTGACCTGCCCAACGATTACATAAGGGATTCGCATTCCTGGGTGGCTGGAACTCGCGGCGCGTGGATGCGTGGACCGAAAAATAAGGTTGTCATCGAGCGCCCATCGCTGCTGCTGAATGTTCTCGACGGCGCGCCCGGCCAGGAAGTTCGAATCGAAACCATTGGCGGGAACTTCTCGTTTCGGCCCTCGGAATTGACTTTGTTCCGCGCGCAACGGTTTTTGAACGGCAATGTTCAGGTCGAGCGCGTTTTGTCATCGAGTCCCATCGCTCCTCAACCATTTGGGAACGACCAGGATTTTCCTTCGATCTTCGCCGCCCGTTCCGGCGTCCTCTACACCGCATGGCAGGAGCATCGGGAAGACTTCGACCAACTCTATGTCCGCGAGGGTGACGGTACAGTGTGGAAGGCGCCATTCCGGCTCGCCGCTGACGCCGATATTTTCCGTACCGCCGTTGCCGAAGACCCCGCAGGAAAGGTCTGGGTGATATGGTCCCAACAAGTTAAGGGCAATTGGGCTCTATACGGACGGGCCAAAGGCAAGAGCACCTGGTCCAAAACCGAGCGTCTCAGCGAGGGACCGGGTCCGGATATCTATCACCGCGCGATCACGGACTCACATGGCAATCTCTGGCTTGTCTGGCAGAAGACCGTTCGCGGCGCCGCACAAATTTTTGCAAAGACCTTCGATGGCAGGACGTGGTCACAGGAGTTTTGGGTCAGCGACGGAGTGTCCGCTCGCGGCAATAATTGGTGGCCCGCGATTGCGGCCGGTCCGAACGGCCTCGTGTCGATCGTGTGGGATGGATACAGCGCGGGCAGTTACGACGTTTTCCTGCGGCAATTCCGGAATGGAAGCTGGGACGAGGCGCGCCCGGTGGTGAATACGGCCCGCTTCGAAGCGTGTCCGAGCGTCGCCATCGATTCTCTGGGGAGAACATGGATAGCCTGGCATGAGTCCGGTCCCGAGTGGGGCAAGGATACCGGCGCTCTGGTCATCCGGAAAGGCTCCGGACTATATGAACAGCGCCATCTTCGCATAGCCGTGGCCCACAACGGCTCGTTGCTGACAACTGCCGGGTTATTGACGTCTGTCTTTGACGAGACCGTTTCCTGGCACCTGCCGCATCTGCAAATCGACGCCAACGGCCAGCCATGGCTGTTCGCGCGGCGTCTCAACATGCGCATTCCCGATAGCCGTACCACGGGTTCCGGCTCCATCTACTCTCCGATCTGGGACATCTATGTCACTCGCTACCAGGACGGGGTTTGGTCGCCGTTGAGCTATGTTCCGCACAGTGCCGGAAGAAACGACATGATGCCGGCCACAACGGTGGACAATAAGGGTTCTCTCTGGCTCGCTTGGCCAACGGATCAGCGCAGCACCGAGTCGGTGACCTATCACCAGCAGGGAGAGATCCGCATCGCTCGCGTGGCGCGTGAACCGAGCCGGAATCCAGGAGTGGAGCTAATTCCCTACACGGATCAACCGCCTCCGAGCTTCGAGCGGATTCATCCGAACGAGACAGCGGCCCTCAAACGGATCCGTTCGTACCGCATTTCGATCAGAGGGAAGACTTACCAGATCTACCGTGGAGATTTGCACAGGCACACCGAGATCTCTTGGGACGGCGGGGCGGATGGATCGGTATTGGACGCCTATCGATATGCGCGCGACGCGGCTAGCCTCGATTTCCTCGGCATCACGGACCATGCCGATCCGCTTCAGGAGCCGTATAACTGGTGGCTCATGCAAAAATTCGCGGACCTTTTTCAGGTGAAAGACTTCGCTGCCTTTTACGCGGTCGAGCGCAGCCTCCCGTTCCCGAACGGCCACCGAAACCTGCTCTATCCGGCTCGCGGCGTACCTTTGCTCCCGATTAACCCGACTGAGGAGCGGGGATGGGAAGGCGCTGGGAGATTGTATGCCTACCTCAGGCGATACAAGGGAATCGCAATTTCCCATACCAGCGGCACTAACGCGGGAACCGACTGGCGTGATAACGATCCAGTGGTGGAACCGCTTGTGGAGATCTACCAGGGATTAAGGGACACCTATGAGTACGCGGGCGCCCCAAGGCCCAAAACCCTGCAACCGAGTCCGGCGCTTTCCGCCGACAGCCCGCCACCCCAGCGTTATGGTATGGTCTGGAACGCCCTCGCTAAGGGCTATAAGCTGGGATTCATCGCGTCGTCCGACCATCATTCGACGCATGTAAGTTATGCCTGCCTGATCGCTGATGGACCGGGTCGCGACAGCCTGTTTGAGGCCATGCGCGCGCGCCGGGCCTATGCCGCCACCGATAACATCATCGTCGACCTGCGGTCGTCCGGATCCGACGGCGAGCATATCATGGGCGAAGAAAGCGTCAGTTCCACCCCGGTTCATTTGAGTGTGAAAGTCTTTGGGACCGCACCGATCAAGCAGCTTGATGTAATCAAGAACAATAAGATCGTCTACACGCTCTCGCCCAGCCAACCTGATGTGCAGTTTCAATACGCGGATGCAGACAAAGCACCTGGAGAAAGCTATTTTTATGTTCGCGTGATGCAGACGGACGGTGAAATGGCTTGGAGTTCGCCGATTTGGACGACTTATGAATAACGGCTTATTCACGTCCAGCCGGCTATGACGGTCCAGACTCCAGCATCCATTCGTATTCGCTAGATGATTCTGCTGAAGATAAGCGTCGGAGCGCCGTGAACTACTGTGCTCCGGCCACCATCGATATTTCATCGCACGGTGATGTAATTTCGATTGTGTGAAAGGCAGGGAGGGTGTAAGTCTGGTTTCTGCCTCACAAGCGGAAACCATGAACCTCAAGAAAAGGAGCTTACACCCCATGGCGAAGGTAGCACCCATAAGCGAACAGTTTCAACATTTCTTGACAGAGCTCAAAGAAAGCTTCTGGGGAGATCTGTACGGCAAGACCAGGCTAGCGTGGAAGCAGTTTTTCGATGCCGAATCGATACGCGAGCGAGACCGGTTCTGTGGAGCCGGATGGCACGAGCGGGCGCCGGAAAAGCCGCGCCAATATCGTAACGGGTTTTACCAACGCGATTTCGTGACACGCTTGGGGACGCTGCGGCTGCGGATCGCGCGGACACGAGGACAAGCCTTTCTGCCCAAGGGCTTGGAGAAATTCCAGCGGCGGGCCGAGGAGATCGCGTTGCTGATCCGGGAGGCGTTTTTGCGCGGCATCAGCACGCGGCAAGTGGGCAGGATCGTGGCCACCTTGACCGGAGAAGCGGTCAGCGCCCAGACGGTGTCGAAGTTAACGCGAGATCTGGACGAAGTGGTGCGGCAGTTTCATCAGGCGCCACTGCAAGACGAATGGAGCTATTTGTTTCTGGACGGAGTCAGCTTGCGAGTCAGACGGCCCAGCGGGCGCAAACGGGTGCAAATGCTGGTGGCATACGGGGTGCGAGCCAACGGCAGCCGGCAATTGCTGGCTTTTCTGCGCAGTGAGGGGGAGAGCCAACAGGCTTGGGAGGGCTTGTTGAACGATCTGTATGGGCGTGGCCTGGTGGGCAAGAAGCTAGCTCTGATTGTCACCGATGGCTGTCCTGGCTTGGCAGCGGCGATTCAAACTGTCTACCCGCGGGTGTTGCATCAGCGCTGCTGGGTGCACAAGATGCGCAACATTCTGGAGAAGGTGCGGAAGCCGGACTATGAGGCCGTGAAAGCCGATGCCCAGGCGATCTATCGTGCCGATAGCCGCGGCCAGGCGCGCCACGCGTTCGGCCGGTTTCGGCGGCATTGGCAAAAGGACTATCCCGGCCTGGTTCGGCAGTTAGAAAAGGACCTGCCGGAGTTGCTTTCGTTTTACAGTTTTCCGCGGCATCTGTGGAAGAAACTCCGCACCACTAATGTCATCGAGCGATGTTTCGTGGAGGTGCGGCGCCGCACCCGACCAATGGTTTGCTTTGTGAATGTCCAGAGTGTGGACCGGATCATCTATTCGATCTTTCACCGGTTCAATTTGGAATGGCGAAACCGCACCCTCCAGGTTTTTACACAAGCGGCTTGACATCACCCTCATCGCACTAGCTGCTTGACAGTTTTTGCTATATAGTCTATAACATCCATAGAAGAAGTAAGATTTGTGAATCTCCTGATCTGCTGTGCACCGCAGTTGAAACGATGCGCCACCTGGTTTGTTTCTGATCTGGAGGGTTTAGATGCAGGGCTCCCGTATCCAGGCCGGCGCAAGTTGCCTCCATTCTTCTCTAAGATCAGTTCTGCGTTTCATAGGACATATTTTGATTTTGCGCTTTTGATCTTGCGACGACATTCATTCATGGTAGCGGTGTGGCCGCGCTCGTTGTACGTCTCGGTGAGTTCAGTTGACCGTATGGCGCCCATCCCATCCTCTGGAAGTTAAAACCCGCGGTCACCGTGCGTTGGCATCGATCCCAAACAGACCTGTCCGTCGGGAGCAGTATTCCAGTACGGGGCCACGCCGAAAATACTTGTGGGATCGGCGCTGGTTTCGAAGAGCGCCCGCACGCGTAACGAATGACTGCGTTCGAGAGAGAATACCGGTGGCGGATGGGGATAGAGCTTCCCGACAAGAACGAATGGATCGAGACAAGCATATCGACGCAGTCTAAACCGTCGAGGAACTGTCCTTGGCCTCATTCGGGGTAGTTACGACGATGAGCCCGCGTGTCGCGCAATTGCCGCGCTGAGAGCGCAACCCAGAATCGTCAACACCGCTTACCCCCTTCTCGTGAACGTGCAGGCGCGGATTCGGATCGAAATGAACATCATCATTAGCGGAGGCCGGCTGCCACCTGGACACGCTCTCTGGTGTTATAGAGGAACAGCATCAGAGTACGAATCGGGGTCGGATATTTCTTTCGAATATTGTTGGACTGAGCCAACGAAGGGATGTAGGCTTTGCACAGAATCTCCTTAGCGACTCGGCGGATGTCCCGAGTATCCTGTGCGGAGTTCCTCCAGGCTCTCATTTGTTGAATGAGGTCGGCCATGCTTGGCGCGAAAGAATTACTCGTACCGAAAGGCTACCGTCGGATCGATAGTTGCCGCACGACGCGCGGGAATGTAGGTCGCAATGAGCGCTACCACGGCGAAGAGCAACGCTGTCCCGATAAGAGTGGACACATCAGTTGCCGTAATTCCATAAAGGAGCCCCGAGATTACTTTCGTCAGGACTAGTGACCCGGCAACCCCGATAGCGATTCCGATCGCCGTCAACAGCATGCCCTGGCGTATTACCGTGACAAGTACTTTCGTTGCAGTTGCGCCGAGCGCAATTCGAATGCCGATCTCCTGAGTGCGCCGCGCTACGGCATACGAGACCAGCCCGTAAAGACCCGAAGTGGCCATTAGCAGGGCGATCACCGCAAACACGCTCAGGAGCAGTACGTAAACGCGTCGGTTGGCGACCGATTGCGAGAGTGCCTGCTCCATCGTCTGAATGCCTGAGATCGGCTGGTCTTTATCTACGGCCCAAATCCTCGCCTGCACTGCTCTGATCAAGTTTGTTGGATCCACCGCGGTCCGGACTACCAGCGAAACATATGGCCTCTGCGCGTATGGGAGGAAGCGGTAGGGATTCTGCTGGTACGGGACGAACACCTGGGAAACCGGCTCGAAGTCCCGACCCCGGTAACGTACATCGCCTGCGACGCCAACAATCGAGAGCCAATGCTGCGGGTCCTTGTCATAGTAGAGTCTGATCCGTTTGCCGATTGGGTCTTCATTCGGCCAGAACTGCCGGGCCATGGTTTCGTTGACGATTACGACTGGAGCCGCTCCCGGAGTATCTCGTTGGTCAAAACCGCGCCCACGCTTGACCGGTATGCCCATTGCACCGAAGAAATCCTTGCTGACCACATTAAAGGCCGTGACATGCCCCTGCCGGGGATTGGGGTCCTCGCGGTCTTCCACGTGGAAAGTTTCCCGTGCCCCACCTCCCAGGAACGGCGGGTCGGTATTAACGGCGACTTGTTGAACGCCCGGCAGGGAGCCCACCGACTCCAGCAGCTCCCGCAGGAAGATCTGGCCGCGTTCCGAGTCTGAGTAGCGCTTGGAAAGTAGCAAATCGGCCATCAACACGTGGTGAGGGTTTAAGCCAAGGTCCGTCTGGTGCAGCAGAACAAAACTCTTCAGCAGGAGACCGGCACCGACGATGAGGATGACGGTAAGAGCCGTTTCGCAAGTGACCAGCAGGCTTTGCAGGCGGTTTTCGTTTCGGCCGCCGGCATGGCCGCGGCTTCCTTCTTTGAGAGAATCACTCAGATGCGATTTCCGTACCATGAACGCCGGCGGAACCCCGCAGAGAACGCCTGTAAGCACGGCGATCAAAACGGCAAGCCCAAGCAGGGCCCAGTCGAATGTGACAGGAGGCAAGGCGAATCGCTCAGAAAGAGAAACGGCCAACAGCCTGCTGCCCCAAAATGCGATGCCAGTGCCCAGCACTCCTGCAGCAAGGGCAAGCACGCAGCTTTCTGTCAGCAGTTGGCGGATGAGCCTCCACGAGCCCGCACCGAGTGCACTTCGGACGGCAAGTTCGCGCCGGCGAGCAATGCCCCTCACGAGCACAAGGTTGCCCACGTTGGCGCATCCGATCAACAGGACAAAGACGGCTGCTCCCATCATCACAAGGAGCGGCGTGCGCACGTCTCCAACAGCGACTTGCCGGAGCGACGCCAGATTCACTCCACGCCCGCGGTTTGTTTGAGGAAACGCCGTTTCCAGCCGTTCAGCGATCGTGTCGAGTTCCTGCTGCGCCGTAATCATCCTAACCCCGGGCTTCAGACGGGCCACTGCCCGGAGATAGCCACGCGAGCGGTCTGCATACTCCGGGATTGGTGTGACGACGTCGATGTCCGTAAAAGACGGGAACTGGAATCCTTGCGGCAAGACGCCAACGACGGAGTGAGGCATGTCATCGAGCACGATGTTCTTGTCCAGGACGTCCGAGGAGCCGCCAAACCGGCTCACCCAAAGCCGGTGCCCGATCACGGCCACGGGAACCTTACCTGTCTGTTCTTGTTTGTCAAAACCCCTACCGAGGGCTAGCGTCACACCGAGGACGTCGAACACGTCGTAAGAGGCACGCAGCCCGACTATCGGCTTCGGCACCCCGCCACCGGTCAAATTGAATTGGTCGGATCGCCAAGCCGCAATGGAAGTGAAACCATGGCTTTGGGTTTTCCAGTCGAGGAAATCAGGGAAGGAAGTGGTATCGCATAAGATGCCCCGCGCCGCATTCGTCGCGAACAACACCACGAGTCGATCCGCGGAGGGGAACGGGAGAGTTCGGAGCAGTACCGAGTTGATGACGGTGAGAATAGCCATGCTCGCACCGATTCCGAGGGCCAACGTGAGTACTGCAATGGCCGCGAAGCCGGGGCTTTTCCCGATGCACCTGAACGCGTAACGGAAGTCCTGCAGGAAGCTTTCGATGAGATTGACACGGCGCATATCACGGCACTCCTCTTGAAACTGAGTAATGCCTCCAACAGTGCGCAACGCAGCCATGCGAGCTTCGTAAGGCGGCATTCCGGAGACAAGATTCTCTTCAATCTGCTGATCGAGATGAAAACCAAATTCAGCCTCAAGCTCGTGTTCCAGCCGATTGCGGCGGAAAAGCGATCGGAGACGCAGACGGATTTTGTTGGGCGCTCGCATCTAAACCTCTTGGACAACGAGATTGATCGCGGCGGAGAGCCGGTTCCAGGTTGCCAATGCTTGTTTCATTTGTTTGCGGCCGGCGCTGGTGAGAGAGTAGACCTTTGCCATGCCGCCGGTTTCGGTTGAGCGCCACTCAGCCTCGATCCAGTGCTGGTGCTCCGCCTTATGAAGCGCTGGATAGAGCGAGCCCTGCTGGGCCTGAAGAGCTCCGGTGAGACCTGCTGGATACGCTTGGCAATAGCCTAGCCATGCTTGGGTTTCGAGCGAAATAATCTTGAGGATCAGCAGATCCAGGATCGCTTGGACCAGTTCGGTTGGTTTGGCCATACACCTAGATTACCAACAAATGTAGACGATCATACAGTAGTTCGGTTACCCTGGGTAGTTTGGTCACCCTTCTTCGTTCAAACCGGTGCTCGATTAGAGTCGCGGATCTCAGCGCCCCGGGGCGCCAGACAGACGTGCCAGGGTGAGATCCCCAGGTTGTCGCTCAGCGATTCCCATTGGGTTAACCCGTGGCGCGAACAGGCTGGGCATCCGCGATGCGCAAGCATTCCGGAATTCAACACCAAACCCGCATTGAAGCACAATCGGCTCCATCCATTACCCGGCTTAATTTGAGGAAAATGACGCGCCAAGAGGGAGAGAACTTCGGCGGGCTACATAGCGATTCAGAATTTGCCTTCGAACGTATCATCCCTTGGAATCAGCACAGAGGAGCTCTTGATACTGCAGGCGCGGAATGTCTCGATAGCAGTAAGTGCTTCCGCTGCCAAACTTCGGATAGAGCTGCGGTCGGTCATGATTGTACGCGATCTCGGCCAGCCTCCTCGACGTGACCGGCGCCCAGTTCATCCTGCACTCCTACGCCCATTCTCGCGGCTCTGTGCAGCGCCTTTGAGAAAGGTTGGTCAGACGCTTACGATGTATTGACACGTGTGCTCTAGACGGCGTGGAAACTGCGAATTGATAACAACGCAAGGAAAAGCCGAAAGAACCCCAGGTGACAGAGCGCGGTGAAGTAACAGAAAGAAATGCGGGAGGCGACGACTATGAGAGCAACAAAAGCGCGAAACATGAATAGCAAGAACTTATCACCAGACAAACGTGAAGAACTGCTCAGAGTGTTGAAAGCGCGTTTTGAGAAAAACATGAACCGCCATAAAGGTCTTGAATGGGCTCAGGTACAAGCAAAGCTGGAAGCTAATGCTGAAAAACTTTGGTCGCTCAGTGAAATGGAAAGAACTGGCGGTGAACCGGACGTTGTTGGCCATGATGAAAAGACGGGCGAATACATTTTCTATGATTGTTCAGCGGAAAGTCCTAAAGGCCGCAGAAGCATTTGCTACGACCGCCAAGCGCTGGAGTCAAGGAAAGAACATAAACCAGAACACAACGCGATTGACATGGCAGCTGCCATGGGCATTGAGCTTTTAACGGAACAACAATATCGAGATCTGCAAAAACTTGGAAATTTCGACACCAAAACGTCGAGCTGGGTGAAAACACCTTCTAATATTAGAAAACTCGGCGGGGCCCTCTTTTGTGATCGCCGGTACGACACTGTTTTCGTGTATCACAACGGTGCGGAATCTTATTATGCCGCTAGAGCATTTCGTGGCTCGCTAAGGATCTAAATTCTTGGCTGCGGGTGCTGCGAGTGGCATCAACGGCTCGTCCGATGCTCGTAAACCTCGGGAGAGCTGTTGAGCTGGTACTACGGATTATACTCTCGGTCCGGCCGGGCGGGGATTTGGCCCCAATTTGGGCTGGCCATACGAGATCCAACTTGCCGGATGGAGACCTGGTGATCGTCATTAGAAATTATGGAGGCAACGGAAACGCCACCCTGCCCCACATACACTAATAAGTGGAGACGGAGTGAATTGACATCACGGAGGTGTTTGCCTATGCGACGAAGTGAATCTTTCATGTTCGGTGCAGTCGCTCTGCTCCTGATCGCGTATGGTCTGCAAGTCGCTGACGTGTGGCCCATCCTAATTGCTCATCTGACGATAATTAGCTGGGCAGCGCTTGCGCTCGTTCACCTAGGCGCGATACTCACTGTTGCGAGCATCTACATGAAGACGCGAAAGGCGCATTCCTTTCAGCAGTTAGAGATACTCTCGCTGACTGCCATGATGTTAATCACGTGGTCGGTTGATTTTGGTCTGATCGCCAAAATCGGGTTTGCGCTGATTTAATGCGGTAACAGGGGATCGATACATGAACTGGATTAGGAACCCAAAGAAATACAAACCGAAGACGGTGATGCCGGTTTTGCGGGTTAAGTTGCAAGATGCGGTGGATATCCCGGAATATTTGTATTCACTAGGAACTCCGAACCGGCTAGAGAGGATAAATGAAACAGGCGCAGACTTACCTTAGTTGTCAATTCGTACGGTAGGACCAACATGACAGGGACTGAAACTACCATACAAATGAGCAGCGCCATTCTCGGACCGCTAGAGGTAGTGCCAGGTGCGCTGAGGCTGCCCAGCATTTCCCCCATCGGCCGATGTTGCCGATAACAACACGACGGGTCCGGCGACAGACTCGCGCATGTGGATTGAGCGGGAGGCCCGCGTCATCTGATGTCCGGGTAGCGGAAGGGCTTGGGATAGAACATAGACTTTGAACGTAAGCCGCACCGCGCTAAACTCTCTAGCAATGAAAGAAGACGAGTTGCCCTGCCTCAACCTGCTAGCGGCGACGCCGGCGATCCTGCGCGGGCTGATGTCGGAGATCACCGAGGAGGACGCTCGTTGGAAGCCGGGGCCGGAGCGGTTCTCGATCGCGGAGGTGCTGGCGCACCTGTCGCATTCGGAGGGTCACTGCTATCGAGCGCGCCTTGACCGGTTCCTGAGCGAGGAGATGCCGGAGTTCGAGCCCGACGACGCGCAGATGCACCTCGAGCTGTACAAGAACGGAGATCCCGAGGAGGACTTCCGGCGCTTCGAAGACCAGCGGGAAACGAACGTCGAAGTGCTGCGCGGGCTGCCGGCGGAGGCGGGAGCGCGCAAGGCCAGGCACCAAGCGGCCGGGGAGATCACCCTCTCGCAGATGCTGCACGAATGGACATTGCACGACCTCGGGCACATCCGGCAGATCGCGGAGCTGGTGCGGGCGCGCAAGTACCTGTCGGGCGCGGGTCCGCTCGGGGCGGATTACCAGTTGAAGCCTTGACGATATGACGATAAGCCGATTGTCGGTGGCGGTGTGGCCGTTGAGGGTCGCCTGCGTGGGTCACCACCATCCTGAGCCAAACCAGTAGGATCGTTGAAGTTCACCGGATCATTCCCCACATACGCATACCGGTTCCAGCTCTGCGGATTCTCCGGTGCTGCGCTGGCCCGGTATGGATCCGGGGTCAAGAACCTTCCGGTCTGGCTCCAGTAAAATCGCTGGTCCGCATAGCCCAGGTCCGCCGGGCCCGCCCATAGGTCACGAACTCTTTCACCGTCGTGGTCGTCGCTTGCTGGGCTTCCCCATCAGGAAAGTCGGCAGGTTTTCGTAGTTGTACACCTTGGTTTGCGTCACATTGCCGGAACCGTCCAGCACGTGCGACATCGCCTTCTGCACCTGGTTGGCCGTCCCCAGGTCCTCGGTACTGACAGCCCTGGAGAGATAGCTATAAGCGTCGATTGATCGGCGTTGAACTCCGGAGCCGAGGAACACGACCGGTTAAATGGAGTGCGACAAAGAATATGGCGATCGAAATAGGAATCCCGATAACCAGCCATTCAACGAATAT
>Ga0070741_10009950_pt1 | contig 18190 bp, 14 predicted proteins | sample Coa_R1_4_FD_66440 | JGI IMG/M metagenome (GOLD analysis project Ga0070741, IMG submission 66440) | Surface soil microbial communities from Centralia Pennsylvania, which are recovering from an underground coalmine fire - Coalmine... | ecosystem: Environmental > Terrestrial > Soil > Unclassified ...
GCCCAGGCGCGTACCGCCCATCTCGGGTTCGCTCCCTCGGTCGAAGCGGCGCTGGCCGCGGCGCGGGCCCGCCTGGGCGACGCCGCCTCGGTGGCAGTGCTGCCCGAGGGCCCGCTCACCGTCGCAACTGTCGACTCCCGGATCCCAGAGAGGCCATGACCGACACACCGCCGTACAAGGACGCCGCCCTCCCCATGGAGCAACGCGTCGACGACCTGCTCGCACGGATGACGCTCGACGAGAAGGTGGCCCAGCTGGGGTGCGTCCTCATCACGTCGCTGGTGCGGAACGACACGTTCGACGCCGATGCCGCGGCCGAGCTCATGCGCCATGGGATGGGCCAGGTGACGCGGATCGGCGCGTCCACCGGTTTGCGGCCCGTGGCCAGCGCCGCGCTGATGAACGAGATCCAACGGGTCGCGGTCGAAGGGACCCGCCTCGGGATACCCATCGTCGTACACGAGGAATCGACGGGCGGCTTCTGCGCGCGGGACGCCACCACGTTCCCGCACGGCATCGGCCTGGCCTCCACGTGGGACCCGGATCTCGTGGGCGAGGTGGCCGGCGTCATCCGCCGGCAGATGCTCGCGGTCGGGGCCCGGCACACCCTTGCGCCGGTGCTCGACGTGGCGCGCGACCCCCGCTGGGGACGGGTCGAGGAGACGTATGGCGAGGACCCCGTCCTGGCCGCCACCATCGGGACGGCGTACGTCCGCGGTGTCCAGGGGGACGACCTCAGGACCGGCGTGATGGCGACCGGCAAGCACTTCCTCGGGTACGGCCTCCCCGAGGGCGGGCTGAACTGGGGGCCGGTACAGCTCGGGCCCCGCGAGCTGCGCGAGGTCTACGCCGAGCCGTTCGCCGCGGTGATTCGCGACGCGGGCCTGGCGTCGATCATGAACTCCTACAGCTCGGTCGACGGCCTGCCCTGCGCGGGTGGGCGCGCCATCCTCACCGAACTGCTGCGGGACGAGCTGGGTTTCGATGGCCTCGTCGTGGCCGACTACGGGGCCGTCCGGCTCTTGATCAGCCACCATCGCACGGCGGCCGACGAGGCGGACGCCACGGCCCAGGCCCTGAACGCCGGGCTCGATGTCGAGCTGCCCGCCCACGACTGCTTCCGCGCCCTGCCCCAGGCGCTCGACCGCGGTCTGGTGACCATGGAGGTCGTCAACGAGGCCGTGCGCCGAATGCTGCGCTCGAAGATGGCGCTCGGCCTGTTCGAGCGGCCGTACGTCGATCCGGACGCGGCGGCCGCCGTGTACCAGACGACGGAGCAACGGGCCCTGGCGCGCAAAGCCGCCACCGAGTCGGTGGTCGTCCTGACCAACCGCAACGGGCTGCTGCCGCTCGACCCCACCATCGCCCGGGTAGCCGTGATCGGGCCGGGCGGCGACGACCAGCGGCTCCTTCAAGGCGACTACCACTACCCGGCCCACCTGGAGATCGCCTACGAGAACGCACAAGGCGACACCGAGTTCGCGGGTGACGTCTCCAACGGCGTCCACTTTCTCCCCGAGAACGGCGGTGCCTTCGCGGCTGGGCCGCACTACGCGCCGCACGTGACCCCGCTCGCCGGGATCCGCTCGCTTCTCGGTCACCGGGCCGAGGTCGTGCACGTGCGGGGGTGCGACGTGGTGGAGCCGGATGGCGCCGACCTGGCGGCGGCCGCTGCCGCGGCCGCCGCGGCCGACGTTGCCGTCGTCGTCGTCGCCGGCAAGTCCGGGCTCCGGCCCCACTGCACCGTGGGCGAGGCCAGGGACGCGACGGACCTCGACCTCACCGGCCTCCAGCCCGAGCTGATCGCGGCGGTGGCGGCGACGGGTACCCCGACGGTGGTCGTCGTGCTCAGCGGCCGCGTGCACACCCTGGCCGACGTGGTGGAGCAGGCCGGGGCCGTGGTCCAGGTGTGGCCGCCGGGCGAGGAGGGCGGCAACGCCATCGCCGACGTGCTGTTCGGTCGGGCCAACCCGTCGGGTCGCCTGCCCGTGAGCCTTCCTCGCTCGGTGGGACAGGTGCCTGTCTACAGCCGGCACCGGGCGGGCGGCGGCAAGGCCATGTTCTACGGCGAGTACACCGATCAGTCACCGTCGCCGCTGTTCCCGTTCGGGCACGGGCTTGGGTACACCACGTTCGGGTACGGCCAGGCCGTGGTCACCGCGGGCTCGACGCTCGACCCCATCACCGTCACCGTCGCCGTCTCCAACGACGGGCCGCGGGACGGAGCGGAGGTGGTGCAGCTCTACGCCACCGACAAGGTGGCGTCGGTCGCCCGTCCAGACCGCCAGCTGGTCGGGTTCGCCCGCGTCGACCTCGCCGCCGGGGCGACGCGCACCGTCACCTTCACCGTCCACCCCAGCCGGCTGGCGTTCTACGACCCCGAGATGCGGTTCGTCGTCGAGCCGGGCGAGATCGTTCTGGGCGTCGGCGCATCGTCGGCCGACATCCGCACGGAGGTGTCGGTCACGCTGACGGGCGATACGGCCGAGTACCTCCAGCGCCAGGTGGTGGCGACCACCGCCACCGTGGACTGAGGGCGGCGGGCGCCACTGTTCCGGGGCGGCCGCGCGGGCCAGGAACGGGGCGGGCGCGACGTCGGAGCCGGTCCGCACAGGTAAGGGCATATATTGTTCCTAACATGCTCTTACCCTGCCCCCGGGAACCGGCGCCCGGCATCACGTTGGCTATCGACGTCGGTGGGACCTCGATGCGCGTGGCGTTGGTATGCGGGGACCGGGTGATGGCCAAGCGCTCGTTCCCGACGATCGAGGGCCAGCCCTGGGAGCCGGCGGTGGACCGCCTGGCGGCCACGGCCGCGGAGTTCGCCGAGCGGGTGCCGGTGGCGGCGACGATCGGCATCGCCTCGCCCGGGCTGCTCGACAACGGGCGGATCGCCATGGCGGGCAACCTGCCGTCGTGGCGGGACGTGCCCATCTGTGACGTTGTCGAGCGCCAGACCAATCGGCCGGCGGTGCTGGTGGAGGACTGCGCGGCCATGGCGGTGGGCGAGCGGGTCGCGGGCGGCCACCCCGGGGACACGCTGTTCGTCATCGGGCTGGGCACCGGGGTGGCGACGGCCGGCGTGGTCGACGGCGCCGTCGTCACCGGTTGGGGCGGTTTGCTGGTGGCGCCTGACGCCAAGGGCGGCTTCTCCTACATCGAGACCCGGCTGGGCGCCAAGGCGTTGCGCGCCCGGGTCGAGGAGGGCGTGCTCCAGCCCGACGCCGGCATCCTGCGCAGTCTGGTCGAGTGCCACGGAGCGCGCCCCGAAGTCGTGGCCCGGGCCGCCCACCTCGGTGATCCCGTTGCCGGCGAGCTCTGGGATGACATGGGCCACGAGCTTGGCTGGGTGGCGGTGAACGGCGCCCACCTGCTGGCTGCTCGCACGGTGGCCGTGACCGGCGGCCTCAGCCGGGCGGGCCGGTTGCTGTTCGACCCCGCCCGGCGCTTCTTCGACGCCCACAGCTGCCCGCCCCTGCGGGGCTGGTGCACGCTCGTTCCTTCGCGCCTGGGCGGGGACGCCACCTTGCTCGGCGCCGCCGCGCTGGCCGCCGGCTAACCGACCACCACGTAGGAGAGCGCCGCCGCGGGAACGGTGAACGCGCTCCCGCTTGCGCTCCCGCCTGTCACCGGCTCCAACGGACCGATGTCCTCGGTCGAGCCGTCGGCGCACACGCGCCGGGCAACACAATCCCGCCAGCCCTCGCCCACGAGGGTGGCGCGAGCATCAGCCACGAGCGACGGGTTGGCCAGCGCCACCACCGCCGTGGGGCGACCCTCGTCCCCGTCCTCGCCGACGAAGAGCCGCCCCTCGGCGGGCCCGTCGAGCTCCAAGCCCAAGGTGTGGCGGAAGCGGCATCGGGCCAGCCAGGCCCCGGCCGCACCCCGCAGCTGCAACAGGTCCCTGGCCTCCTGCCACCACGGATCGTCGGGGTCGGGGTCCAGGGCGCCCAGCACGCAACCGTTGAGCAGGGCCCGGTACAGCGACGCCCGGGCCTGGTCGACGGGCACCGTGGGGACGCCCTCGTAGAGCGACGTGCTGGCCGGGAAGTACACCAGGTCGGCCAGGATGATCTCGGGGAACGTGTAGCGGAACAGCTCGGGGAAGTGAAACCGGCGGCCCTTGAACAACAGGCCGGGATCGCTCTGGATGATGGCGTGGGCGCCGTACAGGTCGGCGGCCCCTTCGATGGACAGAGCGACGCCGCCATCGTGGGCCGCAGCCCGGGCTCGGGCCTCACCCAGGAACGCCCGGTACGCCTGGTTCCATGAGCCGTGGGCGTGGGCGTGAGCGGGGTTGCCGCAACGGACCGGTCTTCCCGCCGCCACCTGGTCGAAGTACACGAGCGACGTTCCGTGCCCACCCACCAGCGATTCCCCGAAGCCGGCCTGGAGGTCGGTCCACGCCGCGCAGTCGGCGCACATCACTGCGAACTTCCGGCCGCCGTACTCCTCGGTGTCGAGCGTCTGGCCGTCGGGTAGGGCCGCCCACGATCGCCCCAGGGTGGCGAAGTCGGGGACGTCCAAGCTGAACAGGCGGGCGTTGAGGTAGCTCATGATGGCCACCCCCGTCTCCCCCCGCACCTGGGCGAACGCGTCCCGCATGGCGGTGGGGCCGCCCAGCTCCAGGTCGGGGAAGAACTCCGGGTTGCGGCTGTCGAACCCGCCCATGCTCCACCCGAACGGGGCCACGACGTGGGCGCCGTCGGCGGCCGCCGCCCGCGCCACCGAAGGCAGGTCGGCGAAGTGGTGGCGCACCCGCCCGTCCGCCGTCTTCATCATCGTCATCCAGATGAGGGACCGCTCCCACCACACGCCGGCATCGGGCGCCGGCCCGGGTACGGCCGAGTCGAACCACCGGCGGTAGATGTCCGCTCCCTGGCGCCAGTCGGGCGCGTGGGCGGCGACGAAGACCGGCGGTGACGTCCAGGTTGCGCCCGCGGCGATGTCCACCCAGTGGCGGACCACGATGTCGAGCGTTCCCCCGGCCGGACCGGCCGGGCCCTCGGTGGCCACTTCGAGGATGGTCACCCCGAAGGACGGGTCGTGGCAACCCACGTAGAGACCGCCCTCGGGGTCGACCACGTCGAGCCACGGCATGCTGGCGCCGCCTGCGTAGGCCAACTCGTACACGGCTCGCGTGCCGTCGAAGCGCACCCGGGTCACGCCCATCTCGGGACCGCTCCCCGACGAAGCGGCCAGGTCCGCCAGGTCGCGCACGGCGCAGGCAAAGTGCTCGCCGGAGTAGTACGGCACGTACAGCTCGTCGTCCTCCCACGACGAGCCCAGGCGCACCCCGGACAGTCGCAGCAACTCGACCTCGCGCACGGACTGGGACGAGCGGTTCTCCACTGTCGTCACGACAGTGGCTGATTGACCGTCGACCGATACCTCAACGGTGGTGGCGATGCCGTGGCGTGGCTGGGTTATGTCAGATATTGTACCGAACATGGCACGAGGGCAGGAAGCCGGTCGTCTGGTCGTGGTCACCGCTCACCCCGACGACGAGGTGTTGCTGGCCGGAACCATCGCGGCCTGCGCCCAGCAGGGCATCGAGGTCACGCTCGTGTGCGCCACCAATGGGGGCGGGGGAGCGGGGAGCACGACCCTCGGGCACCGGGGCTTGGCCGAATTGCGGCGCCGGGAGCTGCGGGCCGCGTGCGATGCCCTCGGCGTCCACCGCCTGGAGCTCTTGGAGGACATGGCCGGCGGTGACGAGCACCTCAACCGGCAGAACTACGCCCACGTGCTCGGCGCCCACCGGGACTGCCTGCACGCCCTCCTCGCCGAGGTGCGGCCCGACGCGGTCGTGACCTTCGGCCCCGACGGCGTGACCGGCCACGGCACCCACGTCATGGTCGGGCGCCTGGCCGACGACGCCGCGAGCAACGTGGCCGACCCTGCCCGACCCGCCCTGCTCCATGTGGCCGTCACCCCGTCGCAATGGGCCGAGATGACCGAGTGGATGGCCGCCCACCCGGCAGCGCTGGCCGCCTACCAACGAGACGTGGGCGACAACCCGCGCGTCGGACCGCCCGAGCCCGAACTGACGACCGTGCCCGAAGAAGAGGCGTCCGTGGTGGTGGACACGACCGATGTGGTGGAACGCAAGCGTGCCGCTATCGCCTGCCACGCCAGCCAGGGCGGCGCCGATGGACTGCTTGGCATCCTGGCCGCGCCGAGCACCGAGCGCTTCGTCCCCGTCACGCCCGTGCCCTCCGCCCTGGCCGAGATCTTCGCCGGCCCCATGCCGCGGTGAGCGACCGCCCCGTCGTGGTGAAGGTGGGCCGGCTCCTGGACGGCACGGGCGGGTCACCGATCGACAACGTCACCGTCGTGATCGAGGGCGACCGCATCGCCGCCGTCAGTGACTCGTCCCGGCCAGCCGTCGACGTCGACCTCGGCGGTTGCACGCTGCTGCCCGGGCTCATCGACGCCCACATCCACCTGGGTGTGATCGACGTTGGCCGGCAGGCCACCATGGCGCCCGCCCTCATCGCGGCGGAGACGTTCCGCAACTGCGGCAACGCCCTGGCCGCCGGGTTCACGACCGTGCGGGACATGGGCGGCGTCGACGGTGGTGTGGCGGAGGTGGTTCGCCAGGGCCTGGTTGCCGGGCCCCGCATCCTGCCGTCCGGCCCGATCCTGTGCCAGACCGGGGGGCATGGGGACCTGTGCCCGCCCTTCACCGGCACGTGGCCCGTCGGTGTTCCCGGGTTGGTCCAGCTCTCGTCGGTGGTCGACGGCCCCGACGCGGTGCGGGCGGCGGCGCGCGAGGCGTTCCGCCGGGGCGCGACCCAACTGAAGGTCTCGGTGACGGGTGGCGTGATCTCGCACAGCGATCGGCTGGAGGACACCCAGCTGACCGTCGAGGAACTGCGCGCCGCGGTGGAAGAGGCCGCGGCGCGCAGCACCTACGTCACCGCCCATGCCCACAACGTGACCGGCGCCCGCAACGCGCTGCTGGCCGGTGTGCGGGGGATCGAGCACGGCTCGTTCCTCGACGCCGAGACCTGCGCGGAGATGGCCACGTTGGGCGCCAGCCTGGTCCCCACCTTCACGGTGGTCGAACTGATGCGGACGGAGTGGCAGGCGTGGGGCCTCTCCGAAGAGATCGTGGAACGCCTGGGTGACGTCAAGGCCCGCATGACACGGGCCACCGAGTTGGCTCTGGCCGCAGGCGTCACCGTCGGTTCCGGCTCCGACCTCATCGGCGCCGACCAACGCCACCACGGATTGGAGCTGGCATTGAAGGCGCGCATCGTCGGTCCGGCGCGGGCCATCGCCTCCGCCACGTCGGTCAACGCCCGCATCCTCGGCCTCGACGACCAGCTCGGCGTCATCGCTCCCGGCTTCCTGGCCGATGCCGTGGCCGTCGACGGCGATCCCCTCGACGAGCCCGACCTGTTCGCCGACCCTGCCCGCGTGCGGTGGGTCATGCAGGGCGGCCAGGTGGTGAAGGACACCGTGTCGTGACGGGCGCTCGGCGCCGATTGGCGCTTGTGCCCCAACCTCGCCAGGTGACCAGGCGGCAGGGCGAGGTAGCCCTCACAGGCGTGCCCGTGGCCGTGGCCACCGGGCAGCAGGAGGACCACTTCGCCGCCGGACTGCTGCGCGATGCCCTGCGCACGTTCGCGGCGTCACGGGCGCGCCTGCGCGCCGTCGACACGACGGCCACCGTGGCCGGGACCGCCGTCATCATCGGACCGCCGACGTTCGGCCCGGTGGCCGACCGCCTGATCGGCGGCGACCGCGATGCCCTGCGGTCGCTCCCCGAGGGCGGTTACCTGCTGCGAGTGGACAGCGGTGGCGCCGTCATCTGCGCCACGTCGGCCCGCGGTCGTTACTACGGCGTGCAGACCCTGGTGCAACTGCTCCGCCAGGCGGCGGCCGAGGACCGGCCCGGCGTGGTGCCCTTCGTCGGCGTGGTGGACTGGCCCGACCTCGACGTGCGTTGCTACATGGACGACGTCGCCCGGGGCCAGGTGTCGACCGTCGACGACTTCGAGCGCATCATCACCAGGCTCGGCGGCCTCAAGGTCAGCCACTACATGCTGTACCTGGAGGACATGTTCGAGTTCCGCTCCCACCCGGCCATCGGACGGGGCCGGGGCCGGCTGTCGAAGACCGACGTGGCCCGCTTGGTGCGACACGCCCAGCGCCATCACGTGGAGCTCGTCCCCGTGATCCAGACGCTCGGCCACATGGAGCGCATCCTGCGGCTGCCCAAGTACGCGTCGCTGCGCGAGCGACCGGACGACGAGGCGCAGCTGAGTCCGGCGGCTCCCGGCGCGTACGAGTTGCTCGACGACCTCATCGCCGAGGTGGCCGAGGCCTTCCCTTCCGAACATCTCGTCCTGGGAGCGGACGAAGCCCTCGGGCTGGGAAAGGGGCAGTCGGCGGCGGCAGCCGAGCGCGTCGGCATCGTCAACCTGTGGCTGGCCCATGTGGAGCGGGTGACGGCCATGGCCAGGAAGCGAGGCAAGACGACGATCGTCGCCGTCGACATGTTCGACGACGCTTACTACCGCGCCATCTGGGACATGCCCGCGCCGTTCCCGCCCGACGATGTGGGCCTGCTCCCGCGCGACGTGACACCCGCAGCGGGCACGTTCCTTCCCGTCGACGACCACGCCGTGCTGCACGTCCTTGCCGAGCGCGGCTTCCGTCCGCTGGCCATCGGGGGACTGGCCAACTGGACCCGCTTGTTCCCGCGGCTGGCCGTGGCCCGGCAGAACCTGTCCGGCCTGGCCAACGCCGCCCGCACGAGCGGCGGCGCCGGCATCGTGGGGTCGTCGTTCTGCGACATGGGCGGCGACAACCTCCGCGAGCTGGTGTGGTACGGCGTGGCCTGGTTGGCCGACACGGCGTGGGGCCCGGCCCGGCCCGTCGCCCGCTTCGAGGAGGCGTTCCTGACCCAGTTCTACGGGTTGGCCGACCCGGCCGACCAGGCCGACGCGGCCGAGGCCTACGCCGAGTTGGGCCGCTTGGACGATCACTTCCCCCCGCCGTGGGAGAGCAACAGCGTGGTCCGGCACCTGCGCATCCACGCCTGGCCGTGGTTGCACGCGCAGTCGCTGGGCGGGCCGTCGGGCCCATTGGCGCTCACCACCGCCCAGCGGGCGCGGCTGTGGGCCGGGCGGGAGCGGTTGGAGCGCGCCCTGCCCGCGCTGGAGCGGGCGAGGAAGTCGGCGCGCTGGAACGACGACCACTTCGACTACCTGGAGCACGCGGCCCGGATGGCGCTGCACGTGAGCGACCGCCTCCTCTGCGCGGAGGTGGACTGGCACGAGCGGGCGCCCGCCTTGCGCGCCGAGCTACAGGGCTTGCGCGACCGCTTCGCCGAGCTGTGGCTGCGCACCAACCGGGGTGAGGGCCTGGACGCCAACCTGGCTCGGCTGGACGCGGTGGCCGCCGGCTACGCATGAAGTTCGTCGTTGCCCCCAGCGCGGCCGAGCGGGACCGGCAGGCAGCGCGCTGGATCACCGAGTCGGTGCGACCGGGCCGCTACCTCGCCCTGGCCGTGGGCGCCAGCCAGCAGGGCGCCTACCGGGAACTGGCCCAGTGCCCGGGCTCCCTGGCCGGTGCCCGGGGGATCAGCCTGGACGAGCTGCACCCGCTGCCGGCCGGCGATCCCCGGTCGTTCGGCAGCCAACTGGCGCAGTGGCTGGGCGCGGGCGCGGGCGCGGGCACGGGCATCGAGCTCGACCGGTGGGACCCGTCGGCCCCCGACCCCCAGGCGGAGGCGGATGCTGTCGAGGCCCGGGTGCGCAGCGCGGGCCTGGCCGCGTGCGTGTTGGGCCTCGGCCCCAACGGTCACATCGCCTTCAACGAACCGGGCACGCCGCTCGACGCCCCGAGCCGGGTGACCGAGCTGGACCCCCGGACCGTCGCCCACCTGGGCGGGCCCGGCGCCATCGCCCCGGCCACCAGGGGCATCACCATGGGGATACCGCTGCTCCTCAGCGCCGCTCGTGTCCTGCTGCTCGTGGTGGGCGAGAACAAGGCCGACGCCTTCCGTGCCCTGGTGCTCGGGCCCCTCTCCGACGACGCGCCCGCCACCGCCGTGCGCCTCCATCCGGACGTGACCGTGCTCTGCACCCGGGCGGAGGCGGCCGCCCTGCCCCCGGAAATTCTCGGGTTGCTCCAGGAGGACCCCGGCGTGGGTTAGTCGAATATATTGTCCAAACCTCATGCGGTCGTGCGCCCGCCGGGGTTGAAGGAGATCCAGATGAAGCTTGGGGTGTTCCTCGTCCTTCTCGGCGATCGGAAGCTGGACGAGGCGTTGAGCTACGTGCAAGCCGCTGGTGTCGACTGCGTGGAGATCGGTGTGGGCGGCTATCCCGGCGATGCCCACGTGGACGCCGCCGCCTGCCTGGCCGACGCCGGCCTGCGCGACGCCCTGCGCACGGCGGTGTCCAGTCGTGACCTGGAGATCAGCGCCCTCAGTTGCCACGGCAACCCCGTGCACCCGCAAGCCGGCATGGCCGCCAACTACGACCGCGTGTTCCGTGACACCGTGCGGCTGGCCGCCGAACTCGGGGTCGAGACGGTCGTGACCTTCTCGGGCCAACCCGGCGACCGGGACGGCGGGCGCACGCCCAACTGGGTGGTGCAGACCTGGCCGCCCGAGTTCGGCGAGCTGCTCGAGTGGCAGTGGACCGAGAAGGTCGGGCCCTACTGGGCCGACGCCGCCGCCTTCGCCCAGGACCTCGGCGTAAAGGTGGCCATCGAGTTGCACCCGGGGTTCATCGCCTACAACACGGCGTCCTTCTTCCGGCTCCGGCGGGAGGCGGGAAGCGCAGGAAGCAATATCTATGTGAACCTGGATCCCAGCCACTTGTTCTGGCAGGGCATGGACCCGTTGCAGTGCGTCGAGGCGTTGGGCGGTGCCATCGCCCACGTCCACGCCAAGGACACCGCCCTGAACGCGCGCAACGTCGCTCTCAACGGCGTGCTCGACACGGCGTCCTACACCAAGCCGGCCGAGCGGTCGTGGCTGTTCCGCACCCCCGGCTACGGGCACGACCTCCTGTTCTGGAAACAGTTCGTCTCGCAACTGCGAGTGGTGGGGTACGACGGTGCGCTGTCCATCGAGCACGAGGACGCCCTCATGAGCCTGGACGAGGGCTTCCGGAAGTCGTGCCGGTTCATGCGCGAGGTGCTCATGGCCGAGGAGCCCGGGGCCGCGTGGTGGGCGTGACACGGGGCGGGGTGGCTGGCATCGGCGTGGTCGGCTGCGGCAACATCAGCGGCGGGTACGCCGACACCGTCGCCCACCACGAGGGCATCGAGTTGGTGGCGGCCTACGACGTCGACCCGTTGCGGGCGCAGGCCTACTGCGAGTCGTTCGGGGGCAAGGCGTTTCCTTCGTTCGACGATCTGCTGGCGTGCGACGACGTGGACATCGTGCTCAACCTCACCCCCCACCTGGCCCACCGGGAGGTGACCGAGGCCGCGCTGCGGGCGGGCAAGCACGTCTACAGCGAGAAGCCGTTGGCCATGACGCCCGACGAGTGCGTGGAGCTGGCCCGGCTGGCCGACGACAGCGGCGTGCGCCTGGCCGCCTCGCCCATCACCTACATGGGCGAGGCCCAGCAGACGGCGTGGAAAGCGCTGCGGGACGGCCGGTGCGGCGACATCCGGGTGGTGTACGCCGAGGTCAACCACGGGCGCATCGAGCGATGGCATCCCGCCCCCGCCCCCTTCTACGCCGTGGGTCCGCTGTTCGACGTGGGCGTCTATCCCCTCACCCTCCTCACCGCCTTCTTCGGTCCCGTAAGGCGGGTGACGGCCACCGCCGACGTGGTGCACGCCGACCGGGTGGCGGCCGAGGGCCCGTTCGAGGTGACATCCCCCGACTGGATCGTCGCCGTGATCGAGCTGGGCAACGGGGTCCTCGTCCGCTTGACCACCAACTTCTACGTAGAGACCACGCGGCAGCGGGGCTTGGAGTTCCACGGCGACGACGCCTCCCTGTACCTCGGGTGCTTCCAGGAGTTTTCCGCCGAGGTGGGGATCGGGGCGCGCGGCGAGCCCTTCCAACCGCTCGACCTCGTGCGACCGCCCTATCCCGGCATCGACTGGGCGCGGGGCGTGGCCGACCTGGCCGAAGCCATCCGGGATGGGCGCCCGCACCGGGCGTCGCCCTGGCACGCCGCCCATGTCTGCGAAGTCATGTGCGCCATCGCCACCAGCGCGGCCGACGGCCACACCGTCGACGTCGCTTCCTCGTTCACCCCCCCGACGTGGGAGGCATGGGCCTCCCCGGAAGGCAACCGATGACCACACCGATCTCCGTCCAGCTCTACTCGCTCCGCCGGGAGGCGGCCCATGATTTCGGCGCCGTGCTCGAGCGCATCGCGGGCATCGGGTTCGTCGGCGTGGAGACGGCCGGGTTGCACGGCATGGACCCGGGCGTGTTCGCCAAGCGCGTGGCCGACCTCGGACTGGTCGTCAGCAGCGCCCACATCCCCCTCCCGCTGGGCGCCGATGCCGAGCGAGTGCTGGACGAGCAGGAGGCGGTGGGGAACTCGCTGGTGATCAGCGGGCTGGGACCGGAAGACTTCGCCACCGACGCCGCCATCGCCGCGTCGGCCGAGCGGTTCAGCCAGGCCGCGGCGCAGGCGCGCCGACGGGGCATGACCCTCGGCTACCACAATCACTGGTGGGAGTTCGCGACCACGCCGGCGGTCGTCGACCCGATGGGTCGGTTCCTCAGCCTGGTCGACCCCGCCGTGTTCTTGGAGGTGGACATCTACTGGCTCCAGGCGTCGGGTCGCGACCCGGTGGCGACCTTGCGGGAGCTGGGGTCACGGGTGCGGATGCTGCACGTCAAGGACGGGCCCTGCACGCATACCGATCCCATGGTCGCCGTGGGGCAAGGCGATGTCGACGTGGCTGCCATCCTGCCCGCGGCGGCGTCGACCGGGTGGCACATCGTCGAGCTGGACGAGTGCGCGACCGACATGTTCGACGCCGTGCACGCCAGCTATGACTACCTCGTTGGCGCCGGCCTGTCGCGGGGTCGGGTTGCGTAACGACGGCGGCCGCCCACTGGGTGTGGCCCTGGTGGGGCACGGCTTCATGGGCGCCGTCCACTCGCAGGCCTGGCGGCTCGTGGGCCCGGCCTTCGGCGACCCGTCCGTCACGTTGGTGGGTGTGGCCGGCCGGGACGTGGACCGGGCGGCGCGGGCAGCCGACCGGTACGGCTGGGGTCCGGCCACCTCGGCCACGGCCGACTGGCGAGCCCTGGTGACGCGCGACGACGTGGACATCGTGGATGTCGTGACGCCCGGCGCGCAGCACGCCGACGTGGCCATCGCTGCGCTGGAGGCGCGCAAGCACGTGCTCTGCGAGAAGCCGCTGGCCAACACGCTGGCAGAGGCCGAACACATGGCCGCCGCGGCGGCCAAGGCTGCCATCGACGGCGTGCAGTCCATGGTGGGCTTCAACTACCGCCGCGTACCCGCCATGGCCTACGCCGCCGCCCTCATCCGCCAGGGCCGGGTGGGCGACATCCGACATGTGCGGGTCCGCTACCTCCAGGACTGGTTGGTCGACCCGTCGGCCCCGCGCACGTGGCGGCTCCAGGCTTCCGAGGCGGGCACCGGCGCGCTGGGCGACCTGGGCTCGCACGCCATCGACCTGGTGCAGCACCTCACGGGTGACGCCATCACGCGCGTGTCCGGGTCGACCACCACGTTCGTCACCGAACGTCCGCTTCCCGACGGACAGGGCGTCGGGCCCGTCACCGTGGACGACTGCGCTCTCGCCATCGGCCGGACGGGTGGGGGAGCGACGGTGAGCATCGAGGTGTCGCGGGTGGCGAGCGGGTGCAAGAACGGGCTGAGCGTGGAGATCGACGGTTCGGCGGGCGGCTTGCGCTTCCACCTCGAATCGCTCAACGAGCTGCTCGTGCTCGACGGCGCCGGTGCCGACGCGGGCTATCGCCGCGTGCTGGTCACCGAGCCCACCCACCCCTACCTCTCGGCGTGGTGGCCGCCGGGCCACGTCTTGGGCTGGGACCACACGTTTGTCCACCAGGCCCACGACCTCGTGCAGGCCATCGTCACCGGCCAACCGGCGGAGCCGACCTTTGCCGACGGCCTGCGCGTGCAAAGGGTGCTGGACGCCGTGCAGCGCAGTGCCGCCGCCGGTGGTCAACCCACCGAGGTGCTGGCGGCGTGACGGGCACGCTCAGGGTCGGTGTGGCCGGGCTGGGCTGGGCCGGGCAGACCCACCTCACGTCGTACCAAGGCATGCCCGGCGTGGAAGTCGTCGGCCTGGCCGGCCAGGAGCAGGACGTGCTGGCCCGGTTGGGGAAGGAGCACGGCATCCCCGTTCTCTGCGCCGACGCCTTTGAGCTGGCCGCCCACCCCGGTATCGACGCCCTCAGCATCGCCGTACCCAACGCTCTGCACGCCCCGCTCGCCCTCGCCGCCCTGCGATCGGGCAAGCACGTCTTGTGCGAGAAGCCCATGGCGTGCACGTCGGCCGAGGCCGACTCGATGGCCCGCGCCGCGTCCGAAGCAAAGCGGGTCCTCCAGGTCGTCTTCAACTGGCGTGAGCGGGACGACGTGCGCCACATACACGATCTTGTCGCCAAGGGGTCCCTCGGCCGCGTGCACCTGCTGGAGGCCGGTTGGGTGCGCTCGCAAGTACCCGCGCCGGGAGCGTGGTTCGCCACCCGCGACCCGTCGGGCGGTGGCGTGCTCCTCGACCTCGGGATCCACGTGCTCGACCTGGCCCTCTTCGTGTTGGGTGAGCCGGTGGTCACCGCCGTGCGTTGCGATACCTACGCCGAGGCGGCACGGGCGGCGCGGGGTGACGGCGGCCACAACCCGGCGGCCACCATCCCGCCCCTGGGCGACGGTGAGGTCGACGACTTCACGGTGGTCACCCTGCACACGTCGTCGGGTACGACCGTGATCCTGCGTTTGGGCTGGGCCGGGTACGGCGTGCCCGAGAACGAGATCACCCTTTCGGTGCGGGGGATGCACGGGTCGGCCCGCATGCGCAGCGAGGACTACGCGTGGGAGGACACGCTCGACGTGTTCAGCGCCGAAGGCGGCGAGCTCGTGCACACCAAGCCCGCGCTGGCACGGCCCGGCGCTCACGCCGCCGTCGTGCGCAGCTTCGTGGAGACGGTGCTCACCGGCGACCACGCCGATGCGTCCGGATGGGAGGGCGCTCGCCGGTCACACCTGCTCGACGCCTGTGCCGAATCGGCTCGCCTGGGTCGCGAAGTGGTGCTCGGATGACCCGGCGGTGGCGCGCCGTGGTCGCCGTCGCTGCGGTTGCATTGCTCGTATCGGGCTCGGCCTGCCGGACCTCGGGCCTGGCCTGGCGCGAGGACCGGCGGCTGCGCATCGACACCCCCAAGCAGAACGCCGTCGTCACCCTCCCACTCGAAGTGCGCTGGCACGTGCGCGACCTGCCCAAGTCCTTGCAGGGCCGGGCCTACTCGTACGTCCTGTTCCTGGACCGGTTCCCGCAGGCACCCGGCCAGACCCTGCAGCACTTCGACGCCGGGTCGAAGAACCTCACCCAGAGCCGGGTGGGCATCATCGAGGCGCGCGAGGAGCGCCATGTGTTCACCACCATCCCGCCCCACGACGCCCGCCAGCGGGACAAGCACGAGCTGACGGTCATCCTGCTCGACGACCAGGGCAGGCGGGTGGGGGAGACGGCCGGCTTCCTCACCTTCCGGATCGCGCAAGGGGGGACGCCATGACGGCGCCCACGGACCGAACGCGTCGCACGCGGCGCACGCGGCGGACCGGCCCGACGGGTCGGGAGGCGGTGGCCACGGCCGACGTCCTGGCGGACACGACCGAGCGGGTGCGGGCAGCCGGGCGCGAAGCCATGGGCGTGGCCGGCGACACGCAGACCCAACCGCTTCGCCGTCTCCTGGCTGAGGCCAACGTCGGCGTCTACCCGCTGGCCGCCCTCGGCGTTCTCGTGATGATCGACCAGTTCCAAGGTGTCGCCTTCGGCATTCTGGGGCCGGAGATCGCCCGCTCGCTGGGCCTGAGCAAGGTCGCCTTGGCGGGGATCGTGTCGTTGAAGACGCTGGCCATCACCGTGTTCACCCTGCCCATGGCTGCCCTCGTGCAGCGGGGCCGCCGGCGGGCCCGGACCTCGATCGTCACCGGCTTCGCGTGGAGCATCGCCACCCTCTTCACCGGCTTCGTGATCGGACCAGCGGGCTTGTTGGTGCTGCTGGTGCTCGACGGCGTGTCCACCGCGTCGGTGGCCACCGTGCACCAGCCCCTGCTGCTCGACTGCTACCCACCGCCTCTGCGCGTGCGCGTGCTGTTCGCCTACCGCGGCTTCGACCACCTGGGCAACGTTCTCACGCCGTTGCTGGTGGCTGTGCTGGCCGGGCTCGTCGGGTTCTCGTGGCGGGGCGTGTTCCTGGCCATGGGCATCACGTCCTTGTTCGCCACGGTCGCGGCCGTGAAGCTGCGCGATCCCGGCTTCGGTCGCTGGGACGCAGACGTGATCAGGGCCCGGGTGCGCGATGAGCGGGGCGAGCCCGACCCCCCGGTCGAAGCGGGCGACGACGCCGGCCCCAAGTACACGTTCTTCGAGGTCACCCGCCGGCTCCTGCTGATCCCCACCGTCCGGCGCGTCCTGGCCGCCAACGCCGTCCTCGGGCTCACCCAGATCCCGCTGGCGACCTTCCTCGTCTTCTTCCTCGAAGAGCGATGGGGCATGGGCCCCGGGGCGCGCAGCGTCCTCTTCGCCTTCATCGAGGTCGCTGCCATCACCGCGCTGTTCATCTTCGCCCCGCGCGGTGAGGCCTTGTACCGGTCCGACCCGGCCAAGCTGGTGCGTACGAGCGTGTGGGTCTTCCTCGCAGCCACGACGGCCGTGGCCGCGGCCTTCGCTTCTCCCGTCTTCGCGGTGATGGCTGTGTGCCTGGCCGTGTCGGCGTCGCTGCTGGCGGGGCTGACCCCGGCCCTGGCCATGGCGTTGCTCAACACCATCCCCGCGCCCATGCGGCCCCAAGCGGCGGCCCTGGCCGGGCTGTCGTTCGCGGCGGTGGGTGGCACCGGTGGGCTGGTGCTCCTCGGCGGTGTCGACAGCCGCTACGGCACCACCGGCATCGTCGTGGCCATCGCCCTGTCCGGTGTGGTGGTGAGCCGCGTGCTGTACGGCGCCGCTCGCACCATCCGGGCCGACCTCGATCGCACCGTCGAGGAGATCATCGAGGAGGAGGCAGTGCGCGAGTTGGTGGCCAGCGGGCAACGGCTGCCCCTCCTCGACTGCCGTCGCATCGACTTCTCCTACGGGCAGCTGCAAGTGCTCTTCGATGTGGACTTCACCGTCGACGAAGGGGAGATGGTCGCCTTGCTGGGGACCAACGGCGCCGGCAAGTCCACGTTGCTCCGCGTGATCTCGGGTCTGGGCTTCCCGTCGAGCGGCACCGTGCGCTACCGGGGCAACGACGTGACGTACCTCGACGGGCAGCGACGCGTGGGGCTGGGCATCGTGCAGGTCCCGGGTGGCCGCGCCGTGTTCGACTCGCTGTCGGTCATCGACAACCTGCGCTTGTTCGGGTACGCCACACCTCGATCGAGTGGCCAGGTGGAGCGCGGGATCGAGCGCTGCTTCGAGGTGTTCCCCCGTCTGGCCGAGCGCAAGGACAACCTGGCTTCCCGGCTGTCCGGAGGCGAGCAGCAGATGCTCGGCCTGTCGCAGGCCTTCGTGCTCCAACCGAGCTTGTTGCTCATCGACGAGCTGTCGCTGGGCTTGGCCCCGAAGGTGGTGGGCGAACTGTTGGAGATGGTGCGCCAGATCAACAAGGCGGGCACCGCCGTGGTGCTGGTGGAGCAGTCGCTGAACGTCGCTCTCTCGCTGGTGGATCACGCCTACTTCATGGAGAAGGGCGAGATCCGCTTCGACGGGCGGGCCGACGAGTTGGCCCAGCGCCCCGATCTCCTGCGATCGGTGTTCCTCGAGGGGGCGGCCAAGGTGCTGGAGGCGCAGTGATGGTGGGTCCGGCCGGCGTGCTCGGCTTCCAGGTCACGTTCCCGTTGGTGACGCTGGGGGTCATCACCGGGCTCACCTATGGCCTGCTGGCCGTGGGCTTGGCCCTCATCTACCGGTCGAACCGGATGATCAACTTCGCCCACGGCGAGGTGGGTGCGTTCGCGGCCACGCTGTTCCTGCTGGCGTCGCG
>Ga0070741_10009951_pt1 | contig 18190 bp, 16 predicted proteins | sample Coa_R1_4_FD_66440 | JGI IMG/M metagenome (GOLD analysis project Ga0070741, IMG submission 66440) | Surface soil microbial communities from Centralia Pennsylvania, which are recovering from an underground coalmine fire - Coalmine... | ecosystem: Environmental > Terrestrial > Soil > Unclassified ...
CCGGGGATCGTGTTCAGCTCGTTGACCAGCACGTCGTTCTCCCGTGTCACGAAGCAGTCGACCCGCGCCATGCCCTCGCACTCGGCCGCGAGGAACGCGTCGACCGCGACGTCCTGGACGCGCTTGGACACCTCCTCCGGGATGCGCGGCGGGATCAGCAGGTCCATGCCGCCGTCGTCGTACTTCGACGAGAAGTCGTACCAGTCGGTGCCGGAGAAACCGTGCGCGACGATCTCGCCGGGGAGCGAGGCCTGCGGCGGCGTCGACCGGTTGCCGAGCACGCCGACCTCGACCTCGATCCCGTCCACGAACTCCTCGATCAGGATCTTCTCGTCGTGCCGGAACGCGAGCTCCGCAGCCGCGCCGAGCTCGTCTGGGGCCTCCACCTTGGTGATGCCGACCGAGGAGCCGAGCCTGGCGGGCTTGACGAAGACCGGGTAGCCGTACGGATGCTCGAGCGGGCCGCCCGCGTGGATGGTGACGCTCCTGGTGACCGGCACGCCGGCGCCGCGCATGAGCACCTTGAAGCGGTCCTTGTCCATGGCCAGCGCCGAGCCGAGCACGCCCGCGCCGATGTACGGGATGTCGGCGAGCTCGAGCAGCCCCTGGACGGTTCCGTCTTCGCCGAACGGGCCGTGGAGGACGGGTATCACGACGTCGACCTCGTTCAGGGTGGTCATGACCCCGTCCGACGAGGCCGGCACCGGCAAGGTCTGTCCCGGCGCCTTCGCGCCGCTTTCGAGGGCGCGCGGCTGCGATCCAGCCTCGAGCGCCCAGGTTCCGTCGCGGCCGATCTCGACGGTGACGACGTCGTAGCGGGCCGCGTCGAGCGCTTCTTTGACCGAGGCTGCGGAGGCGAGCGCGACCTCGTGCTCGCTCGACCGCCCGCCGGTGAGGACAGCGATCTTCCGGCGGCCGCCGGTCACGGGCTCGCGCCGGTCGGACCGGTCGGGCCGGACGCGCCGGTGGGGCCGGAGCTGACGAAGTGGCCGACCGTGAGCGTGACGTTCGAGTTCAGCGGCGCCTGGGTGTTCTGCTCCGGGCTCTCGCTGATCACCAGCCCGTCTTCCGTCTGGTCGGGCGTGTCCTGGTGAACGATCACCGGGTTGAAGCCCGCGGCGCGAACCGTCTGCACGGCGACCGCGACCGAGAAGCCGCGGACGTCGGGCACCGGCGCCGTCTGCGGGCCGCGCGAGACCGTGAGCGTGATCTGCGAGCCGCGCGCCACGGAGCTCCCCGGCTTCGGGTCGGTTCCGATCACGGTGTCCTTGGGCTTGGTCGAGTCGGCGTCCTGCGTCTGGACGTTGAACCCGAGCTGCTGCAGCTCCGACGTCGCGTCGTTCACGTTCTTGCCGATCACGTCGGACGGGACGATCACCGGCGGCAGACCCTTCGAGACGTTGATCCGCACGGACGTGCCTTTGACGACCATCGTCCCGGGCGCGGGCGACTGGCCGGTCACCGTGCCGGGGGCCTGGCTCGAGGGCACCTGGTACTGCTTGTACATGAGCCCCTTGGCCGTGAGCGCGGCGACCGCGTCGGTCACCTGGTCGCCGACGACCTTGGGCACCTCGACCTTCGTCTTGCCCTTCGAGACGACGATCATCACCGTGCCGCCCTTGTCGAGGCTCGCGCCCGGGCTCGGGTCCTGCCCGAAGACGACTCCCACCGCCACGGTCGCGTTGTACTCGCGGTCGATCCTCGGCTTCAACCCGGCCTTCCGGATCTTCGAGACCGCCAGCGACTCGACGATGCCCTTGTAGTTGTCCACGCGGATCGACGAGCTCGAGAGCTGGTGCTCGACCTTCGTGTAGACGAAGTAGCCCGCGTAGCCGGCGGCCGCGAGCAGGAGCAGCGCCAGCAGCCACGGCCAGACCGGCCGGCGGGGCCGCTCGCCCTCGTAGTCGTAGTAGCCCCCGTAACGCGGCGGGACCCGGGCCGTCGTCGTGCCGCCCGCGGTCGTGCGGCCGGCGCGCGGGATGACGCGGGTGCCCTCCTCGATCCCGGCTCCCGCCAGCACGGCTGTCGCCGCGGCTTCCGTCTCGTGCGCCACCGGTAGGCCGCGCTCGACGCGTTGGAGGTCGGCGTCCATCTCGCGGGCGGTCTGGTAGCGCTCGGCCGGATCCTTCGCCAGGGCGCGGAGGACGATCGAGTCGAGCTCGTGCGAGATCTCGGGTCGCTTCTCCGACGGCGGCTCCGGCACCGTGTTCAGGTGCTTCATGGCGATCTCGAGCGCCGTCTCGCCGGTGAACGGGACGCTGCCGGTGAGCATCTCGTAGAGCACGACGCCGACCGAGTACAGGTCCGAGGACGGGTGCACCGGCTTCCCCTGGGCCTGCTCGGGAGAGAGGTACTGCGCCGTGCCGATGATCGAGCCGGCCTCCGTCATCTGGCTCGAGCCGGAGCGGGCGATCCCGAAATCCGTGACCTTCAGCCGCCCGTCGGGCGCGACGACGACGTTGTGCGGCTTGATGTCGCGGTGGACGATGCCCGCGCGGTGCGCGAACTCGAGCGCCGAGAGGATCTGCCGCGTGTAGTCGATCGCGACGCGCACCGGCGTCGGGCCGCGCGAGACGAGGAGCTCCTTGAGGGTCTTGCCCTCGAGGTACTCCATCGCGATGTAGTAGGTGCCCTCGGCCTCGCCGCGGTCGTAGATCGAGACGACGTTCGGGTGCGAGAGGCCGGCTGCGCTCTCGGCCTCGCGCCGGAAGCGCTCGACGAACTGATCGTCCTGCGCGTGCCGCTCGTCGAGCAGCTTGATCGCGACGCGCCGACCGAGCTCCTGGTCCTCCGCGAGGTAGACGTTCGCCATCCCGCCGGTCCCGAGCTTGCGGATGACGCGGTAACGCCCGTCGAGGAGAGTGTCGATCAACGTGTCGAAGGTGGCCAAAGGAGCTCTCGCAACAGGTTAGGAGGTCGGCAGCTTCAGGAGCGCTTCAAGGATCTGCTTGGCGATCGGCGCCGCGACCTGGCCGCCGGTCTTGTGGAGCTGGTTCTCGAGCGTGACCGCGACGGCGAAGCGCGGGTTGTCGGCGGGCGCGAAGCAGACGAACCACGCCTGATTCACGCCGGGCACGCTCGTCTCGCCGGTGCCCGTCTTGCCCGCGACCTTGACGCCGGGGATCTGCGCCGACGTGCCTGTTCCGGCGGTGACGACCGACTGCATCATCGTGTTCAGCTCGGCCGCGACGGTGGGTGAGATCGCGCGGTCGAACGCCTTCGGCTTCGTGGTCTGGAGGACGCCTCCTCCGGGCTTCGTGATCTTGTCGACGAGATAGGGATGCATCACGAGGCCGCCGTTGCCGATCGCCGCGGCGACCATCGCCATCTGCAGCGGCGTCACCTCCATGCGCTCCTGGCCGAAGCCGAGCCGGCCGGGGTCGACCTGGTAGTCGTGCTGCGGGAAGAACAACTTGCACTTGCCGTGCTTGTCGCAGTTGTAGAGGCCGCTCGCGCGCTGCTCGTCCGGCGGTGTCTCGAGGTCGAGAGAGTTGTAGAAGCCGTACTTCTTCGCCTGGTCGAGGATCTTCGTCGCGCCGAGCTTCTTCCCCACGTTGCAGAACACGGAGTTGATCGAGTGCTGGAGCCCTTCGGCGAGCGTCACGTTGCCGAACTTCTCCGGCCCGCCCGACTCGAGCCCGAAGTTGAAGACCGGCTTCCCGAACTCGGTGCAGAAGCCGGGGTCGACGAACGGCGAGCTCGGCGTGAACTCGCCCGACTCGAGCGCGGCCGACGCGGTCACGAGCTTGAACGTCGAGCCCGGGACGTAGAGGCCGGCGGTCGCGCGGTTGAGCAGCGGCGCCGGGCCCGCGCAGTGCGCCTGGATCTTGTCGATCTTGTCGAAGTGGTGCTCGACGAGGTTCGGGTCGTACGTCGGGGAAGTCGCCATCACGAGCACCTTCCCGGTCTTCACGTCGAGGGCCACCGCGGCGCCGCACTCGCTGTCGAGCGCCTGCTGCGCCAGGTACTGCACGCCCGGGGCGATCGTCAGCCAGATCGAGTTCCCGCGCACCGTCTTGCCCTCGAGCGAGTTCAGCGTGCGGGTGAGCACGGTGTGGAGGTCGGAGTTGGACGACGTCAGGTAGGAGTTCAGCGACTGCTCGAGGCCGGAACGCGACCGGCCCTGCGTCGAGTACCCGACGATGTCGGCGACCAGCTTGTGATGCGGATAGACGCGAAGGTAGAAGGTGTTGCCGTTGCGCTTGAGGACGTGGTTCTGCGCGACGACGAGGTTCCCCACGTGGATGTCGCCCCGGTCGATCTTGAACTGGGCGACGAGCTGGATCGCGTTGTCCTTGCGGTTCGCGAGGTCGCCTTCCGCCCACGTCTGCCAGTAGGTCGAGCCGACGACGAGCGCCGCCAGCAGCACGACGGCGACCACGGCCACTCTGCGGATTCGGTCGTTCACGGCGTCCTCGGCAGTGCTGTTCGGTTCTGGGCCCGATCGGAGACGAGCAGGAGCCCGGCGAGCACCATGAAGTTGGCGACGATGCTCGAGCCTCCGTAGCTGACGAACGGCAGCGTGATCCCGGTGAGCGGGATGATCCGCAGAACGCCTCCGACGATGATGAATGTCTGAAACGCGAAGCCGAACGTCAGTCCGACCGCGAGCAGCTTCGAGAACCCGTCCTCGGCCCCCATCGCGATCCGGAACCCGCGCAGGGCGAACACCATGTAGACGAGCAGGAAGGCCGAGATCCCGATCAGGCCCAGCTCTTGGGCCAGCGCCGAGAAGATCATGTCCGTCTTCAGGTCCGGGATCAGGACGTTGCCGGCGGTGTCGGAGAACGTCCCCTTGCCGAAGCCGGTGCCCCCGAAGCCGCCGTTGGCGATCGCGTACAGGCCCTGGACGGTCTGGTAGGCGATCGAGTGGATGTAGTGCCAGGGGTTGAGCCAGGCGTCGACGCGCTCGTGCACCCGGTGCGGGCCGAACTTGTAGACGAAGCTCGCGCCCGCGACGAACAGCGCCAGCCCGCCGCCGACGTACAGGCCTCGCCCCGTGGCGACGTACGTGAGGCACAGGAAGATCCCGAAGTAGAGAAGCGCGCTACCGAGGTCGCTCGTCTCGAGCAGGACGAGCATGGCCGCGCCCCAGATCAGGAGCAGCGGCCCGAGGTCCTTCAGCCGTCCCTGCGCCAGCACCTCGCGCTTCTCGCGCAGATAGCCCGCCAGGAACACGATCAGGAGCAGCTTCGCGAACTCGCCCGGCTGGATCTGCAGCCCGCCGACGTGGATCCAGAGGCGCGCGCCGTTCACCCGCTGCCCGAAATGGGGGAGTGCCGGCAGGACCAGCAGCCCGACGGCGCCGACGCCGCAGAGGTACTTGAAGCCCTCGAGCCGCCTGTAGTCGCGGCGGAGCAGGAAGAGCGTCGCCGAGAAGGCGGCGAGCCCGACCACGATCCAGATCGACTGGCGGAGCGCGTCCTGCGGGTTGATCCGGTAGATCTCCGTGACCCCGACTGCCGTCAGCAGTCCGCCGAGCGGGAGGATGTACGGGTCGGCGTTCGGCACCGTGAACCTCGTGACGACGTGCGCGACCGCGTACAGGCAGAGGAAGAAGATCCCGTAGGAGAGCGACGAGGCCGAGATCACGTCCTGCCGCGCGATGTAGACGCTCGCGAACCCGAAGCCGGTCATCACGCCGACGACGAGGAGGTTCACGAGTTCCCTGTTTCTGTAGCTCACTGCGACCCCACCACGTAGCGGCTGTATTTCTTGACGACGTTCTCCGCGTCGCTCCTGCTCCTGAGCGTGTGGTCGAACAGCTTTTTGCGGCCGGGTTGCGCGAGCGCGGCGGCGAGCAGATGCGACGTGTAGACCTCGCGGTACAGGTGGATCCCGAAGGGGAGGTTCCACGGGACGCCCTGATAGACGGCGACGTACCCGTTCTTGTCGACGCCGACGAAGTTCGCCCGCGTGGCGCCGTAGACCGCCGCGCCGGCCGTCGCGAGGATCAGCACGACCACGAGCGGCACGACGACCTTCCAGGCGCGCCGGCGCTTCTTCGGCGCCGCCGCCGTCTGGACGACTGGCACCTGCTTCGCGCCTCCGAGCGTGTCCTCGTCTACCTCGGGCTCGGCGGCCGGCTCGGTCGTGACCGCGGTGCCCGGGATCTCGATCGTGTCGTCGAGCGACGCGATCTGGAACAGGACCACGGTGATGTTGTCGTCGCCTCCGCTCGCGTTCGCCGCGTCGACGAGCGCCTGCGCGGCGGCCTTCACGTCGCCGGGGTGCTCTTCCAGCACCTCGAGGATCTGGGAGTCGTCGACCATCGACGTCAGCCCGTCCGAGCACAGCATGAACAGGTCGCCGGGCCTGGCGGCGACGGAGAAGGAGTCGACGTCGACGTCCGGGTCCGTGCCGAGCACGCGTGTGATCACCGAGCGGTGCGGGTGGTCCTCCGCCTCCTCCGGGGACAGCCGGCCGGAGCGGACGAGCTCGCCGACGAGCGAGTGGTCCTCCGTCAGCTGCTCGAGCGAGTGGTCGCGGACGAGGTAGGCGCGCGAGTCGCCGACGTGGCCGATCCGGACGCTGTCGCCGTCCACGAGCGCGACCGTCATCGTCGTGCCCATGCCCGAGGTCGACTCGTCCGCGCGGGCCCGTTCGTAGACGCTCCTGTTCGCGTCCTGGATCAGCTGGACGACGTCGGACTCGTCCGAAGGTCCGTCGCGCTCCGCACGCTGGGCAGAGCTCGCCGCGAGGTGGGACGCGACCTCGCCGGCCTGGGCGCCGCCCATCCCGTCGGCGATGACGAACAGCGGCGGGTCGCAGACGTAGGCGTCCTCGTTCCGCCGGCGCCGGCGGCCGGGGTCGGTGACGGCGGCGGAGCGGGCCAGGGTCATCGCTCGAAGCGGAGGTCGGTCTCGCCGATCCGGACCACGTCGCCGGACGAGAGCTTCTTCGGCGCGGTGAGTCGGACGCCGTTGACGAAGGTCCCGTTCGTCGAGCCGATGTCCTCGACGTAGACGCCGTCGCGCCGCGGCTCGAAGCGTGCGTGCCGGCCCGATGAGAACTCGTCGCGGACGAGCGGTACGTCGTTGTCGCCGTCGCGGCCGACGAGCAGCGGCCGGGAGTCGATGCTGTGCTCCTCGCCGGTGCGCAGCGCCGGGCTGGAGACGACGAGGAGCTTCCCGACGGGCTTGACCTTCCCGCGCTCACGCTCGCGCTGCCGGCGCTTCTGCTCCTTCGCGTTCTGCGGCGCGAGGATCATGCTCTCCTGCGAGGCGCCGCGGAGGTCGCGGCTCGCGGTCCGGACGACGCGCCAGATGAACAGGTAGAGCAGGACGAGGAAGCCGATCTTTAGCAGCAGAAGGGCTTCGCCGACCGCGATCGAGCCGAGGTTCATGGGAGCTCGCGCTCGAAGACGACGTCAGTCGACCCCAGCGTGACGCGGTCGCCGTCCTCCAGCTTCGCCTGGCGAAGTCTCCGTCCGTTCACTTCCATGCCGTTTGTCGAGCCGAGGTCAACGATCCAGTACGACGTTTCCTCCTGGCGCACTTCTGCATGCCTCCGTGAGACATTCGGATCAGCGAGCCTGATGTCGCAGTCCTGCGCGCGGCCGAGCACCATCACCCGCTTGTCGACCGGATGGCGCTCGCCGTCGACGCTGAGCCACACCGACTCGCGCTCGACCGGTGCCTCGCCCGGCTCGGCAGCGGCGGACGGGTCGGTCTTGGGCCGGTAGACCATGGTTGCTGCGGCCGCGGGCTTGGGCACCGGCGTGTCGGGCGGCCCCGTCTTGCGGCCGCGCTGCACCATCCGAGTCGCGATCCCGAAGACGCCGACGCCGAGGTCGGAGTCGGTGTTGAACAACACGGCCGGCGGCGACAGCATCACGTACCCCTCTCGACGGGCGTGCTCGGCCAGGTACTCCTGCAACTCGAGCTTGAGAGAGTCCTCGTACGCCTGGAACTGGGTCCGGTCGTGCGTGGACAGGTAGATCGTGTACTCGTTCGGGACGTAGACCCGGGAGACCGAGACGGTGCGGTGGTCGTCCATCTCCTTGACCAGCTTGCGCGCCAGCTCGACCGGCTGCACGTTCGTTCTGAAGGCGCGGCCGAAGACGCCCTCGACGAGGCCTTCGATCTTCTGCTCGATCGCGCGGAGAACGCTCAAATGCAGGGCCCTTGGGCGGAATCGAGTCTAGCGACGGCCTGTGGCGGCGCGGTGCTGTGCCGGTATCGCGACGGTTGCCGTCGTCTCCTCGATGGGCGGCTTTGCGCGGGGAAGGCGAGGCCGCCTGGCGTACGGCTCGAGGCCGATCGCGAGGGCGGTCGCGGCGGTGACTGCCAGCACGGGGACGTCGGGTGCGTGCGGGGCGGGCACGACGGTCAGCCCGCCGACGACGAGGCCGTAGGCAGCGGCCGCGAGCGGTCCGCGGCCGCGCACAAGGGGCAGGACTGCCGCGCCGAGGGCGAGTGCGCCGGCGGTGGCGACGAGCTGCGGGTGGCTGCCGAGCTCGCGGCCGACTGCGCGGGCGACGGCGAGCAGGCTGTTCGTGGCCGGGACGCCGAGGGCGTTGATGTGCGAGGCGCCGCCTATGCCCGCCGCCACGAGCACCGCGGCGGCGACGCTCGCGGCGCGCCGTGCCGGCCAGCGAATCACGAGCCCGAGGACGGGAAGCAGCCCGAGCAGTCCGGCTGGGCCGAGCGCGGCTCCGAGGGCGGCCAGCAGTCCCGACCGCGGCGTCCGCCAGCACGCGGCCATCCCCGCGAGCGCGACGACGCCGTACAGCATGGCCAGCCCGAGCGAGTAGTTGCCGAGCGGCAGGACGGGCGCGGCGAGGCAGAACGCGAGCCCGGCGCGCTCTGACCACCACGTCAGCGCGCCTGCCACGGCGGCGATTCCGAGCGGCCAGTGGGCCGGGAAGAAGGGGAGCACGTGCGTCGTCATGCCGGCTCCGGCCGCCGCACCGGCCGCGGCCAGCGCCCGCTGGAGCGGCTCGACCAGCTCGCGGACGGACGCCGGGGCGTGGCGGACGGTCGGCGCAGCCAGGTGGAGCTTCGCGCGCGTCCGCCCGGCGGGGCGCCGGCGCTCGAGCTCTCCGGCGGCTTCGCGCAACGAGCCTGCCAGCCCTGCGGCCGTCGGCCTTCGTCCCGGGGCGACCGAAAGCGCGCGGTCGACGCAGGAGACGATCGGGCGTGGGAGGTCGGGCCGCTGCTCCCGGAGCGTCGGCGCGCCTTTCTCGATCGCCTTCGCCGTGTCGACGAGCGTGCCGCCCCAGAAGGGGTGGACGCCGGCAAGCGCCTCCCAGAGCATCACGCCGACGGCCCAGATGTCCGCCGCCGGGCCCGCCGCCTCGCCGCGCAGCCGCTCCGGCGAGATGTACGCGAGCGTGCCGGGGATGTCGCCCGCCGCAGTCAGGCCCTCCTCCTCGCGCATGAGCGCGAGCCCGAAGTCGAAGAGCTTGATCGAGATCCCCCGGCCTTCCTCGAGCAGGACGTTGGCGGGCTTGACGTCGCGGTGGACGATCCCGTGCGCGTGGGCGTGCGCAAGCCCTTCGAGCACCTGCGCCACCGCCTCGATCATCGCGGCGTCGCCGATCGCACCGGCGCGCATCGCCTCGCGCAGCGTCTTGCCGTGGACGTACTCGTAGACGATGTAGACGTGGCCGCTGTCCCGGGCGAGCGCGTGCGCGCGCAGACAGCGCGGATGCCTGAGCCGGGCGGCCGCGGCCGCCTCCCGCTCGGCCCGCGAGCCGCTCGTACCTTCGCGCGCGACGATCTTCAGCGCCACCTCACGGTCGGTTTCGACCTCGCGGGCGAGCCAGACCGACCCCGAACCGCCGCTCCCGAGCGGCCGGACGGGCAGATAGCGGTTCAGGACGAGGGCGCTGGGCGCAGCGCGAGCGGCGGACCGGGACATCCATATCCGCTTTTGGCTCCGACAGGAGAAAGTCCTGCGCGGGAGAACTTTGGTGCGGCCTTGTTTTTGTCTCGCCGCACCAAAGAGTCCGGAGCAGTCGCTTTGGCGGCTGCTAGGAGAACAACGCGCTTCCTTGCACAAAAGGACGGTAGAGTGGATTTCCGGCCTCGCCCTGCGGCTGCATCATGAGCGAGTACGACTCCGACATCGAGTTCGACTTCTTCGACGAGCCGGAGACGGGTGAGAGCCCGCCCGCTCCCGGCCGTCCGAGGCCGCAACGCCAGCCGGGCGGCCCGCCACCGCCTCGCCAGGGGCCGGGCGGCATCCCGCCGACGGCGCGTCTCGCGGGCCTGATCGCCTTCGGGATCCTGATCATCGTCCTGCTCGTCCTCTGGGTTCAGAGCTGCTCCGGCACGAGCAAGGCGTCCTCGTACAAGAACTACCTCGCCAAGGTGACGGTGCTCGCGATCGACTCGAACCGGCTCGGCAACTCGCTCGCGCAGGCGATCTCGACTCCGGGGATCAAGGCCGGCGATCTCGCGAGCAAGATGAACTCGCTCGCGCAGCAGCAGCAGATCGACGAGAAGACGGCCGCCGGGATCAAGCCTCCGGCGCAGCTCGCGGTGGCGCACCGGAGCGTCGTCGAGGCGCTTCAGCTGCGCGTCGACGGGCTGACCGGGCTCGCGAAGGCGCTGCAGCTGGGCGCCGGCTCGACGAACGTGTCCGAGGTGGCCACGAACCTCGCGACCCAGACGCAGTACCTGGTCGCCTCCGACGTGCTCTGGAGCTCGAGGTTCCGCGCTCCGACGCGGAGCTTGATCGACTCGAGCCACATCACCGGCCTGGTCGTGCCGGCCTCCCAGTTCCTGCACGAGCAGGGCGTCGACAGCTCGAGCTTCTGGTCGCCGGTGGTCACGCGGCTGAACGGGAACAGCACGTCCGGCGGCAACACCTCCGGCCACGCGGTCGGCACGCAGCTGATCGGCGTCTCCGCCCTCCCGAAGAACCAGCAGCTGAGTCCGACGTCGCTGAACACGGTGGTCGACACGACGAACCTCGGTTTCGCCGTGCAGGTCAAGAACTCCGGCGACGTCCAGGTCGCGAGCGTGCAGGTCACGATCACGATCAAGCAGACGAAGCCGATCTCGGCGACGCGCACGATCGCGCTCATCAACCCCGGCCAGACGGTGACCGTCACGTTCAAGGGGCTCACGCAGCCGCAGTTCGTGGTCAGGACGACGCTCGAGGTCGACGTGCAGCCGGTGCCCGGCGAGACGAACCCGAACAACAACTCGGCCTCGTACCCGGTGATCTTCTCGCTCGGGTAGTGCATCTCTCGAGCTCGACTGCGGGATGGGTTGCGATCGGGGCGGCGGCCGGAGCCGTCGTCGTGGCCGCGCTCGTCCTTCTCGTCTGGCTCGACTCGCGCCGGAACCGCGCGCAACGGCAGAGCGTCCTCGGCGACTCGAGCGGCGGGCGTGACCTCGTCGACTTCGCGATCACGCTGCAGGGCCGCGTCGACGACCTGCACCGGGCGGTGGACGAGATCGCCGCCGCGGTTGCCCGCGTCGACCGGCGGATGGACACCACGATCGGGCGAACGGCGATCGTGCGCTACGACGCCTACGAGTCGGCCGGCGGGCGGCAGTCGGCCTCCGTCGCGCTGCTCGACGCGAACCGCTCCGGCGTCGTTCTCAGCGCGATCCAGGGGCGCGACTACGCGCGCGTCTACGTGAAGGAGCTCGACCAGGGCAAGGCGTCCGTGGCGCTCTCGCCGGAGGAACAGCAGGCCGTCGAACGCGCGATGGCGAGATGAGCCGGGCGCCGCCGTGACGGGTCCCGTTGCTATTTTTCGCGCGGGGTGCAGCAAGTTCTCGTTCTGAATGCGAGCTTCGAGCCGCTGAACGTGTGCTCCGTGCGGCGTGCCCACGTGCTCGTCTACAAGGGCAAGGCCGAGGTGGTCGAGGGTCTCGAGAAACCGCTGCGCTCGGCGGCGGCGAGCTTCGTCTGGCCGTCCGTGATCCGGCTCAGCTCCTACGTGCGCGTGCCCAGGGCGGCGCAGCGGAAGATCTCGCGACGCGCGCTGTTCGCCCGGGACTCGTGGACATGCGTCTACTGCGGGGCAACCGACGTTCGGCTGACGCTCGACCACGTCGTGCCGCGTTCGAGAGGCGGCGACTCGGTGTGGGAGAACGTCGTGACCTCGTGCGCGCCCTGCAACCTCCGCAAGGGCAACCGTCTGCTCGACGAGATCTCGATGGCGCTCCGCAAGCCGCCGCGCCCTCCGGCACCGGCCCTCTTCATCCGCCTGGCTGCGCCGACGATCCCGAGTCGCTGGCGCGCGTATCTCGAGCCGTACGGCGCCGCGGCGTAGCGGTCCTGTGACCGCCGCCGCCTCGGCGGCGTAGAGGGGGCACCACGTCCAGGAGGTACTCGTGAAGCTCTTTCGTCTCGCCGTCCTCGCCGCCGGCGTCGCCGCGGTCGTCGTCTTCGCCGGCGTCGGCCTTCCGGAGCAGGCAAGCACGGCCACTCCCGCCACGCGGTCGATCACGGTCACCGGGACGGGCACCGTGAGGGCCGTGCCCAACCAGAGCTCGTTCACCTTCGGCGTCGCTGCGCGCGGCTCGACTGCCGTCGACGCGCTCGCGAGCGATTCCGCGCAGATGCAGAAGCTGATCGCTGCGCTCAAGGGCTCGGGAATCGGCTCCGACTCGCTGCAGACGAGCTCCGTGTCGCTCTCGCCGCGGATGGACGACAGCGGCAGCGCGGTCAGCGGCTACGACGCCTCGAACTCGGTCACGGTGATCGTCGACGGCATCGACCGGGCCGGCGCGATCGTGGACGCTGCCGTCGCGGCCGGTGCCAACCAGGTCGACGGGCCGAACCTGACCGTTTCCGACCAGTCGGCGCTCTACGAGAAAGCGCTGGCCGGAGCGGTCGCCGACGCGGGCTCGAAGGCGCAGGCCCTCGCCGCAGCGAGCGGGCTGCACGTCGGAGCGGTCACGTCGGTCACCGAGCAAACGGGCACGCCGAGCCCGCTTCCCTACGACACTGCCAAGGCGGCGCTGTCTTCGGGCACGCCGGTGGAGGCCGGATCGCAGCAGATCACGGCGTCCGTCACCGTGACGTTCGACGCGGCTTCCGACTAGTCGAGCGCGGATCGGAGGGAGGCGACGTACTCGCGGAGCGCGTCGGCTCCCTCCTCCGCCACCTGGACGGCGCGAGAGCCGACGACGACGCCGTCCGCCATCTCGGCCACGGCGGCCGCCTGGGCCGGCGTCGAGATGCCGAAGCCCGCGTACAGGGGCACGTCCGTCAGCGCGCGGGTCCGCTCGACGAGGCCGGCGAGCGCGGGAGAGACCTCGCTGCGCGCGCCGGTCGTGCCCGTCAGCGACACGAGGTAGAGCCAGCCGTCCGTCGCTCCCGCACACGCTGCGATCCGCTCGTCGGTCGAGGTCGGAGCGACGAGCTGGACGCGCGGCACCTCGGCGTGCTCCTCGACGGGCAGGTCGACGACGATCGCGCTGGTCGCGCCGGCCGCGCGCGTGTCCGCGACGAAACGCTCGTAGCCGTACGCCTCGAGGATTGCCGCGTACGTCATCGGCACGATCGGGACGTCGACGCGCGCGCGAACCTGCGCGAGGCACTCCAGGCATTGCTTCGTGCGCATGCCCCGCGCCAGAGCGCGCTCGGAGGCGAGGCGGATCGTCGGGCCCTCGGCGAGCGGGTCCGAGAACGGGAAGCCGAGCTCGATCAGGTCGGCGCCGCCGTCGACCGCGGCCTCGGCGAGCTCCGGCGTCTCGGGCTCGCACACGAGGTAGATCGCGAGCGTCTTCACGCGTGACCGAGGACCTCGGCGAGGTCCTTGTCCCCGCGGCCGGAGAGGCAGACCAGCACGAGCTCCTCTTCGAGGTCCAGCGCGCGGGCCAGGGCGTGCGAGCTCTCGAGCGCCGGGATGATCCCTTCGGTCTCGGCGAGGCGGTGGAAGGCGGCGAGCGCTTCCTCGTCTGTGCACGGCACGTACTCGGCGCGGCCCGAGTCGCGCAGCGCGGCGTGCTCGGGCCCGACGCCCGGGTAGTCGAGGCCCGCGGAGATCGAGTGCGCGTCGGCGATCTGTCCGTCCGCGTCGGCGAGCACCGAGCTGCGCGCGCCGTGCAGGACGGCGGGGCGGCCGGTGCCGAGGCTCGCTGCGCCTGCCGCCTCGACTCCGACGAGGCGCACGTCGTCGCCGAGGAACGCGGCGAAAGCACCGATCGCGTTCGAACCTCCGCCAACGCACGCGACGACGACCTCCGGCAAGCGTTCCTCTGCTCCGAGGATCTGCGCCCGCGCCTCCCGACCGATCACGGACTGGAGCTCGCGCACCAGCTCCGGATAGGGATGCGGCCCGACGCAAGAGCCGATCAGGTAGTGGGTGGTCTCGACGTTCGTGATCCAGTCGCGGATCGCTTCGCTCGTCGCCTCCTTGAGCGTCTTCGTGCCGGACTCGACGGGCCGCACCTCGGCGCCGAGCAGGCCCATCCGCTCGACGTTCGGCCGCTGGCGCCGCATGTCCTCGGCGCCCATGTAGACGACGCACTCCAGGCCGAAGCGCGCGCAGACGGTTGCCGTCGCCACGCCGTGCTGGCCGGCCCCGGTCTCGGCGACGATCCGCCGCTTGCCGAGCCGCTGCGCCAGCACGGCCTGGCCGAGCGCGTTGTTGAGCTTGTGCGCGCCCGTGTGGAGCAGGTCCTCCCGCTTGAGGTAGATCCGCTTCCCGGGCGCGAAGCGCTCCGCGAGCGTGAGCGGCGTGGGGCGGCCTGCGTACTCGCGTCCGAGCCGGTCGAGCTCGGCCGCGAAGGACGGGTCTCGCTGCGCTTCGGCCCAGCCGGCCTCGAGCTCGTCGAGTGCAGGGATGAGCGTCTCCGGCACGTAGCGGCCGCCGTAGCCCGCGTAGACGCCGCTCGTCATCGCGCCGCCTCGACGAATGCGCGCACCCGGTCGTGGTCCTTGATCCCGGGCTCCGTCTCGAGGCTGGAGCTGGCGTCGACCGCCCAGGGACGGACCGCTTCGATCGCCTCGCGGACGTTCTCCGGACCGAGCCCACCTGCGAGGACGACCCGGCCGTCAGCTGCGACCGCCCGTTCGAAGTGCGTGTCGTCGCGCGACTCCCAGGGCAGGTCCACGACGGTGGCAACGCGCTCTCCACGGCAGAGCAGCGCCGCGTCGCGGCCGCGGACCTTGCCCTGCTCGGCGGGATAGAGCTGGACGAGATCGGTGCCCGCGTTCTCCGGCTCGCCGACGAAGACCGCGACCGGGAGCACGTCGTCGGGCACCGGGAGAACGCCTGGGGCGCGGCGGGGACTGGCGTCGACGAGGATGAAGCCGCAGAGATCTGCTCCGGCTTCGGCCGCGACGGTGACGTCCTCTTCGCGCGTCAGGCCGCAGACCTTGACCAGCGGGCGCGAGATCAGCTCGCGGAGCTTTGCGGGCGGATCGGCGGCGCGCATCAGCGCCGTGCCGACGAGGATTGCGTCGGCGCCGGACAGCTCGGCCTCGGCGCCGTGGGCGCGGGAGTGGACGGCGCTCTCGGCGATCACGACGCGGTCACGCGGGGCGCTGGCGACCAGCTCGAGCTGGGCTCGGCGGTCGATCGCGAACGTCGAGAGGTCGCGGGCGTTGATCCCGATCGGATCCGCCCCGAGTGCGGTGGCGCGCTCGAGCTCGCCGGCGTCGTGCGCCTCGACGAGCGTGTCGAGCCCGATCGACGCGGCGTGGGCCATGAGCGCCCCTGCACGGCGGTCGTCGAGGTCGCGGAGGATCAGGAGCGCCGCGTCGGCTCCGGCCTCCTTCAGCTCGTCGAGCTGTGCCTCGGTCGTGAAGAAGCCCTTGGCGAGGAGCGGAAGCCCGGCGGCGGCGCGCGCGGCGCGAAGGTCGTCGATCGTGCCGGCGAAGCGCTCGTCGACGAGGATCGAGACAGCGGCGGCGCCCGCGAGCTCGAACGCCGCGGCGAGCCCGGCAGGATCGGCGTCGGTCCGCAGGTCTCCCGCGGAGGGCGAGCGCCGCTTGACCTCGGCGATCGCCGTCAACCCCGGTGCAGCGAGCGCGTCCCGAAACCGTCCCATCAGGCCATGACCCTTCCTGCGCCCCCCACCCTAGGGTGGGGATGTCTGGTCCCGCCGCCCTCGCGTTCGACGGTACCGGAGAACGTGTCACCTGTCCGTGCCGGGACCGAAAATCTTGCGCTCGGAAGCGTGACGATTCCGACGCAGGTCATGCCGGGACCTCTCCCGACCGGGAGAAGGCGACCAGCTGCTCCAGGCGTTCTGCGGCTGCGCCCGAGTCGACGGCCTGGCGGGCGAGCGCCAGTCCCTCCCGCAGGTCCTCCGCGTGACCCGCCGCGGCGATCGCGCCGGCGGCGTTCAGGAGGATCGCCTCACGCGCGGCGCCGCGCGCCCCGGCGAGCACGTCGCGGATCGCCTGCGCGTTCTCCGCCGGCGAGCCGCCGCGAAGCTCGTCCGGAGCGCACGGCACGACGCCGAGCTCGGCGGGGTCGATCGTCCGCTCGACGACCTCGCCGTCGCGCACCTCGCATACCTGGTTCGGGCCGCAGGGCGACAGCTCGTCGATCCCGCCCGCGCCGTGGACGACGAACGCGCGCCGCGCGCCGAGCTGCGCGAGCACGTCCGCGATCGTCCGCACGAGCGCGCCCGAGTAGACGCCCACGATCTGGGCGCGCGCGCCGGCCGGGTTCGTCAGCGGGCCGAGGACGTTGAAGACAGTCCGGGTGGCGAGCTCGCGCCGGACACTTGCGGCATGCCGCATCGCAGGGTGGTGGGCGGGCGCGAAGAGGAAGCCGAAGCCGAGATCGTCGATCGAACGGGCGATCCTCGTCGCAGGGAGTTCGAGTTCGAAGCCGAGCGCCTCCAGCACGTCGGCCGAGCCGGAGGCGGACGAGACGGCGCGGTTCCCGTGCTTGGCCACGCCGGCGCCGGCCGCGGCTGCCACGAGTGCCGCGGCGGTGGAGATGTTCAGCGTCCGGGCGCCGTCTCCGCCCGTCCCCGCCGTGTCGACGAGGTCCTCCCGCTGCGGGCGCACCGGGACGACGTATGCGCGCATCGCGTCGGCGCAGCCCGCGATCTCTTCAGGCGTCTCACCCTTGGCGCGCAGCGCGACGAGGAAGCCTGCGATCTGCGCGGGCGTCGTCTCGCCGCGCATGATCGAGCTCATCGTCTCGCAGGCCTCCTCGCGGGTCAGGTCGTGCCCGTCCAGAACCCGGTTGAGGCTCGCCTGGATCATCGCGCGAGGAAATTCTCGAGGAGGTCGCGCCCGACGGGCAGCGTCAGCACCGACTCGGGATGGAACTGCACGCCGTCGACGGGAAGCTCGCGGTGGCGCACGCCCATGACCTCTCCGTCGTCGCTCGTCGCGGACACCGCCAGGCAGTCCGGCACCCGCGCGGCCGAAAGCGAGTGGTAGCGGCCCGCGGAAAAGTCCTGCGGTAGCCCGGCGAAGATGCCGGCTCCGTCGTGGTGGACGAGGCTCGTCTTTCCGTGCAGCAGCCGCGAGGCAGGGCCGATCTCGCCGCCGAATGCCTCGACGATCGCCTGGTGGCCGAGACACACACCGAGCGTCGGCGTGGCCGGCGCCAGGCGGCGGATCACGTCGAGCGTCGCACCCGAGTGCTCCGGCCGGCCAGGTCCGGGCGAGACGACGAGGTGCGAGGGCGCCATCGACTCCGCCTCGTCCGCGGAGATCTCGTCGTTTCGCCGCACGACAACCTCCGCGCCGAGCTCCTGCAGCAGGTGCACGAGGTTGTACGTGAACGAGTCGTAGTTGTCGACGAGGAGGATCATCCGCGCTCCGCCAGGTCGATCGCCGCCTCCAGCGCCGCCAGCTTGTTCAGGCACTCCTGGTGCTCCTCGGCAGGGTCGGAGTCGGCGACGATGCCGCCGCCCGCCTGCAGGTGCGCGGCTCCGTCCTTCAGCACGAGCGTCCGGATCGCGATACAGGTGTCGAGGTCGCCGTCCGGAAGCGCGTAGCCGACGATGCCCGCGTACGTCCCGCGCCCGTAGCCCTCGAGCTCCGAGATGAGCTGCATCGCCCGCACCTTAGGTGCCCCGGAGACCGTCCCGGCGGGAAACGTGGCCCGCAGCAGGTCGAACGCCGTCCGCCCCGGCTGGATCTCGCCGACGACCTCCGAGACGAGGTGGACGACGTGCGAGTAGTGCTCCGGCTCGAGGAAGCGCGCGACGCGGACCGTGCCCGGAAGGCATACGCGCGAGAGGTCGTTGCGCCCCAGGTCGACGAGCATCACGTGCTCGGCCCGGTCCTTCTCGGACGCGAG
>Ga0070741_10009952_pt1 | contig 18189 bp, 16 predicted proteins | sample Coa_R1_4_FD_66440 | JGI IMG/M metagenome (GOLD analysis project Ga0070741, IMG submission 66440) | Surface soil microbial communities from Centralia Pennsylvania, which are recovering from an underground coalmine fire - Coalmine... | ecosystem: Environmental > Terrestrial > Soil > Unclassified ...
CCCCCCGCGCCCGCAGCACCGACTCGATCGACACGCGCGACCACGGCGCCGTGCGCTCACGGAAGGCCATGTAGGATGAATGCACCTTGCCGCTGACCGCGCTCTTGCCGGCAAGTTCGCCGAGTACGTCGTTCGCCTGGCTGCGCGCTGCGGTGATGAGATCCTCGGGGAACGCCGCAAGCTTCACCTTGTGCTCGTTGACCAGCGCGGCTAGCGCCTGCGCGTTGAGGCGCTCCATCTCGGCGAGCGCGTAATTGGCCTCCGTCGCGCAGGCATGCGCGACGATCGCCTTGAGCTCGTCGGACAGCGCGTTCCAGGATTTCAGCGCGACGATGCATTCGCCGGTGCCGTTCGGCTTGTTGAAGCCGGGATAGTAGTAGAACGAGGCGACGCGGTAGAGGCCGAGCGCGATGTCGGTTCCGGGCCCGACGAATTCGGCGCCGTCGATGACGCCCGACTGCAGGCTCACCAGGATTTCAGCCGGCGGTGTCGTCTGCGGCGTGACGCCGAGGCGGCGGTAGACCTCGCCGCCGAGGCCGAGCGTGCGCAATTTGAGGCCGCGCAGGTCGGTGAGGCTCTTCACCTCGCGCCGGAACCAGCCGCCCATGCACACGCCGGTATTGCCGCCCATGAACGGCTTCACGCCGAACGGCGCGTAAAGCTCGTCCCACAATGCCTGCCCGCCGCCGGCATCGACCCAGGCGACGTGCTCGTTCGGTGTCAGGCCGAACGGGACGGTGGTGAAGAAGGCCGCCGCCGGCATCTTACCCTGCCAGTAGAAGGACGCGGTGTGGCCCATATCGGCCACGCCATTGCCGACGGCACCCAGCACCTCGAACGCCGGCACGATCTCGCCCGCGGCGTGAACGGTGATGTCGAGCCGTCCCCCTGAAAGCGCGCGGATACGCTCGGCGATGCGCTCCGCCGACATGCCGGGGCCCGGCAGCCGCTTCGGCCAGGATGTGACCATGCGCCATTTCTGCGTCTGCGCGCGCGCGACCGCAGGTGCGGCGAGCATGCCGGCGGCAGCGCCGGCACCGATGGTGAAACTGCGTCGGGTGGTCATGCTTCTCTCCCTGACTGGTAGAAATGATGCAGCGGCCCGTGGCCGTGGCCGACCTTCAGCGTGTCGGCGGCGGCGATCGCGCCGGTCACATAGGCCTTGGCCTGGCGGCTCGCCTCCTTGAGATCGAGACCTTTGGCAAGGCCTGCGGCGATCGCCGACGACAGCGTACAGCCGCTGCCGTGCAGATTTTCCGTTGCGATGCGCTTTGCCGAGAGCCGCACAACGTCGCCCTGCCCGATGAGCAGGTCGACGCTTTCGCCGCCGCTGCCGTGCCCGCCCTTGATGAGAACGTGGCGCGCGCCGAGCGCCAGCAGCTCACGCGCCTGGATCTCCATTTCCTTCTCGTTGCGCGCCGGCGAGGCCTCGACGAGGGCGGCGGCCTCCGGCAGGTTGGGCGTGATGACGAGCGCGCGCGGGATCAGCAGCCTGCGCAGCGCCTCGACCGCATCGGCCGCCAGCAGCCGGTCGCCGGAGGTTGCGACCATCACGGGATCGAGCACGATGTTCCTTGCACGGTGCTCGGCGAGGCCTTTCGCCACCGCCTCGATGCTCGCCGCCTGCGACAGCATGCCGATCTTCACCGCGCCGACGGCGAGGTCGCTGAACACCGCGTCGATCTGCGCCCGGATGAAATCAGGTGGCACGTCGTGGATACCGGTCACGCCCTGCGTGTTCTGCGCAGTCAGCGCCGCGATGACGGAAGCGCCGTAGACACCGAGCGCGGCAAAGGTTTTGAGATCGGCCTGGATGCCGGCGCCGCCGCTCGAGTCCGAGCCGGCAATGGTGACGGCGATCGCGGTCATGGCCTTCCCCGTCGGGCCAGCGCGCCGTCGACCACCGCGCGCAGTTCCCGCGCGGCGCTTGCCGGGTCGGGCGCAAGCGACAAGGCCGAGATGACGGCGACACCATCGGCGCCGGCCGCAATCACCTCGGCGGCATTGGCGGCGTTGATTCCGGCAATGGCGCAGACCGGATAGTTCGCCCTGCGCGTACGGATGACATCGACGAGGCTGCGCAGGCCGGAGGGCCCGATCGGCGCGGCGGTATTGTCCTTCGACGTCGTGCCGTAGATACCGCCGATCGCCACATAGTCGAGCAGCTCGAGCGGCGCCGCCCGTGCCTGCTCTGCGGTCTTGATGCTCAGGCCGATGATTGCGTTGCGCCCAAGCAGCAGCCGCGCATCCGGCACCGCCATGTCGTCCTGACCGATATGCACGCCGTCGGCTTCGGCGGCCAATGCAACGTCGACGCGGTCATTGATCAACAGGGGAATGCCGAGGGGCTCCAGCGCCGCGCGCAACGCCCTCGCCTGCTCGATCATTGCCCGGGTCGAACCATGCTTGTCGCGCAATTGCACCAATGTTGCACTGTCCGCGATCCGTTGCGCCAGGTCGACCAGCGTGCGGCCGCCGGAAACGGCCGGGTCGACGAGCGCATAGAGCCTGAGGTCGACAGCCATCAGCTCACCTTCAGGCGGGCCGCCAGCGCCCGCCCATCGAGATTGTGCAGCGTATCGACGATCGCCACCGCGAAGCTGCCCGGCCCGGCCGAGCCGCCACCCGCTATCTCTCCGGCAACGCCGACGATCGCGAGCGCCGCGACCGCCGCCCGAAATGCATCCGGCTCAACCGCAAGACAGGCCGCGACCAGGGCCGAACCCGCACAACCCATGGCGGTGATCTTCGCCATCAGCGGGTGACCGTTGGCGACGGCGGCAATGCGTTCGCCATCCGTAATGATGTCGGTTTCGCCGGAGAGCGCGACCACCGTGCGGCGGGCCGTGGCGTAAATCATCAGTTTCTCCCTGGACGACTCCCCGCCAAGCGTGACGAACTCCGCGTGGTTGAGGCGAACGACCGATGGCCGCGCCCCGACGAGCTCGCGTGCAAAGGCCGCACGCAGCGGCGCGCGATCGACAAACACCGGGTCGAGCACCCACGGCACCTTCTCGCGCGTCGCGGTTTCCACCGCGACCTTCGTCGCCTCGCGCCGCTCCGCGTCGAAGGTGCCGAGATTGACCAGCAGCCCCTGCGCGCTGGCAACGAACGGGCCGATCTCCGCCGGCGACAATGTCATCGAGGGTGTGCAGCCCGCCGCGAGCAGCACGTTTGCCGTAAAATTCTGTGCCACCGCGTTGGTGATGCAATGGATGCGCGGTTTTTCTGCCCGCAGCCGCGCGAGAATGCCGGACGCGGCCCGCGCCAGATCTTCACGCGAAAGGCCGCTGCGCGATGTTGCTTCCGGGTGATGCATCTCTGGTCCCTCCGCCGGCATGACCCGGATCAGGTTCGTTGGGTTGGCGTGATGCCTCTCAGCCCGGCATACGCCGGACACCCCACGAGATTGCTGGTCCAATAGGTAATCCGCGCCCCGGTCCGAGGCAATAGCGCCCGGGCGCGTGCTCTACGTCTGGTCAATCGGGATCCGGCGCCTGCGGCGCCGTCCCGGAGCGGCGGCCTGAACGCTGCTTGCCAGCCACCCCTGATTTTGCTGGATTGCGGGTCGTCCGGAGGCGCTCAATGACACCCTTCTTCGTGCAGATCAAATGCGAGCTCGGAAAGTCATACCAGGTGGCTAACGCATTGGCGGAAGCCGAGATCGCCTCCGAGATCTACTCGACCGCCGGCGACTACGATCTGCTGGTGAAATTCTACGTCGATTCCGGCACCGATATCGGCCACTTCGTCAACGAGAAGGTGCAGTGCATCCCCGGGATCAAGGACACGCATACGATTATCACGTTCAAGGCGTTTCAGACCTGACCGGCGTGGGAGCCGGAACTCCTCAGCCTGGCCGGTAGGCCCACATGTCCATTACGATGTCGCAATGGGGAATTGACGGCGTCGTGCGCACGGCGCCGAACGGGATCGGCGCCCCATCCAGCTTTTCCTGCCAGATACGCAGCGCCGGGTAGACCACGTTGAGGTCGCCGACGAAATGGTGCGCGCGGACGACATTGTCGAGTGATGTTCCACCCGCCTGGCAGATTTCGGCGGCGGCGCCGAGGATGGCCCGCATCTGGTGCTGCGCGGGCGCGCCGAGATAGCGCAGGCCCGCCGATGCGCGCACCGCCGGCAACGCGCCGTCATCGTCCGCCGCGTAGAGTGCCGACAGGCACAACAGGTCGCCGGCACGCACCGCGGCAGGCCCGAGCCGCATGTGCGCCGACGCCTTGTGGTCGACGACCTGCTTCCTGATCCTGCCGGCATCGCGCACGCCGAAGATATTGATTTCGATCTTGGACTCGAGAAGCGCCAGGCCCTTCGTCGCGACGACCGTCAGCGCGCAGGGGCTGTCGGCGAAATGGGCGTTCCACACGTCCATGAATTCCGGCAGGTCGTTGATGTCGGTGAGATACACCTGGGCCTTGATCGCGTTCTTGAGCGAGCTGCCGCCGGCCTCGAGCCCCGGCTTGAGACGCCCGGTGATGAGAAATTCCGTCTGCAGCCTGATGTCGGTGCCGTTCCAGACCGCGTTGGGCGGCCGGTAGGCTTTCGGGTCGAGCCCGGTCATGGCTTCGTTGTTCGGCATCTGCCCGGCGACGAAGACGTAATCCCCGCATGCGAGCGAGGCGATGAACCCCGAATGCTGCGGGACCGGAACGCCTTCGGGACGCGCGGCACGCGGCTCGCGCCCCTCGCCCGGCAGCACCGCCAGCAGCGACACGTTCATGTTGGCGCCGACGGTGAGCAGTTCCTCCATCAGCACCGAGGTGCTGGGAGGGACGTAGTCTTTCAGCAGCGCCTTGCGCGCGCGCTGGTACGGGTTCACGCATTCCGCGCGCGGATAGTACTGATCGACGCGCACGATGTGGCGAAGGTCACCGCCTTCACCCGCGATCAGCCTGGCAAAACGATCGAAGATGAAGCGCCCCTCGCGCAGGTAACGCGGCGCACCGCCGAGCGGCAGCCCGGGCTTTCCCGCGACCGGCGCCGCGATGCCGTGCTCGAAATCGGTCGCCTCGTGCCCGGTGAAAAACAGCCAGGATCCGGCGCGAACGCCCTGCGCGTAGACGATGTCGGTTTGGCCGATGCGGACCGGTGCGATTGGTTTTACATCGGACATGCAAACCTCCCCGATCATTCGCAACCTTGTTGCAGCAAAGATCGCAAAGGCGATTTCGCCTGTCCAGTGCGCCGCATGCATCGCACATGTGTGCGTTGCAATTGTCATAGAGACAAACGTGCGCGCGTTTGACAGCGAGTCCGGGCAACCCTAACGTTGAACGATCGTGGAAACGCCTCGCACTCTTCCGGAGGCAGGTTTGTTACGCGTCAGCAACGTCCGCAAGGTGTTCGAGTCCTCGCGCGGCACCTACATCGCGTTGGACGGCGTGTCGCTCACTATCTCCGACGGCGAGTTCCTGTGCCTGCTCGGCCCCTCCGGCTGCGGCAAATCAACATTGCTCAATATCCTTGCCGGTTTCGAGCCGGTGACCGCCGGCGCCGTGACGTCCGGCGACGTGCCGATCACCGGCGCCGGACGCGAGCGCGTGATGTTCTTCCAGGACGCGGGCTCGGCGCTGCTTCCCTGGCTGACGGTCGAGGAAAACGTGCGCTTCGGGCTGCGCGTGCGGAAAATTCCGAAAGCGGACTGGCAGCCGATCATCGACAAATACCTGCGCATGACGGGTCTCGACACCCATCGCACGAAGTTTCCGTCCGAGCTGTCCGGCGGCATGCGCCAGCGCCTGCAGATTGCGCGGGCGCTGGCGGTCGAGCCGGAAGTCCTGCTGATGGACGAACCCTTCGGCGCGCTCGATGCGATGACGCGCCGGCACATGCACGCGATCCTGCTCGACATATGGCAGCGGACCGGCAAGACGATCGTTTTCGTCACCCACGACATCGCGGAGGCGATTTCGCTGGCCGACCGCATCGGGGTGATGTCATTCGGGCCGCGGTCGGTGATCACCAGGCTGATCGACATCGACCTGCCACGCCCGCGCGACCTGACCAATCCGAAGGTCGCCGTTCTTTACAACGAGATCGAGGCCCTGCTGGCACCGGACCTGGCGCGCGTCGCGGCGCAGTCCTGAGCGGCCCCGGGCAACATAATGGTGGCGCTTTGGTAGATATGCAGGAAACAGCACCGGACGTCGCCAAGCCCGCTGACGGCGAAGCCGCACGGCACCGCCGGCCGGCGCTTGCGGGCCTTTCGCATGGCCTGCTCGCGGTCGCCTCGCTCGTGCTGGCATTTCTGATCTGGCAGTTCCTGTCCACCGTCCTGTTCAACCCGTTCCTCATCCCGCCTCCGCTGGAGGTGATCCGCACCGCCATTCCGATGCTGATGACCGGCGAGATCCTCGGCGACGTCGCCATCAGCATGACGCGGGTGGTGGTCGGATTCGCGACCGGCTCGCTCGCCGGAATCGTTACCGGCGTGCTGCTCGGCCGCATCCGCCTGCTGCATGACCTGCTCGACCCGATCCTCGAGCTGCTTCGCTACCTGTCGCCCACGGCCATGATCCCCATTGCCGTCATATGGTTCGGCATCGGCGAGCTTTCGAAGTATTTTCTGATCTTCTGGGGCACATTCTTCATCGTCGTCATCAACACGACCGCGGGCGTGTGGCGCGCGCCGATCGCGCGCCAGCGCGCCGCGCAGTGCCTCGGCGCCAACCAGCTGCAGATCTTTGTGCTCGTCGTCATTCCGTCCGCGGTGCCCTACATCGTAACCGGAATGCGGGTGGCGATGGCATCGTCGTTCATGAGCATCATTCCGGCCGAAATTCTCGCCGCCGATTCAGGCATCGGCTACCTGCTGCAGAAATCCTCGATGTTGCTGCAGACCAACCGCATTTTCGTGGCGCTGCTCACGATCTGCGTTCTCGGCTTCATCGTCGATCGAATCTTCCGTTTCTTCGTCGACAGAGTACTTGCCCGTTACATGTCGTTCGTATCGCAGACGTAACAACCCGAGAGAGTGAGCCATGCACAAGATCGTGAAAGTCCTCTGCCTTGCCGCCGCGCCCATGATCGGGCTCACGGCGGCGCACGCACAAAATGCCCCGCTGAAAATGACCCTGTTCGGCCAGCCGTCGGTCAACAACGATGCAATCTGGATGGCCTTCGAGAAAGGCTTCTACCAGCAGGAAGGCCTCGACGTGACCTACCGCCTGTTCCCGTCCGGGACGACCGCTTTCCAGGCCTTCCAGACCGGCCAGGGCGACATCGTCATGACCGGTGACCTGCCGAGCGTGCAGTATTTCTTCCGTGTCAAAGGCGACTACCGCACGATCGCGGTCATCGAGCGCGACGCGAAGGGCTACGTCGTCGTCGCCGGCAAGGACATCAAGAAACCGCAGGATCTGGCGGGCAAGACCGTTGCCACGCGCGTCGGCTCGACCGGTTCGTGGTTCATTTCCGAATATCTGAAGAAGAACAATGTCGACCCGAAGACCGTGGCGGTGAAGAATCTCGACACGCAGGTGCTGCCGGCGGCCCTCTGCGGCGGTGAAATCGCCGCCTTCTTCATCTGGCAACCGGTCGGCTCGCGCACGCTCGAGATCTGCCCCGACAAGGCGCATTATCTCAGCGATGCGACCGGCTACATCCAGGGTTATCTTGTCGCCGGCGCGCGGCCGGAATGGCTTGCCACTCCGCAGGGCAAGGACATCGCCACGCGCTGGCTGCGCGCGACGATGAAAGGCCGTGATGTTGCCGAGAAGGACTTCAAGGCCGTCGCCGCCTACGCCGCCTCCAAGCTGAGCCTGAGCGAGAAGGCCACAAAGGACCAGTGGGATACCAACACGCGGCCGATGGCGATCGACAAGGTCTACTACGATGACTTCTGCAGCCTGAGCCGCTGGGCGCAGGCCGAGAAGGCCACCGAAGGACCGATCGACTTCAACAAACTGACGTGGGGCGACGGGCTGAAGGCGATCAACCCGAAGCTGGTCGATGCGCCACCACCGCCGTGCTGAGGATCCGCCCGGTCTAGCAGCATCATCCCACCGCCCGTCCCCGCGAAAGCGGGGACCCGGGGCGGCCCCGGGGACGCGGGTACACCGGGGATTCCCGCTTTCGCGGGAATGAGCGGACACAGACCCACGGGGCCGGTCTAGACAGAAAGCAAAAGCCTTTGCAGATCGGGCTGCCGCTCGATCAGCTTCTGCTCGTGCAGAAACCTTGCGAGCGTGCCGACGACCTTCCGGTTGATGTCGTTGAGCCCGTAAGGCAACGGATCGCCTCCGAAACGGTCGAAGGTTCTTCGCCAGTGCCGTGCGCCCCACGGCACCAGGGTTGCGCCGAGTCGCCGCGCATAGGCACGCGCCTTTGCCTGCTCGTAGGCTTCAAACAGGGCGCGCGGCAATCGCGGCAGGCGCTGCAGGACGTCGCTGCGAATAACGACGACGTGGTTGATCGGATAGATGCCGAACGCGCGAAAATAGGCTTCCTCCTCCGCCTGCGCATCGGCGATAAGGTTGCGCAATCTGCGCTCGGCGGCGGGTTTACGGTCATCGGCTGCCTGCGGGGTGATGAGCGCGTCGATCCGGCCGGCCGCCAGCAAGGATTCCAGGTCGCCGTCCACCGTTTCGAGCGTCACCCCGGACAACGCGGCAAAGCGCTGTCTGCCGCTTACAACCCAGTGCAGGTCCTGCCAGTGCACGCCGTACTGGTCGGCAAGAATGCCTCGCGTCCAGACCGCGGCGGTCATCGAAAAATCGGGAACTCCGATCCGCTTTCCGCGCAGGTCGGCCGGCCCGCGCAACGGGCTGTCCTTGCGCACGTACAGGGTCGAGTGACGGAACGCGCGATATGGAAACACCGGAATCGCATGCAGCCAGTCGGCGCCGCGATCCTTGAGCATGAGGTAGTTCGACAGCGAGAATTCGCACGCTTCGTAGCAGCGCTCGGTGAGCATCCTGACGAAGACGTCGCGCAGCGGTGCCGTGGTGTAACGGATGTCGATCCCGTCCCGGACTCCAGCCAGCGCAAGCGTATGCTCGTAATCACCGCCGGTGACCTCGACCGTGTCGGTCACGCACCACCTACGTGTAGATCGGGCTTGGCGCGCTCCGCGGCCGCATCAGGTCCTTCGCCACCGAGCAGAGCCTGGCCACGCCCTCCTCGAGGACGTCGTCGCCCAGAAGCCCGAAGCTCACGCGCAGCGTGCGCGCATTGACATGGGAGGCGTAGAAAACCTCGCCGGCGACGAAGGCGACGCCGCGGCGGACCGCCCGATAGTAGAGTTCGGAGACTTCCGTGCCCTCCGGCAGCGTCACCCACAGGCTGAGGCCGCCGTCCGGATTCCCGATCAGGGTGCCCGGCGGCATGCCCGCGGTCAGGCTGCTGATAACCTTGCGCTGCTTGGCGGCGTAGGCCCTTTTCATGCGCTCGAGAAATTTCGGATAGTTCTTGCGGGTCAGGAACCGCGCCATCGCCTCCTGCATGATGCCGGTCGTGTGCAGATCGCTGTGCGCCTTGAGTGCGAGCAAAGGCCGCCGGGCGTGCGGCGGCGCTACCACGTAGCCAAGTCGCGTGCCGGGCAGGAAAACCTTTCCGAACCCGCGGACGAAGAAGACGTTGTCGCCCGGTTCCGAGAGCGAACGAATGGATGGAACGGGAGAGCCGGAAAAGCGCAGTTCCGAATTATGATCGTCCTCGAGAATCGCAACGCCATGCTTGCGCGCGAGCGCAAGTATGCTGCGGCGCTTTTCGATGCTTGTCGTCACGCCCGTCGGATTCTGAAAGGTCGGGTTGGTGTAGATCAGGCGCGGTCGGTGCCGCGCCAGATGCGCCTCGAGCTTTTCAATCTCCATGCCGTCGGCCTCGAGCGGCACTTCGAGAATTCGTGCGCCGACGCCGCGGAGCGCATTGATCACGCCGTAGTACGAGGGACGCTCGACGATGACGGGGGACCCGTGTGGCACCAGCAGCCGGACGACAAGGTCGATCGCCTGCTGGGCGCCCGAGGTCACGATCACGTCTTCCGGCGCCGCCGTCAGCCCCCCGCGCGCGAGATATTCCGCAATCGCGCGGCGGAACCCGATGCGCCCATTGGGCGGGTCGTACGCGAAATACGGCGACAGGCCGTCCGCCACGACCGATTGCAGGCAGGTTTCAAATTCCTTCGCGCACTCGGAGTCCGGGGCGGGATAGTTGGTCGTGAAACTGATCACGCCGGGCGCACGCGAAAGCTCATACAGACGCTCGGACAGCAACGGACCCGCCGACTGAGGCTCGGACCCGCGTCCACGGCGCGAGCCTGTCCCGTACGGCGCCCGCACGTGCGTTCCGCCGCCGGCGCGGCCTTCGACAAAGCCGGCTTCCGCGAGGTCCTTGTAGGCCTTGGCGACGGTCATGTGGTTGATGCCGAGCTGCTGGGCGAGCCGACGTACCGGTGGCAGGCGCGCGCCTGCCGTCAGCTCGCCCGCGGCAATGCGATCAACGATCTGCTCGTGCAGCTGCATGAAGAGCGGACGGCCGTTGCCCTTGGACAGGGAAATCCTGAACGCGCTCGGCTCGATTGCCTGCCGCAGATGCTTCTGGCCATTCGCCATTCGACGCCACTCAAGCCAAGGAACCTTGTATGATTTTTTGTATTACTGCGAACAGACAGGAGCAAGCGAAATTTGCATGTCATGCCTGCAGAAATTTGATCGCGTCAGCGACCTTCGTGAATCCATCCAAGCGAATAGATTGACCGACATACAAAACACATTGTAGCGTTGAAGCGCAGGTGAGCGGACGCGGCGGCCGCAGTCTGTGTAGGCTGGACGTGAGGTGGAGTGCGGCCGATGGCGATCGCAAAAGGGCTGAGAGTCGTCGGCTATTTTGACTGTGCGGGCGGCGGACAGGTGGTGGTCCGCAACAATGTCGCCTATGTCGGGCACGTCAGGCCGCCGAACGGCACCAGCATCATCGACGTCACCGACCCTGCGAAGCCGCGCGAGCTTGCCCAGATCAAGGTTCCGGAAGGGACGCTGTCGCACAAAGTGCGCGTCGAGAACGGCGTCATGCTTGTCAACCGCGAGATCTTTCCGATCGGACGCATCGACCCCGGGTTCAAGGGCGGCCTCGAGGTCTTCGACGTCAGCAACCCGTCAAAGCCGACGCACATCACAACGTGGGCGGCACGCGGAATGCATCGCTTCACCTTTGACGGGCGCTACGTCTACGGCTCACCCGAGCTCGACGGCTATCTCGGCAATGTCGTGTCGATCATCGATTTCCGCAATCCGGCAAAGCCCGCCGAGGTCGGCCGCTGGTGGATGCCGGGCCAGTGGACGGCCGGCGGCGAGACACCGACCTGGGAAGGAACGGCGCACCGCTGCCATCACCCGATGCGCGTCGGCAACAGGCTCTACACGAGCTACTGGCATGGCGGCTTTGTCATTCTCGACATCGACGATATCACCAGGCCGAAATTCGTGTCCGGTCTTGACTGGAGCCCGCCGTTTCCGTGGCCGACGCATACGGCATTGCCGGTGCCGTTTCCGCTGCGGGGGCGCCGCGTCATGCTCGTCGCCGATGAGGACGTCGTGCGCCTGCCCGGCCCGACTCCACCGGCCTTCCTGTGGCTGGTCGACATCACCGACGAGACGCGGCCGATGCCCTTTGCCAGCTTCCAGGTGGCCGAGGAAGACGGCACGCCGAAGCAGGACTATACGGGGCTGCATCAGTTCTGCGAGGACATCCGCTCGACAGAGATTCCGATCGCGTGGTTCGCGCACGGGCTGCGCATCGTCGATATCGCCAATCCGCACGCGCCGAAAGAGGTCGCCTCGTTCATGCCGGACGTCCCGGCCGGCGCCAAGCGCGTGCAGAGCAACGACGTGTGCTTCGACGATCGCGGCCTGATCTACCTGATCGACCGCACGCGCGGTCTGCACATTCTCGAACGCATATGAGGCGCAGGACGTAAATCGGCGGGCGATGATGGGGTCAAGTCGGTCATGAGTATCGTCATTCGCAATGCCCGGGTGCGGGGCCGGAAAGACCGGGTCGACATCGCCATCGACGGCGAAAAGATAGCGGCGGTCGGGCCGAAGCTTCCCGAGAAGGGCGGGCGCGAGATCGATGCCGCCGGAAGCCTCGTGCTGCCGGGCTTTCTCAACCTGCACTACCACGCCGACAAGTGCCTGCTCGGCGAGATCATGCGGCCGAACGTGTCCGGCACGCTGCCGGAGGCGATCGAGATCACCAACGACCACAAGCGCAATTACGACCCGGCGGAGGTCGCCGCGCGGGCCGTGCGCACCATCGAGACGGGGGTCAAGAACGGCACCACGTTCTTCCGCCTGTTCTGCGACGTCGGCACCATCGGCGGCCTGAAGGCCGCGCGCGGCCTGCTGCTCGCACGCGAGAAGATGAAGGATTACGCGACGATCCAGGTCGTCGCCTTCCCGCAGGAAGGCATCGTGCGCGATCCCGGCGCGGCCGAGCTGATGGACGAGGCGATCAAAGAAGGCTGCGACATCGTCGGCGGGCTGCCGTGGTACGAGTACAGCGACGCCGATGCGCGCGAGCACATCGACATCTGCTTCGCGCTCGCGAAGAAGCACGATCTCGACATCCACATGCTGGTCGACGACACCGATGACGCGAATTCGCGCAGCCTCGAATATCTCGCGATCAAGACCATGCGCGAGGGCTTTGCGGGCCGCGTCGCCGCCAGCCATTGCGGCGCGATGGCCGGCTACAACGACGTCTACGCGGCGAAGGTCATCGACATGGTGGCGACCGCCGGCATCACCGTTTCGGTCAACGCGCACATCAACCTCGTCTGCTCGGCCCGGCTCGACCGCGAGCCGCGGCGCCGGGGCTGCGCGCGCGTGAAGGAGCTGCTGGCGCGCGGCGCCAACGTCGTCACCTCGCAGGACGACGTCAACGATCCCTACTACCCCTTCGGCAAACCCGATCCGCTGGAATGCGCGTCGATGATGGCGCATGTCGCGCAGCTCACGCTGCCGCACGAGCTCGAGCAGGTGATGGACATGATTACCGTCAATGCCGCCAAATGCGCGCGGCTGAAGGACTATGGCATTGCGCCCGGCATGAGTGCCAACCTGGTAGTTGTCGGCGCGCCGTCAACGCACGAGGCATTGCGGCTGCAGCCACCCCGCCGCCATGTGTTCAGGAACGGCCGCGAGGTCGCGCGCTCCACGCTGATGCAGGAGCTCCTCCCGTGACATCAGCCGCCGCACGCGTCGTGCCAATCCACCACGCTGCGGCGCCGGCACCGGAATTTGTCCGCATCAGGAACGTCGACAAGATCTACAAAACACGCGGACGTGCCCTCAAAGCAGTCGACGACGTATCGCTGGATTTCCGCGAAGGCGAGTTCGTTTCGATCGTCGGACCTTCGGGGTGCGGGAAAAGCACGTTGATGATGATGGTGGCGGGGCTCATCCCCGTTTCCGCGGGCGAAATCGCAATCAAGGGAGAGACCGTCCGCAAACCCTATATCGACGTCGGTGTCATCTTCCAGCGCGACGCCCTTCTCGAATGGCGCACCGTCCTCAACAATGTACTGCTGCAAATCGACGTTCGCGGGCTGCCGCGCAGCAGATATGAAGCTGCGGCTCGCACTCTGCTGCAGCGCGTCGGGCTCGGCGGGTTCGAGAACGCGTATCCGTGGGAACTGTCGGGCGGCATGCGCCAGCGCGTGGCGTTGTGCCGCGGACTAATCCACGACCCAAAATTGCTGCTGATGGACGAGCCGTTCGGCGCACTCGATGCCCTCACACGCGAGCAGATGAATCTCGACCTGCAGCGCATCTGGCTCGAGAACCGCAAGACCATGCTTTTCATCACCCACAGCATCTGGGAAGCGATCTTTCTCGCCGATCGCGTGGCGGTGATGAGCCCACGCCCCGGTCGCATTGCCACGATCATCGACGTCGATCTGCCGCGCCCGCGACGTCTCTCGGTTCGAGAAAGCAAACAGTTCGGCTCTTACGCAGCCATGATCCGCGAGCAGCTCCAGGCCTTCGGGCTGCTGAACGAGGATTGACAGCCAATGTCAGCTGACCCTCAGACCTCGCGCCCTGATCGACTGCCCTGGACGGCCCGCGCCGCGACCTATCTTTATCCCGCGCTGGTAGCACTCGTTCTTGTCGCCGTGTGGGAGGCCGTCACCCGCGCCGGCCTCGTATCCCCGCTCATCCTGCCGTCCCTGAGTTCGATCCTGCAGACTGCGGTCGCCAAGTTTCCGCTGCTGATGCAGATGAGCACGATCACGGCGAGCGAATTTGTGCTCGGGTTTGCGCTCAGTGTCGCCGTCGGCCTGCCGCTCGGAGCGATGATCGTCTATTCGCGGCCGCTCGAGACCGCTTTTTATCCGATCCTGGTCGCGTTCCAGATCGTGCCGAAAGCCGCGGTGGCGCCGATCTTTATCGTCTGGCTCGGCACCGGACTGTCGTCGAAAGTGCTGATCGCGTTCGCGATAGCATTCTTCCCCGTCGTGATCGATACCGTCGTCGGGCTGCGCTCGGCGCAGCCCGAGACCATCCAACTGTTGCGCTCCATGGGCGGCAGCCCGTTTCAGGTGTTCTGGTACGTGCGGTTTCCCAATGCATTGCCGGCGATCTTCGGCGGCCTGAAGGTGGCAAGCACGCTTGCCGTCGTCGGGGCGATCGTCGGCGAATTTGTCAGCGCGGAAAAGGGACTCGGCTACCTGGTGCTGGTTGCCAATGGCGAGCTCGACACACGGCTCGTGTTCGCCTGCGTCCTGACGCTGACGCTGCTCGGCATCATTTTCTATTTCATCATCGAGATCATCGAGAAAGTCGTGGTGCACTGGCATGTCTCCGCCCGCCAGGTCGAAACCCTGGGCGGAGGGAGCTGAAAGGGGGAAGGTCATGACAAAGCAGGGTCGGACAAAGTCGACGTCACGACGTGCATTTCTCCGCAATACCGCGAGTGCGGGCTTCGCGCTCGCGGCAGGCGCACGGATCGGACCGTTGCACGCTGCCACCGAAGACATCCATTTCCAGCTCGACTGGATCGCGTTCGGGCGTCACGCGCCCTACTACACCGCGCTTGAAAAAGGTTTCTACGCCGGCAGGAATCTCAATGTCAGCATCGCGCAAGGCAGCGGCACCATGCAGGGCCTGCGCACGCTGATCGCCGGCAAGGCGCAGTTTGTCTTCCAGGACATCGGCGTGATGATGGCGGTGCGCGCCAAGGAAGGCGCAAAAATCCGCGCCCTCGCCTGCCTGTATCAGAAATCGCCGCACACCGTGTTCTATATCGAGGGTAAAGGTATCTCGAAACCGAAAGATCTCGAGGGCAAGAAGATCGCCTTTTCACCCGGCGATTCGCCGAAACTGATGTTTCCCGCCTTTGCCAAGGCGAACGGCATCGATGAAAGCAAGGTCAGTTGGTTGTCGGTCGATCCGAACTCGAAGAATGCCGTTCTTCTCAATCATTCGGTTGACGGCATGATCACTTACCTTTTCACCCTTCCCGTCCTGCAGAAGGCCGCACAGAACAACGACAAGATCGGGACCCTCGTTTATTCCGACTACGGTGCGGACTTCTATTCTAATGGCCTCGGTGCGATGGATGACTTCATCAAGAGCAAACCGGAGGTCACGCGCAATTTTGTGCAGGCCACGATGGAGGGCGTGAAATTCACGCTCGCGCATCCGGAAGAGGCCGTGCAGATGCTGAAGAAGCATCAGCCGCAACTCGACGAGAAGACGGCGGTGCAGGAAATCGCGATCATCCGCAAGCTGAGCAACGCCGATAATACAAAAGGTCCGCTCGGCGCGATGACGAAAGAAAAGATGCAGGCGACACAGGATTTGATGGTCAAATATCTCGATCTGAAGAACCCGCCGCCGATCGCAGACACCTACACAAACGAGTTCCTAACCTAACGAGAAAGATCCGGCCATGGCGAAAGGCAGCGAAAGCAGCCCGCTCGACCTCATCGTCCGCAATGGCACGCTCGTCATCCCCGGCGTCGGCCAGATCAAAGCTGACGTCGGGATTGCCGGCGGCAAGATCGCTGTGATCGGCGACATCCTGGCGGACGCCGGCACCGAGACCTACGATGCCACCGGCCGCACGGTGCTGCCCGGAATTTTCGACCCGCACATCCATATCGGCAACGAGCAGTCCTTCGAAAGCGAAGCGGAAACCGAAACCCGCGCAGGCATCCTCGGTGGCGTCACCACCGTCGGTATCTTCTTGCGCAGTCTGGAAGACTCCTACTTCGATCACCTTCCCGCCTTTCGCAAGGCAATGGACGAGCGTAGTTACGTCGATTCCGTTTTCCACCCGCAGATCTTCTCGGAAAAACAGATCGAGGAAATCCCCGGCTATGCCGAGCAGTACGGCATCCGCTCGTTCAAGTTCTACATGTCGGGCATGCCCGGCATCGTGAAATCGGTCACCGACGACGTTCTTCTGCACGGCTTCCGCACCGTCGCCTCGCTTGGTCCCGACGCGGTCGCCTGCGTCCACTGTGAGACCGGCGCTTTGATTGATGCCGCGCGCAACGAGTTGAAACGGCGTAAGCCCGAAGGGACGCTGAAAGATTGGGAGGACGCACACCCGGCGATTGCAGAGGCGCTCGCCATTCAGACCGCGCTCTATCTCGCGAAAGTCGCGGGCGCGCACCTTTACGTCGTACATCTCTCCAGTTACCAGGGCCTCGAGGTCGTGCGTGCCGCACGCCGGGCAGGCATGCATTTCACCGTCGAGACGACGACCCCCTATCTGGGCATCAACAGCCTCGATCCAAACGGCTTCCTGGTGAAGATGGTACCGCCGGTGCGCACGCCCGAGCATCAAACGGCGCTGTGGGAAGGATTCCGCGAAGGCTCGATCAACACCGTCGGTACCGACAACACGTCGCGGGCACGTGCGACGAAAAAACCGGAAGCCGGCCTGCACGGCTCACGGCCCGGCCTTCCGGCGCTCGGCACCCACCTGCCGGCGCTGCTGCATTACGGCCGCGCGCGCGGCGTGCCGCTCGAAGTCCTGGTTGAACGCGCGACCCGCTCGCCAGCACGCGTCTACGGTATCTACCCGCAGAAAGGTACGATTGCCGTGGGGTCCGATGCTGATCTCGTGGTCGTCGATCTCGAGATGGAAAAGGTCGTGCGTGCTGAAGACCTGCAGGGCATGTCGGATTTTTCGCCTTTCGAGGGAAAACGGCTCAAGGGCTGGCCGGTTGCAACGATCAAGGCCGGCAAGATCATCGCGCGCGACGGCAAGATCGTCGGCAAGCCCAATGGCCGCTACCTGCCACGCATGCCGGCAGCGGCGACCCAGTTCGAGTGGTTCAGAAGCGCATAGACGTGACGGGGGACGGCGGACGTGTGCTTTCGTGGGACCAGAATTGCGTCACAGCCGCAGCAGACGCCGTGCATTGCCGCCGAAAATCTTGACCTTGTCGTCGCGCGAAATCGGCGCCGCCTCGAGCCAATCGGTGCCCATCTTGTTCGGCGCGAACGGCCAGTCGACCGAGAACATGACGCGGTCCACGCCCATCTCCATCATGCTGCAGACAAGCGCGTTGGTGGAAAAGTTTCCGCTGGTGGTCAGGTAGAAATGCTCGCAGAATTTTTCCCGGAAGGAGCCGCCGGGGTTGCCCGGCCGCGACAGGGTTTCGTCGATGCGGCCAAGCAGAAACGGCAGGCCTTCGCCGAGATGGCCGAGGATCACCTTGAGCCTGGGATACGCATCGAACAGACCGCTGAGCACCATACGCACGCCCTGCGTTGCGGCCTCGACTGTGAAGCCGAGCGCCGGGCCAACCAGCTCGGGAAACTTCGACGCGTAGTCCTTGTAATAGACCTCGATGACAGCCGGATGCGGGAACGAAGGATGCAGGTAAATCGGCACGTCGAGTGCTTCCGCACGCTCGAAGATCGGCCAGAAACGTTTGTCGTCGATGAACAATCCGTTGGTAAGGCCGTGGATCATCGCGCCCTTGAAGCCGAGTTTGCTGACGGTGCGCTCCAACTCGTCTGCAGCGGCCCTCGGATCGGGTGTCGGCAGGATGCCGAATGCGGCAAAACGGTTCGGGTTGGCTTTCACGATCTCGGCCAGGCGATCGTTGGTCTGACGCGACAGCTTCACCGCCGGTTCGGCCTCCATCTTCTGCGTGCCGGGCGCACCGTGCGAAAGCACCTGCAAGTCGATGCCCGCCTCATCCATCTC
>Ga0070741_10009953_pt1 | contig 18189 bp, 15 predicted proteins | sample Coa_R1_4_FD_66440 | JGI IMG/M metagenome (GOLD analysis project Ga0070741, IMG submission 66440) | Surface soil microbial communities from Centralia Pennsylvania, which are recovering from an underground coalmine fire - Coalmine... | ecosystem: Environmental > Terrestrial > Soil > Unclassified ...
TGGTAGTCCTCGGCGATCCAGAACGTGGAGGCCGGGACGACTTGCGTCAGCACGCGCTTGAAGCGGTGCGACTCCTCGATGGTCTTCTTCGACGCCTCCGCCTTCTCGTGCTGCGCCTCGTCGGCGTAGAAGATGATCGGCCGGTACTGCGAGCCGAAGTCGCAGAACTGTCCGGCGCCTTCGGAGGGATCGGTGTTGCGCCAGTAGGCGTTCAACAGCGTTTCGTACGGCACCTTCGCCGGATCGTAGACGACGCGCACCGCCTCGACGTGGCCGGTGATCCCCATCTCGACCTGCTGGTAGCTCGGGCTTTTCGCGCGGCCGCCGGTATAGCCCACGGCGACCGACTGGACGCCCGCAATGCCGTCGAACACGTGCTCCATGCTCCAGAAACAGCCGCCGCCGAAAATCGCGGCGGCCATGCCGTCCGGCGGATCGCCGGCGGCGACGGTCGACGCGGCGGCGACGATGCACGCGGAAACCGCCGCGCACGCCGCGAACGCCAGGATGGCGCTGCGCACCCGGCGGCCGCTGCGCGCACCGGTCGTCCTCACGCGTTCACTCCGACGCCGATCGGACAGCTGACGCCGGTTCCGCCGAGCCCGCAATAGCCGTTCGGGTTCTTCGCGAGGTACTGCTGGTGGTAATCCTCGGCGTAGTAGAACGGCGGCGCGGCGACGATCTCGGTCGTGATGCGGCCGTAGCCGGCGGCGGTCAACTGCGCCTGGTACGCGTCGCGCGACTTCTCCGCGGCGAGCCGCTGGCCCTCGTCGACGTAGTAGATGCCCGAGCGGTACTGCGTCCCGACGTCGTTGCCCTGCCGCATGCCTTGAGTCGGATCGTGGTTCTCCCAGAACACCTTCAGGAGATCCTCGTAGCCGACGACGGTCGGATCGAAGACCACGAGGACGACCTCGGCGTGGCCGGTCATGCCGGAGCACACCTCGCGGTACGTCGGATTCGGCGTGTGCCCGGCGGCGTAGCCGACGGCGGTGCCGTAGACGCCGCTGGTCTGCCAGAATTTCCGTTCCGCACCCCAGAAGCATCCCATCGCGAAGACGGCGCGCTCGAGCCCGTCGGGAAACGGCGGCACGATGCGGTGGTGGTTGACGAAGTGCTGCTCGGGCACCGGCATCGGCTCGGCGCGCCCGGGCAGCGCATCTTCTTTCGACGGAATCGTGTTCGGTTTGCCAAACATACAGTGATCGTCCGGATGGACCGGACGCCTACGCCTTTCTGGTGAAGATCGCGAACACCGCGCCCTGCGGATCCGCGATGCACGCGAAGCGGCCGACGTTCGGGATGTCGGTCGGCGGCACGCCGACGTTGCCGCCGAGCGACGCCGCCTTCGCAGCGCCCGCGTCGACGTCGGCGACCTGCAGGTACGGCATCCAGTTCGCCGGCACGTGCGCGCCGCGCGGCCCGAATGCGGCGATGTCGATCATCCCGGCCATCGGATAGTCGGCGCCCGGCGCGGTGAATTCGGTGTACGCGTTGACCCCGTCGCCGCCGGTCTTCGCCTTCCATCCGAACAGCTGTGTGTAGAAGGCCGCCGCCGCCTTCGTGTCGCGGGTCGACAGCTCCGTCCAGCACAGCGCGCCGTCCTCGTTGAGGATGCGCGCGCCGATGCTGCGCTTCGGCGTCCAGATCTGGAAGAAGGCGCCGGTCGGATCCTGGACGACCGCCATGCGGCCGGCGTCCATGACGTCGAACGGCGGCGCGATCACCTTGCCGCCGAGATCCGTCGCGCGCTTCGCCGACGCGTCCACATCGTCCACGGTGACGTACGAGTTCCAGTGGGGCGGCACGCCCATCTGCCGCTCGTCGGCGCGCATCGTGTACGCCGCCGCCACCTCGCGTCCACGGATGGTGAACATCGAGTAGACCTCGTTCGGACCGATGGGTGCTTCCTTCACGTCCCACCCGAACAGCGAACGGTAAAAAGCGACACCGGCCTTCTGATCGGTGGTCGCGAGCTCGGGCCAGGAGAATGCGCCGGTTGCGTGCTTGTCGACGTCCACGAGAGCCTCCCGTCGTTACGGCGCGACGTGCGCGCGGATCTGGCGGTTCAGCGAGTGGATGTGGCGCCGAATCGCTTTCAGCTTCTTGCGGTCGTGCGCGTCGATCGCCGCGCGCCGCTCGTTCTTCAGCTCGCGCATCTTCGCCTTGATCGCCGGCTTGTCGATGCCGACGACGTCGTGATGCTCGCGCGTGTCGATGCCGAGCGCCCTGGCCAGCGCCGGCAGCAGGTGCTGCTTGTTCAACTGCGAGTAGCCCTGCACGGCGTCCTGGTTCTCGACGCCCTTGGCGATCTCGCGCAGCTCCTCGATCGTCTTCCCCTTGAGGTCGTGATACGTGTATGCCGCCACGATGGACCCTCCTCGAATCACCGTTCCTTGAAGATGCTCTTCGGCATTTTAACGTGTACGCCGACGTTCGGCTTGTCGACGAGCTGCGTCACGGCGACGTTGCCGGCGATGCTGACGACCTGGTACGCCTGGTGTTTCGTCAGGTGCTTCGCCGACACGAGAAAGCCGACCATTTCCTGGATCGCGATCTGCGTCGCTTTCTTCAGATCCTCGTCGAACCCCATGCTGATGTAGTCGGTCGCCGTCTCGGCGTGCGGCCAGGTCAGCTTCATGTCCTTGCGCACGGTCAGCTGCACGCGGCCGCGCAGCGACGTCTCGATCGCGGTCTGGTCGACTTCGCCGTCGCCCTGCGCGACGTGGCCGTCGCCGATCTCGAACAGCGCGCCGCGCGCGAACACCGGGACGTAGAGCGTCGACCCGGCGACGAGCTCCTTGTTGTCCATGTTGCCGGCGTGCCGCGACGGCGGATTGCTGCTGACGCGGCCGAGCTCCGGCGCGGGCGCGACGCCCATGCTGCCGAAGAACGGCTTCATCGGCACGACGATGCCCGGCGCGTACTCCGCCGTCATCGATCGCTTGTTCAGCGGGATGATCTTGATGCCGGCCTCGCGATCGCAGTTCTCGGGCATGAAGCCGCTGCAGCCGTTGTAGCCGTAGTCGATCGCCAGATCGATCGACAGGATCTTCACTTCGAGGACGTCGCCCGGCTCGGCCCCCTCCACGTACACCGGGCCGGTCAGGATGTGGCCCCCAGGCCCGCGCCGATCGCCGGTCACCTCGCCCACGATGCGCTTCAGCGACGCCTGGATCTTGTCGTCGGGGACGCCGGCGCGCGCGAGGCCCTGCGGCGAATTGGTCAGCAGGGTGTCGACGTCGACGATGTCGCCCGAGGCGATGCGGATCGCCGGTTTCGCCTCCGACCAGTAGTAGCCGTACGCGACGGTGTCGGGCGTCGCTTCGAGCCGGTGCGTCTTCGGCGACTGCGCGCGCCCGTCCGCGCACAGCGCCAGGGCTGCGAGAAAGGCTGCGATGGTGCGCATGTCACGGCCGAACGTACAACTGGACGCGCGGGAATGCAAACGTCCCGGCGTTGTCGTCCACCACGTTGATCTGGCAGGTGTACAGGCCGGGCCTGAGCGACGCGGCCGGCACGTCGAACTCGAACACGGCCGACTTCCGGTTGGGAGACGTCAGCGCGGTCGCCTCGACGAGCGGCGTTTCGAACGCGCGCGCCTTGCCGCGGAAGAACACGATGCTCGTCATCAGCTTCAGCGGCATCGCCGGCTCGTACACCTCGTAATGGAAATAGAGATGCTGGCCCGTCGACACCACGTGCGTGACGTTCGGCACGAGCTCGCGCCCGTCGCGCGCCAGCGGATTCGGATCGTTCTTCTTCGCGTCGGGCTGCAGCTGCGTGCCGACGACCACCGAGCTGAGCTTCACGCCGGCCTGCTTCAAATCGGGGACGACGATGTCGGTCTCGTAGGAGCCGAAGGTGCCGTCCTGGTTTTCGCGGACGACGAACTTGACGTGGTATTTGCCCGGCGGCATCTCGAGGCCGGTCTCGTATTGCACCGTCTTCTTCCGCAGATCGTCGGCCGCGTCGGTCGACAGCCGCACCGTGTCGCGCACGCGGCCGATCGGACGGCCCTGCGCGTCGCGCACGAGGCCGAGGACGTCGAGCGTCGCGCGGTTCCTGTCGCTCGTCTTCGCGACCGGAATCTGATAGCCGGGAACGACGATCGAAATCGGCACGTAGTAGCGGCTCTCGGACAGGCGGAAGTACGCGGCCGACACATACGCGGCGAGGTCGGTCGCCGACAGATCCGACGCGAGCTGGTCCTGCAGCTGCTGCTCGCGGTCGTCCTTCGACGAGTGCGCGAAGTCCCGCGCGGCGTAGTAGCCGGACCGGTACTCGAGCTTCAGGTCGGTGCGCCGCAGCTTCACCCTGATCCGGCGGAAGCGCCCGTCGCGATTCGTGTTCGTGCTCGTGTACCCGAGCACGTAGTACGCCGACGTGTCGTCGACGACGCGATCGAAGACCTGGCCGAACGAGTTCGAATCGAAGAACGCGCGGCCGCCGGTGTCCTCGGCCATCGTGGTCAGCGTGTCCTGCGACGCCGCCGTGCTCTCGAACTGGTTGCGCACCGAGGCGCCGGAGAACGGCGACGTGCCCCGGCGGCTGGCCGTCGTCGCGTCGCCGCCGGGGACCTGCGCCTGCAGGCCGCGCATGTCGGCGGCATAGATCGAGACGTTCGCGCGGTTGGCGCGATCGACCGTCCGGCGCAGCTGCACCTGGTTGTCGGTGCCCTGCTGGCTCATGCCGCTGCTGAAGTAGACGACCGATTTCTTCTGCTCGATGCCGGCGAGCGAGTCGGCGAGCGTCTGCAGCGCGTCGAGCCGGCGATCCGTGTTGAAGATGTTGAACTCGGTGTCGTCGGCGGTGAAGGCGCCGCCCGTGTCGGGCGTGTCTTCGGTGTCGCCCGTCGTGCCCGCCTCGAAGCCCGACGCGTTGTTGCCGCCGAACGCGTCGATCGCCGCGTCGAGGGCCGCGCGATCCGACGTGAAATCCTGATTCACGGTCAACGACGTGGCGAACGACGCCACCGCGATCAGATCCGCCGGCGCGAGCTTTCGATCGACGTAGTCGTGCGCGGCCGCGACCGCGCGCTGCAGCTCTTCCGCCTGCATCGAGCCGAGATCGAAGAACAGCACGATCAGGCGACGGCCGTGCATGTCGACCTTCGGCGCGGCCGCGGGCGCGCCGGCCGGCCTCGCGGCCCCCGGCCGTTCCGGGAGGATCGCCGCCGCCCGTGCCGCGGCCGGTTCGGCCGCCGCCGCCGCCGAAGGCCCGAGCTCCTCGAAGTCGAAGGTCGTAATCACCTGCGGCTTGTCGTCCTCGGCGATCGAGAAGTCCTCGCGCGTCAACCCGCGCACGACCGCGCCGGTCCGATCGCGGACGACGACGTTGACGAGCACGATTTCCGTGCCGGAACGGAAGACCGGCGCCGGCTGCTGGGCGGCGAGATGCCCCGCCACCAGCCCCGATGCGATCAGCGCCCGCGCAGCCCGTCGCAGCATCAGAATCGGTACCGCAGTTGAAGCTGGATGCGCCGCATCGGCCGCACCGACAGCACCTGGCCGAACGTCCGCGAGTTGAGGTTCGTGTCGATCGTCGCGAACTGCACCGTGTCCAACAGGTTCGTCGCGTTCACCTGGACCGACACGCCGCGCGTCGCGCCGAAGCTGATGTTCCGGGTGACGCCGAAGTTCACCGTCGAGATTCCGGGCCCGATCACGATGTCGCGGCCCGAGTTGCCGTAGGTCCCGGGCGCGGGCGCCGAAAACGCCGACGTGTTGAAGAACTGCAGCGTCGTCGGATCGGCGATGGCGATCGGCTGGCCGTTGTAGTTCGCGCGGAGCGTTCCGTTCGTGCCGCGCGCCACGTCCGTGGCGCTGCCGAGCACGAACACCGAGTACGGCGTCCCGGACGAGAGCTGCACCGCCGCGTTCAGCGTCCAGTTGCCGAGCAGCGCCGCCGCGGCGCCGTCGCCGTTGAACCACCGCTTCCGCTCGCCGAACGGCAGCTCGTAGACCACGTTGCCGTTGAACTGATGCCGCTGGTCGAAGGTGGAGAGGCCGCGCTCGGCCGCGAGATCGTCAGGATTCTGCGCGAGCGTTCCGCCGCCGCCGGCAATCGACGACGCGTCGTCGATCGACTTCGACAGCGTGTAGGTGCCGCCGAACGCGAAGCCGGCGCTGAGCCGCTTGCGGATGCGCAGGCTGAGCGAGTTCATGCGCGAGTCGGCGATCGACGTTTCGTAGACGAACGGCGCGACGCCCGGGATCTTCAGCCCCGTGGCGGTGCGGTTCGGCGCTTCGAGGAGATCGAGATTGCCGCCCTTCGTCGCGGTGTAGCCGATGCCGACCTGCAGCGTCCGCGTGAGGTCGCGCTGCAGATCGACGTTCCAGATCTGCACGTTCGGCAGCTTGTAGTTCGGGTCCACCGCGTAGTTGTTCGAGATCGTGTTCGGCGGCGCATCCTGCAGGATCGTCTCGAGCGGCAGCGGCGACGCCGGGGACGCGATGACCGTGGCCGTCTGGACGAATGGCGGCTGGTTCGCGAGCTGCTGCGCGATCGACTGGTAGACGCTCGAGTTGTAGTTGATGCTGTAGCCGCCCCGCAGGACCAGCTTGTCCGACGCGCGCCACGCGATGCCGGTGCGAGGCGCGAACCCGGTGCGATACGGCCGGACGATCGTGTCGGGCAGCACGCCCGAGAACGGTCCGGTGCCGCCGGCGTCGACCGGTACGGCGGCCGCGAAGGTCGGCGGCACGTCGAGCGTCACGAGGTGGCCGTTCGCTTCGGCGAGCGGCGAGAAGTACTCGTACCGCAGCCCGGCGTTCACCGTCACCTTGTCGGTGACGCGCCAGTCGTCCTGCGCGAAGAGGTCGCCCGTCGTCTGGCGGAAGCTGACCGGCGTCCCCGGCTGCACCGACGCCTGCTGCGGCAGGCCGAGCAGGAAGTCGGCGAAGTCGTATCCGCTGTAGACGCCGGTGAACACGTAGGTGCCGCGGGCGTTCGGCGACGCGAGGCTGTCGGCGTGGATGCTGCGAAGGTCGCCGCCGAAGCGGAACGTGTGCCGGTTGCGCGTCTTCGTCACCGTGTCGCCGAGCGACAGCGTCCGATCGGTCCGCGTCGACGCGCTGACGTCCCGCAGCGGCTGCAGATCGCTGAACGACAGGTTCGGCGCTCCCCAGTCGGCGGGACTGGTGCTGATGCCCTGGAGCCCCGCGTTGCCGGCGATGTTCTGCGCGTTCGCAAACAGGTTCGTCGTTTCGGCGTGCTGCCAGTTGACGCCGAATCGCACGACGTTGAAGAGGCCCGCTTTGGTGAACGAGTAGCCGCCCGGCATGTCGAGCGCGTGCGTTTTCGATTCGCCGCCGAGCGTCGGCAGCGGGTTCGCGCTGACGTTGTCGGCGCGGCGGTAGTGGATCGCGAGGTTCAGGTTCGATGACCCGGCGCGCCCTCCGCCGCCGCGTCCGCCAAAGCCGCCGCGGCCGCCGCCCTGGCCCGCCGCCGGCCGCCCGCGCTGCGGAACATCGCCGAACGTGTGCACCAGTCGAACGTTGACGTCGTCCAGGCTGTTCGTGACCGTCGTCACGTTGTGAAAGTTCTGCGTCGTCCCGGTCTGGTTCGGCGCCGGAATCAGAGAGAGCAGCTGCAGCGCGGCCGGATCGATGCGCGAGGCGGGGATCTGGTTGTTGGCGAACGCCTGGCCGGTCAGCGGATCGACGATCGTGCGTCCGAGCCCGGCGAAGTCGCCGCTGCGTTCGCCAAGCGTCGGAACGGTGGAGTACGCGTCGTAAGGATTCGTCGAGTGGTTCGCCGTGTAGTTGAGGAAGAAGAAGGTCCGCGGGTTGTCGACGATCTTCGGAATCGTCAGCGGTCCGCCGACGGTGACGCCGAACCGCTGCTGCAAGTACTGCGGCTTGGTCGTCGGCTGGCCGTTGAGTGCGTACGGAGCGGTGTCGAGCGCCGATGTATCGATGCTGTCGAACAGCGCGCCCCGGATTTGATTGCCGCGCCCGCCGCGTCCGAGCGGTCCGCCGAAGCCGGGACCGCCGCGCCCGCCGAACCCGCCGCCGGCGCCCGGTCCACCGCGGCCGAATCCCGGCGGCGCTCCGTCGCCGCCGGCGCCGTCGCCGCCGGGAAACCCGAAGCGCTGCGCGAATTCGCCCGGTCCGTTCGGACCGAAGAACACGTCGTTCTGCTGCGCCGTCCCCGACGCCGTCACCGATTCCGCCGACGTCTCCGGCGAAAAACCGGGCGGCAGGACGAGCTGCGCCGACTCCGGAGCGCCGGCGCCGTTCTCGTCGCCGCGCGCGAGGCCGTTTTGATCCGCAAACAGCTCCAGGCTTTGGAACGGCTGCGCCGCGCGGCCGCCGCCCCGCCCCGCGCCCGCCGAGCCGCGCCCTCCGGCTCGCCCTCCGCCCGGCGACGATCCGCGTTCGGGCGGCGGCGCTTGTGCGGACTGCGCGGGCACCGCGGGGGACGGCGCGCGCGACGCGAGCGTCATCGCGAGATCGACCCGCGCGGAACACGACTGCGGATCGATGGTCACCTCGCGCGCCGCCGGCGCGAACGCCGTCAGCTCCGCCTTCAGCGTGTAGGTGCCGAAGGCCGGCACCTTCAGCACGTACGCGCCATCGGTGCCGGTCGAGCTCGTCTCGACGACGCGCTGATCGGGTCCGACGAGCGACACGACGACACCCGGAAGGGGAATGCGATTGGCGACGATGGCGCCGGCCACGGTGCAACCGGCTGGCGCCTGCGCGAGCGGCAGCGCGGGCGACAACAGCGCGGCGACGAGCGCCAGGCGCATCGCCGATCGAAGGGTCACCCTCGCAGGATAGCGAACCGCCCGGAATGGCGGTTGAGACAAGATCGTGACAGGCGGCGCGGCCGGCGCGATCCCTCCGGCGCGCCGGATTATGTCGTCGGATCGAACTTCAGCGCGACGCCGTTCATACAGTAGCGGTCGCCGGTCGGCCGCGGCCCGTCGGGGAAGACGTGCCCGAGATGCCCGCCGCAGCTCGCGCAGCGCACCTCGACGCGCCGCATGCCGTACGTGTTGTCCTCCACCGTCGTCACCGCGTCGGGCAGCGGCGCCCAGAAGCTCGGCCAGCCCGTGCCGCTGTCGAACTTGGTGTCCGAGGTGAAGAGCGCGGCGCCGCAGCCGGCGCACGAAAACGTGCCGGTCCGCTTCTCGTAGTTGAGCGGGCTCGATCCGGCGCGCTCCGTGCCGTGTTCACGCAGGACGTGAAACTGTTCGGCCGTCAAGGCGGCGCGCCATTCCGCTTCGGTCTTCATCGACCCAGTGTAGCGCGTGTGAAGACCGGCGAGTAGGCGCCGACGCGCTCGCGCGTCCACCAGGCGCGATCGCCGAAGCGATACCGATAGAGCTCCGCGCGGACGAAGCGCGGCGGGCGATCGGGAAACGGATTGCCGGCAAGCAGGCCGAGCACCTCGGGCGAGCCTTCGAGCAGGCGCCGGCAGAACGGCTGGAACCACGGCACCGCGTCGGCCGGCGTCAGCGCCGCGAACCACATCTGCCAGTCGAGCCGCGGCTGGTGCGGCGCGACCCACGGCGGGCGCCGCGTCACCTCTCCCGGCTTGTAGCGGAACTCGTACGGCGTCCATCGTTCGCCATCGTCGGATCCTTCGATCACGATCTCGTCGCGCGTCGTCGTCATCACGGCGAACAACCCGTAGCTGTTGACGCTGCGCAGCGGCGCGATCGCATCCGCCACCAGCGCGACGGGCGCCGGCGCGAACAGGATCCCGAGCGAACCGAGAAACAAGGCGGCCGATACCGGAACGGTGACGATGGCGTAGATCAGCGACGGCACCATCCGCCACGAACGTTTGGGTGAGGAGGCGACGCGACGGCGAAACACGCCGTCGTCCAGCAGAAACACGCAGAGCGCCGCCGAGAGCAGGTTGAAGAACGCGAAGTTACCCGTCAGCGCGATCAGCAGCTGGAGCCCGACGAGCGCGGCGAAGCCTGCCACGCGCACGCGCCGCGGCCCGAACATCGAGAAGGGCGCGCCCAGCTCGATGGCGAGCACGGCCAGCGTCGAGACCTTCTGGAACCAGAGCGGCAGATGGTCCGCGTACCATGCGGCGGGCGTCGGGATCGGCTGCGTCTCGTAGTGAAACGTCAGCGCCGTCAGGCTGCGCCAGGTCGGATCGCCGCTGGCCAGCTTGACCGCGCCGGACCCGACCATCAGTCGGAACAGCAGCCAGAGCAGCAGCGCGCGCGCGAGCGGCGGCGGATCGGCGGCGCGATCGAGGCGCTCGCGCCACACCGGCGGCGCGACGAACACGGCCAGCAGGCCTGTCTCGAGGAGCAGCGCGTCCCACTGGTACGAGAGGAACTCGCCGCCGGCGGCGGAGAGCAACAGGTAGTCGATCCACAGGACCAGCAGCACCGGAACCGGCGCCGCGCCGACGACCAGCAGCAGAGATGCCGCGGCGCCGCCGACGGTGAGGACGTGGAGCACGGGGCCGGTGGCCCACGGCGGTCCGGGGACGATGCCGTGCGGGCCGACGAGCGCGGCGATCTGAACGGCGAGCGACGCGAAGGCGACGAAGTACACGACACCGAGCAGCCGCAGGAACAACCAGGTGGCCGCGCCGTACGTGAACCGCATGGGCCATTTTGACGCAATGGGTGTCTAACGGTCCGCAAGGGAGGGTACGCCGTTGAGCCTGTGGCAGGACCTCCGGTTCGCGCTCCGGCTGATCGCGAAGAGCAAGAGCTTCACGGCCGTCGCGGCGTTGGCGCTGGCGTTGGGCATCGGCGTCAACACGACGGTGTTCACGCTGGTGAACGTCGTGCTGATGCGCGGCGTGCCGCTCGCCGATCCCGATCGCATCCTCTCGCTCGGCATGACCGACGCGCGGGGGCGGCAACTCGGCGTGTCGCGCCTCGACTTCGCGGACTGGCGCGACGGCGCGCGCTCCTTCTCGGACGTGGCGCTGCTGCAGCCGGCGTCGATGAACTTCAGCGAGCAGGGGCATCCCGCCGAGCAGTACAACGGCACCTACGGCACCGCCAACTTCTTCGCGCTGATCGGCCAGCGGCCGCAAATCGGGCGCGACTTCACCGCCGCCGACGATCTGCCGGGCGCCGAACCGGTGGCGATCATCAGCGACAGCCTGTGGAAGAGCCGGTACGCGGGCAGCCCGACGGTGCTCGGCCGGCCCGTCAAGGTCAACGACAAGATCTACAGCGTCGTCGGCGTGATGGGGCCGGAGATGAAGTTCCCCTTCAACAACGAGCTGTGGCTGCCGTTCGCGCAGCTGCCGGCGCCGGTGCTGCAGGCGAAGCGCGGCGTGCGGAACCTCCAGGGGATCGGGCGGCTCGCGCCCGGCGCGACGCTGCGGCAGGCGCAGGTGGAGATCGAGACGATCGCGGCGCGGCTCGCGCGCGATCATCCCGACACGAACAAGGACGTCCGCCCGTCGGTCGTGTCGTACAACGACCGCGTCGCGGGGCCGCAAATCAAGGTGATCTTCTACTCGCTGCTCGGCGCGGTCGGGTTCGTGCTGCTGATCGCGTGCGCGAACGTCGCCAACCTGCTGCTGGCGCGGTCGGCTCAGCGGACGCCGGAAATCGCCGTTCGCGTGTCGCTCGGCGCGAGCCGCTGGCGCATCGTCCGGCAGCTGCTGATCGAGAGCCTGCTGCTGTCGGCGATCAGCGGCATCCTCGGCCTCGGGCTCGGCCTCGTCGGCGTGCGGCTGATCGACTCTATTCTCAGCGATCCGTCGCTCGGCAAGCCGTACTGGATGAAGTTCACCATCGACCCGATCGTGATCGGGTTCTTCGCCGCCATCTGCGTGGCGACGGCGATTCTCTTCGGCCTCGCGCCGGCACTGCACGTCTCGAAGACCGACGTCAGCGAAGTGATCAAGGAAGGCGGCGGGCGCTCGGGCAGCGGCGGACGGCGCGCGCAGCGGTGGACCGGCGCGCTGATCGTCACCGAGGTGACGCTGACGCTGGTGCTGCTGGCCGGCGCCGCGTTCATGATGCGCAGCTTCCTCGCGCTCTACACGATGGACGTGGGCGCCGACACGTCGCGCGTGCTGACGATGCGGTTCAACCTGCCGCTGACGAAGTACCCGACGCCGCAGCCCCGCGCCGCCCTCTATCAGCAGATGGAGGAGCGGCTGCGGAACGTCGGCGCCCTCCGCGCGAGCGGCCTCACCAGCAACCCGCCGATGAACGGCGGCTACGTGCGGCAGCTCCAGGTGGAAGGACGCCCGATCGATCCCGACGGCAAGCTTCCGGAAGTGACCATGGTCGGCGTCAGCAGCGGCTATTTCGACACGCTCGGCGTGAAGCTGCTGCGCGGCCGCGGTTTCACCGAGATCGACGGGACGGCGGGGCACGAGGCGGCGCTCGTCAACCAGCAGTTCGTCGCGATGCATTTCAACGGCGAAGATCCGATCGGCCGCCGCATCACGCTGGTCGACAACCAGCCGAGCGCGCAGCCCTCTCCGCCCTCGGTCGCGACGATCGTCGGCATCGTGCCGGTGATTCGACAGCGGAACTTCCAGGACGCGCAGCCGGATCCGGTCGTGTACCTGCCGTATCGCGCGGACCCGCAGCGCTTCATGACGCTGCTCGTCCGGACGTCAGGCGATCCCGGCGCCGCCACCGCGCTCGTCCGCGAACAGGTCGCGGCGATCGAACCCGACCTGCCGCTGTTTTCGATCATGACGCTCGACCAGATGCTCGCGCAGCAGCGCTGGCCGTTTCGGGTCTTCGGATCCATGTTCGCCATCTTCGCGGCGATCGCGCTGGTGCTCTCGGCGGTCGGGCTCTATGCGGTGACGGCGTATTCGGTGACGCAGCGCACGGCCGAAATCGGCGTCCGGATGGCGCTCGGCGCGCAGCGCGAACACGTGCTGTGGCTCGTGCTGCGCCGATCGCTGATCCAGCTCGCGATCGCCGTGCCGATCGGAATCGCCGGAGCGGTCGGCGTCGGCCGCCTGCTGAAGTCGGTGGTCGTCCAGACGGGCGCCGGCGACCCGACGCTGATCGTGTCGATTGCCGCGCTCATGGTACTCGTGTCGATCGCCGCGTGCCTGGTGCCGGCGCGACGCGCGATGACGCTCGACCCGGTCCGCGCGCTGCACTACGAGTGAGGGATAATCCCCCCTCATGCGGGCCGTCCAGCTTCTCCTCGCCGCTTCGGTTCTCGGGCAGGTGCCGGCCGCGCAGCTCGCAACGCCGCCGGCGAACGCCCGCCACTTCGTCATTCAATCCACCGGCGGCCAGCACGGCGATTCGTGGAGCTGGACGCTCGCCGACGGCACGCGCATGGGCCGCGAGAGCATGAACCTGCGCGGCCAGGTGTTCGAGCTCGATTCGTCGGGCCGCATCGGCCGCGACGGCATGCCGGAGGCGCTCGCCGTTCGCGGGTCGACGCCGCAGGGCGATGCCGGCGAGACGTTCGCGATCGCATCGGGCACGGCGCGGTGGACGAGTCCGGTCGACGCCGGATCGTCGGGCTATGCCGCGCCCCGGTTCTATCTCGCGCAGGGCGGCCCGATCGACGCGACCGCGTGGCTGCTCGAAACGCTGCTCGCCCGGCCGGACAAAACGCTGAACCTGCTCCCGAGCGGCACGGCGCGCGCCGAGAAGCTGACGACGCTCGACGTCGGCACGGCCGGCGCCGGCAGGCAGACGATCACGCTCTGGTCCGTCACGGGGATCAGCAACTCGCCGCTGCCGATGTGGTCGGACGCCGACGGCAAGTTCTTCGCGGTCTCGTTCGGCCTCGCGTGGCTGCCGGCCGCGTACGCCGGCGAGCAGGCCGCGATCGAGTCGGCGCAGGCCGCGGCGATGTCGGCGCAGGCGCCCGCGCTTGCGGCCAGGCTCGCGAAGCAGCCGGCAGGAGCCGTCGCGTTCGTCGGCGTCCGGCTCTTCGACGCCGACGCCGTGATGTTTCGGCCGAATCAGACGGTGATCGTCAGCGCGGGGACGATCGCCGCGGTCGGCAGCTCGAACTCGGTCCGCGTGCCCGCCGGCGCCGAGGTCATCGACGGCCGCGGGAAGACGCTCGTCCCGGGCTTGTGGGACTGCCACATGCACGTCGCCGATGACTTCACCGGCCTCCAGGAACTGTCGATGGGCGTCACGTCGGTGCGCGATCCGGGCAACGACGATCGCCGGACGATCGATCGCCGCCGTCGGGCTGCGACGGGCGCGCTGCTCTTCCCGCACGTGTATCCCTCGTCGCTGATCGACGGCAAGGGGCCCTACACCGCCCAGGTCGCGAACGTCGCGACCAGCGAAGCCGAGGCGATCGCGCTCGTCGATCGCGCGAAATCGAACGGGTTCACCGGCGTGAAGTTCTACGGGACGTTCGACGGCGCGTGGCTGCCGAAGAGCATCGCCGAGGCGCACAGGCTCGGCTTGCACGTCCACGGCCACATTCCCGCCGGCCTGCGTCCGCTCGACGCCCTCGCCGCCGGGTACGACGAGATTACGCACATCAACTGGGTGATCATGCAGGCGATGCCCGACAGCGTCGTCTCGGTGTCGAACGGCATGATGCGCTTCGAGGGGCCGGGCCGCTACGCGAAGGACGTCAACCTCGAGGGACAAGCGATCCGCGAAATCGTCGGCACGATGGCGCGGAAGCGCATCTACAGCGACCCGACGATGGTCGCGTTCGAAAGCCTGTACGTTCCCGAGAACGGCGACCTGTCGCCGTCGTACGCGCCGTTCGTCGGCACGCTGCCGCCGGCGACCGAGCGCGGCTTTCGCGTCGGCGGTTTCGCGGTACCGAAAGATCTGACGCGCGCCGACTACCGCGCCAGCTGGGCGAAGATGGTCGACCTGCTGGGACGCATGCATCGAGCGGGCATCCCGATCGTCGCGGGGACCGACGGATCGGGCATCGAGCTCGTGCACGAGCTCGAGATCTACCAGCAGGCCGGATTGACGCCGGCCGAAGCGCTCGCCGCGGCCACCATCGTGCCTGCTCGACTCGTGGGACAGGATCGCCGGACCGGATCGATCGAGCCCGGCAAGGCCGCGGATCTCGCGCTGGTGGAGGGCGACCCGTCCACGCGGATCGCCGACCTGCGGCAGACCCGCGTGGTGATGCTCGACGGAAAGCTGCTCGACGCCGATGCGCTGCGCAGCGCGGCGGGGTTCTCGGGCCGGCCGCATTAGGCCGCGCGATGCGCACGCCCCGATCTCTCGCGGTGACCGACGGGTTCGCGTCGTTCGTCCTCGACCAGCTCCACGAGCTCGGCGACGTCGTACCGCGGCCGATGTTCGGCGGCATCGGGCTCTACTCCGACGGCGTGTTCTTCGCGATCCTCGCGCGCGACAGGCTCTACCTGAAGGCGCCGTCCGGGGCGGCGCCGTTCAAGCCGTTCGCCGGCCGCCCGGCATCGAGGACGTACTTCGAGGTGCCGCTCGCGGTGCTCGAGAGTCCGCCGGACCTCGCCGACGCGGCGCGACGGGCGATCGCGTTCGCGCGCGTCAGCGGCCGACGATCGGGTTGACGTATCCGCCCGGCAGCACGTGGTCGCCGTCCACGCGCACGACGAGGTAATTCATGTCGGACTCGACGGCGCTGAACCAGTGGGCGACGCCGGGTGGAATCACAATCACGTCGCCCGGCGACACCGTCCGGCTCTGTCCGCCTCGAATGGATGCGCCGTTCGTGCTCGGCCCCACCAGGATCTTCACCGTCGTCCCCTCTGCTGGCGACGGCGTCGGATCGACCATCGTCCCGCCGGTGACGAACGTGCCGGTGCCCTCGATGATGTAGTACACCTCGGTCACCTGCGCATGCTCGATCGCCGTCTGCTTCGCCTTCGCCGCGCGATGCAGCACGCCGACGGCGACGTTGTACTTGCCCATGTCGACCACGCGGATCTGCTGATCCATGACGCCGGCGGCCGGCGCCTGCTTCAGCGTCGCACGCAGGTCGGCCGCGGTGACGTCCACGGCGGCACGCGGCGGCCGATCCGACTGCGCCGCCTGCGGCACCTGCGCCGCGAGGGCGACCGCCGCGAACATCCCCATTGCGATCCGGATTCTCATAGCCTTTTGTCTCCTTGGCTCACGGAAGTGACGGGCCAGCTCGCGTGCGTGCCGCACGCGACGTCGGCGGCGACGACCGGATCCGCGAGCCCGTTAACGACGTCTGCGCCACGGCGCACCGGATCTTCCGACCCGAGGTACCCGCGTGTCAGCCCCTCGATCTCGTCGGCGGCCGCGACAAGGCGCGGGTCGACGATGACGGCGTTGGCGGCGACGGACAGCGCGAGGAGGGCGGTGGACGGTCGGCGCGTCATGCGCGGACATCTTACAGGGAGCGCCGCATCCGCTCGCGGAGCGCGAGCGCGTCGCCCGCGGCCGCGCCCGAGCCCGTGTTGTCGAAGACGACCCAGGCCGGAGTGGTCGACGCCGGGTGCTCGGCGCCTGCCGCGATGGCGGCGGCGAGCGCGTCGAGCGCCGTGTCGGAGTACGGCGAGAAATACGGACGCGGCGACCCGTGCCACCGGTAGTAGCGCAGGCCTGTCCAGCCGCCTGGACGCTCCAGTCCGGGCGCACGCGGCGGGTCGGCGGCGACCCTCGCGATGCGGAGCGCCGCGAGCAACCGGTCGGCGGCCGTTGTCGTCCATGTCGCGTGGCGCGGTTCGCAGACGATCGGGCCCTCGTGGAGCTGGCGCGCGAGGTCGAAGAAGCGGCCGGCGCGGCGGACGTCGAACGCGTGGGAGGGCGGCAGCTGCACGAGCAGCGGACCGAGCTTCGGACCGAGAGGCGAGATCTCGTCGAGGAAACGCGCGAACGGATCGCGCGTCCGCAGCAGCGCGCGCTCGTGCGTGATCAGCTTCGGCACCTTGACGGCGAAGCGGAAGCGGCCGGGGACGGCGGCGGCCCAGCGCTCGTAGATCGCGCGCGCATGCGACCGGTAGAACGACGTGTTGATCTCGGCGGCATCGAGCCGGCTGGCGTAGCGCTGGAGCTGCGAGCCGCCGGCGGCGAACCGCTCGCGGTGCGCGCGCGGGATGTTCCAGCCGGCGGTGCCGATGTGGATGCGCGGCTCTTCGGCACCCGGTGTCACGGCGCCGGCGGGTCGTACGTCGCGCGCCAGATCGGCAGCAACGCGCGCAACGTCTCGTCGACGGCGCGCGCCAGTTTCGCGCGATCGCGCAGGATGGCAGCATCGTCGATGCGATCGAGGAACAGCCATCGCCCGACGAAGATCCAGCCGATGTCCGCAGGATGGCGGCACGACAGCAGCCAGTCGACGGCTTTCACCGGGTCGAGATCGAGCGCGGGCGGCGCCGCGCCGTGCTGCAGAAAGCCGCCGGCGCCGGCCATCCACCGCGCGAGCTCGGTGCGCCACGCCGTCGCGAGGGTGTGCTGGAAGCGTGCGAAGCACTCGAGGATCTGCGACTGACCCCGCTCGCGATCGGGATCGCGGCCAGCCGTCGACGTGTTGAAGCCCACGCCGATCCGCATGCACGCCGCCATGCTGGGCGGCGCGAACCAGCCGAGATTGAATTGCGGTTCCCACCGGCCGCCGTGGTGGAACACGTAGATGTGTCCGGGGCCGCCGGCGTGTACGCCGCCGGCATGAAAGAGCCTGGACGACGCGGCCGCGCCGCGACGGCGCCGGGCCTGGAGGATCGTCTCGGCCACGGAGGTGCCGTTGATCGCGTCGAGCAACGGCTCGACGCGCGCGGACACGGCCGCGGCGGTCTCGGCGTCGCCGAAGGATTCGATCTGGGCGAACTCGCGAACGGTGAAGCCGCTGGTCGCCCGCTCGGCGGCGGTCGGCGTGAGCGCGCGCCGCCTGCGGCATTCGGCGAGGAGGTTCGCGGCGATCGTGCTGGACGGGTTGATCGCCAGGGCGCCGCGCAGCGCGTCGGCGGCGGCGTCGAACTGGCGCTGTTCGAGGCGGCAGCGGCCGAGGCGCGTCCACGCCGCGGCGTGTTGGGGCGCGGCGGCGATGATGGCTTCGTTGACGCGGACCGCTTCGTCGCCGAAGTCGGCGGCTTTCATCAGGGCGAGGGCGCGCTGTTCGAGGTCGGCAACGGACATGGAGTGGCCGGAACGAAAAAAGGCCCGACCGCGCACGCGCGATCGGGCCTCACGATTACTGCCGGCAGCGACCTACTCTCCCACACAGTTTCCCGTGCAGTACCATCGGCGGTATCAGGCTTAACTTCCGTGTTCGGAATGGGAACGGGTGTGACCCTGATCCTATGACCACC
>Ga0070741_10009954_pt1 | contig 18188 bp, 14 predicted proteins | sample Coa_R1_4_FD_66440 | JGI IMG/M metagenome (GOLD analysis project Ga0070741, IMG submission 66440) | Surface soil microbial communities from Centralia Pennsylvania, which are recovering from an underground coalmine fire - Coalmine... | ecosystem: Environmental > Terrestrial > Soil > Unclassified ...
TAAAAGAGACTAGTGCAACAACATGATGAGACTGCGAGATACGGATGCGAAAGCGCGCCGAATTATACGGGCAAGAAAAAAGGTGCAACCCCGCAGTTTCATGTTGTTGCACTACTAGAGATTAGAAATTGGAAGCTGGGCGCTGTCATTCCGAGCAGTGTGAGGAATCTCCAGTCTCTAGCCTCCAGTCTCCGGTCTCCAATCACTATCATGAAGGATATTTCACTCGACCTCTCGCGTTTGCTCGCGAATCCAAATCCGAACGGCGCAAAAGCAATCAAAAACACCCAGCCGCGCAATGACCGCCCCGAAGGGCAGACGCTCGACGACGCGTTGTTTCTCGCCTCCAAACGCGCGGTGGACGAAAAGAAACCGATGGAATTCAAAGCGGCGATTCACAACACCGACCGCACAGTCGGCGCGCGGCTCGCGGGATACATCGCGCAAAAATATGGCGACGCGGGCTTGCCGCAAAACACCATCGTCGCCACGTTCGAGGGCAGCGCGGGACAAAGCTTTGGCGCGTTTTGTATCAACGGCATGCAATTGAAAGTTTTTGGCGAAGCGAACGATTACGTTGGCAAGGGCATGAACGGCGGTGAAATCATTATTCGTCCGCCGCGCAACGCCAAATACGCGACGAACGAAAACGCGATTCTGGGTAATACGGTTTTGTACGGCGCAACTGGCGGCACCTTGTACGCGGCGGGACAAGCGGGCGAGCGTTTCGCGGTTCGCAACAGCGGCGCGGTCGCGGTGGTCGAAGGCGTGGGCGACCACGCGTGCGAATACATGACGGGCGGCACTGTCGTCGTGCTTGGACCGTTCGGCAGGAATTTTGGCGCGGGCATGAGCGGCGGCATCGCGTTTGTGTACGACCCCGAAGAAAAATTGCCGACGCGGTTGAATCACGATATGGTGAAATTGGAACGGCTCGACGGCGAAGAAGATGACGAGTGGCTGCGCGAATTGGTCAAAGCGCACGCCGCCGCGACGGACAGCCGCCACGCGTGGGTGCTCGATTGGCGTTGGGGCGATACGCAAAAGTATGTGTGGCGCGTGGTGCCCAAGTAGTGAACGTTCGCCGTAACGTTCATGGTGGCAGGGAACGAAACGGAACGAAGCGGAACGAAACGGCGTTCGCAGAGGGAACGAAGCGGCGTTCGCAGAGGGAACGAAGCGGCGTTCGCAGAGGGAACGAAGCGGCGTTCGCAGAGGGAACGAAACGGCGTTCGCAGAGGGAACGAAACGGCGTTCGCAGAGGGAACGAAACGGCGTTCGTTCCGTACATTCGGGGGGTCAGGAACGAAGCGGCGTTCGTTCCGTACGATGATGGAGGAATTTTCCATTCGCCGCGCGACGCGTGAAGATGTTCCCGCGATTTTGGAAATTTACAATGACGCGGTGTTGCATACCACCGCGTCGGCGGAATACGAACCGCGCGCGTTGGATGTGGAATACGAATGGTTCGACGAGCACGCGCGCGATGGCTATCCGATTTTTGTCGCGGTCAATCCAGCGGGCGACGTCGTCGGTTGGAGTTCGTTGAGCCGCTACAAAGAACGTTACGGCTATCGCTTTAGCGTCGAGAGTTCGATTTACATTCATCCGCAGTGGCGTGGGCAGGGCGTCGGCAAATTGTTGATGCCGCCGTTGATGGACGCTGCGCGCGAACTGGGAATGCACGTGTTGATAGCGGGCGTTACCGCAGACAATGCGGTGAGTTTGAAATTGCACGAACAATTTGGCTTTGAACGCGTCGCACAATTTCGCGAGGTGGTGTATAAATTCGACCGATGGTTGGATGTGATTTATTTGGAAAAATTGGTGGATAGGTAGATAGGAATCAAGTAGACGAGTAGACGTGTAAACAAGCAGACAGGTAGACAAGCAAAAGGGGAAATAGGTAACACGAATCCCTGTTTACCTGCCGCCTTGTTTTCCCGTTTACTCCATTCGCTTTACAATCTTGTTTGATGAAAACCACTCGCACTTCTTCCAAAACAAATTCGCGCATTGCCGACCCCCGCGCGGAACTGCGCGCACTGCACGACATCGGCGCGGCGCTCAGCGGCGCGTGGGATTTGAATACGACATTGCACAAAATCACTGAGACGACCGCGCAGGTGATGCAGCTCGATTCATGTTCCATCTATCTATGGGACAAGAAACAAAACGCGTTGGTGTTGAAAGCGAGCACGGGTTTGTCGCCCAAAGCCTTTGACGTGGGCAAACTCGCGCTGGGCGAAGGCATCACGGGCGCGGCGCTCGAATCGGGCAAAGCGGTGGCGGTGCGCGACGCGGCGAATGACCCGCGTTTCAAATACATTCCCGACACCGAAGAAGAACATTACAAATCCCTCGCGGCGGTGCCGCTCATCAGCCAGGGCAACAAAATCGGCGCGATGAATGTCCAGACCAAACGCTTTCATCACTGGACGCGTCCCGAAATTGATTTGCTCGAACTCATCGGCGAACTCGCGGCGGGCGCGCTCGAACGCGCCGAACTGCTGGACAATTTGCAGCGGCAGGTCAACGAACTGGCGACGCTGGCGCAAGTCTCCAAAACCATCACCGAGCCGATGTATTTGGACGAAATGCTTGCGGTGGTGTGCGAAATGGCAGCGCAAATTATGGGCGCCAAGGGCACCGCGCTGCTGTTGTTTGACGAAGAGCAAGACGAATTGGCGCTGCGGGCGACGTACGGCTTGAAACGCGAACACGCGGAAATTTCGCCGATTGATGTGGAAACGAGCTTGACCGGACGCGCCATCATGCGCAACGAGCCAGTGGTGGTCCTCGATTTGCAAAATGAGCCCGCGTACAAAAATCGCGCGCTCGCGCGGCGCGAAGGTTTGTATTCGTTCCTTTCCGTTCCCGTCAGCGTGCGCGGCAAAACAATTGGCGCGTTCAATTGTTACATGGGCGAGGCGCATACGTTTTCGCCGAAAGAGATTGAATTGTTTTCTACGCTCGCCAATCAGACCGCGCTCGCGCTCGAAAATTCCAATCTCGCCATGAGTTCCATGGTCGTGCGCGAGATGCATCATCGCATCAAAAACAATTTGCAGATGGTGGCGATGCTGCTGCGTTTGCAAATGCGCGAAGCGGACGCGGGCGACGCGCGCCTCATTCTCCAACAAACCTACAATCGCATCATGAGCATCGCGGCGGTGCACGAACAATTGTCGCAAGAAGGTTTCCGTTTGATTGGCGTACGCGGCTTGATTCAACAGGCGGCATACATTGCCAAACAAAATATGGTGCATCCCGACCAGAAGATTGAGGTCAACATCGAAGGGATTGATATGCGCTTGCCGTCACAGCCCGCGACGACGGTGGCGTTGGCGGTGAATGAGCTGGTGCAAAACGCGCTCGAGCACGGCTTTGACCATAAAGCTTCGGGCAGAGTTGAAATTATTTTGAATCAAGATGAAACGCACTATGAAATTCGCGTCCAAGACGATGGGACCGGCTTGCCGAAACATTTCAGTCCGAACGATTCGCTCGGTTTGCAGATTGTGCAGAACATGATTGTCGAAGATTTGCGCGGCGAATTCGCCATTACCAATCGGCGTGGCAAACGCGGCACGGTGGCGACAATACGCATTCCGAAGATGAAAGTGACGTAGTGGAGAGGGAGAGAGAGTGAGGGAGTGATTGGGTGATTGTGGATGGTGGATAGCGGATTTTGAATTTTGAAAAGCGATACACGATTTGTGATACGCGATATGCGAAATGCGATGCGCGATACGCGAGATGGAGTGATGCGAGATGCGAGTGTTAATTGCCGACGATGAAGCGTTGATTCGGATGGGGCTGCGGACGATGTTGGAAGAAAAAGGGCATCAAGTGGTCGGCGCGGCGACCGACGGCGCGTCGGCGATTCAGATGGCGCGCACGGAAAAACCGGACGTGATTTTGTTGGACATTAAAATGCCTGGCATGGACGGCTTGGAAGCGGCGCGCAAAATCATGCAAGAACAGCCCACGCCGATTGTGATGCTCACTGCGTTCAGCCAACGCGAATTGGTGCATGAGGCGCGTGAAGCGTCCGTATTCGGCTATCTCGTGAAACCGGTCAAAGAAGATTTGCTCGACGCGACGCTGGATTTGGCGGTGACGCGTTTCCGCGAGTGGAAGAAGTTGCAAAAAGAAATGCGCGACCTCGAAAAAAGTTTGGCGGCGCGCGAGGTCGTCGAACGCGCAAAATTTTTGCTGATGGAAAAACAGGGCTTGACGGAACAGCAAGCCTTTAGCAAAATTCACCGCACCAGCCGCTCGCGCCGCGTCACGATGCAGCAAGTGGCGCAAGAAATTTTGGACAAGGCGGCAAAATAAGGCGCGTCCGCCCGGAATGACCTCCCCTTTTCGTCACCGCGACAGTAAACCCCGAATAAACTTTTGAGACATGCCAAGACCCCCGGTTGAGGCGTAAACTGGCGCAGCAACAGGATAAGACGGCGGAGTGCGAACACGCGTCTTGGCGCGTTGGGACTATGGGCTAGTGGAAATTAAAAATTGATTATGCTATACTTGCCGCGATGGAGCCGCTGCATCAAGCGCGTCGTCAAGAATTGATTGAACGCGCAAGTGCACAGCTGCGCGCGTGGCATTTGCGCGAACCGGCATTGGTCTTCTTGACCATGCATTTGCCGCTCGCCTTTATCGGCAGTCAACTCTTGCTCATTGCCCAGCCGTTTGTCGGTCTCGTGACCGGCGAACGCACCGCGCGCGATTTGGTCTTGTTTTTCGAAGACCCACAAAACATCGAACGTCTTGCCGCGCGCCTCGAACAAAACGTCTGACATGTCTGTTCTTCTCGACCTCTTGGAAAAATCCGGTATCAGCGCAACCCAAGCGTTCATGCTTGCGTTGTTTTTGCCGTTCCTCATTCCGTTCTTTTATTTTTTGTACCGCGCGCCGCGTTCCACCGCGCGCCCGCAGCTGCGTCACATTCCCGCGTATGCTGCGCTCAAGAAACTTTTGTCGCGCGCGGCGGAAACGGGACAGGCGGTGCATGTTTCCATCGGAACGGCGAGCATTGCCGGCGCGCGCACTGCCGATACGACGGCGGGTTTGTATGCGTTAGAGTTTCTTGCCGACCGCGCCGCCACCAGCGGCATTCCACCGCTCGTCACCGTCACCGACCCAACCACTTTGCCCGCCGCGCTTGACCAGCTGCGCCGCGCGTACGAACGGCAGGGCTATCCCGACGAATATCGTTTCGACCAAGCGCGTTTCATCGCGCCGCCAGTGAACGGCAGCGCCGTGCCGTACGCCGCCGGAGTAATGGATGTGTTGAATCACGAACCGGTCGCCGCGAATGTCATGCTGGGCGCGTTCGGCGATGAATTTTTGTTAATGACCGAGCCCGCCGCACAGCGCGCGGCGTACCAAATCGGCGGCACCAGCGAACTGAGTGTACTGCCGTTTGCGCAGTTGACCATGACGGAACCGTTGCTCGGCGAAGAAATTTACGCGGCGGGCGCGTATTTGCTCCAACGCGTCGGACACTATACGAGTTTGGTCGCGCAAGATATTGTCCGCCTCGCGCTGGTGCTGTTGGTGCTCGTCGTCGTCGCCTTGCGCGCGTTAGGAATTCTATGATGCAGCAGCCGCGAATTAATTTGGGTGTACTCTTGCGTCGGCAGATTGTTCCCGTCGCGCTTGCGATGGGCGTCGGCATTGTCGTGTTGTTGGGGCAGTTCATCACCAACGCCACGCTCGACAATATCGTCGCCGCGCTCGTGGGGTGGGGCGCGATTGTGGCGGCGTTCGCGCTGCTGCTCGGTCTGGCAAACCTCATCGTCTTTCACACCAAACGCATTGCCGCGCGCGACAAACAAATGCCCTATTCGATATTGATTCTCGCGGCGGCGCTCGTCGTATTCTTGCTGGTGCTGCCTTCCGGTGGAACGGGACCCGCCGGTCAATGGGTGATGCGTTACATTTATCAACCGCTCGAAGCATCGTTTTTGGCGCTCCTCGTCTTTTTCATTGCGACGGCGGTTTATCGCGCGCTGCGCGTCCGTACATGGGAAATGGCATTGTTCGCGCTTTCCGCCGTCGTTGTGCTGATCGGTTCCGCGCCATTTATGCAAGTTCTGTCACCGCTGTTTCCCGCCGCGCGCGAATGGGTTGTGAATGTTCCCGCGCTGGCGGGTGGGCGTGGCATTTTACTCGGCGTCGCGCTCGGCATCATTGCAACAGGTCTGCGTTTGCTCACCGGAATTGACCGTCCCTATTCAGAGTAATGAGGTATGAGGACTGAGGACTGAGTTAAACCGCGTAAAGATTCGCTCATCCCTCATCCCTCATCCCTCATCCCTGTTATGATTTATTGTCCGCAGTGCGGCACGCCCAACAAGCCCAACAGTAAGTTTTGCAAAAATTGCGCGGCGCTGCTGCAGCCCTCGACCGATATTCGCTGCCCCATTTGCGGTACGTTGAATCCGCAAACCGCCGTGTCTTGCAAAAGCTGCGGCACGCGTCTTTTGACGTCGGCGGCAGGCGTATCGGCATCGGACCCAGCTTCTCCCGCCGACGCACCCGAAAATATCACGCCGTTCAATCCGCCCGAATTGTTCCAAGAGGCGGACGCGCCTGCAGAAAAACCGCCCGCGACGCCAAGCTCGCGCCCCACATTTGGACGTTCCAATACACAGTGGCTTCGCCGCATGGGCAAAACTCCACCCGAAGCCAAACCGTCCGAGCCGCCCGCGCCCGCGTCCCCGCCGCCCGAATCAACTCCGCCGCCCGAAGCGCCCAAAGCCGATTCGCCTTCATGGCTCGAGCAGCTGCAAGCGCAAACGGACGCGCCAAGCGCAGCCGCCGACAACGCGCCGCCGAAACCCACGTTGAGTGAAATCAAACTGACGGGCGACGATTACGATTACAGCGATATTGGCGGACAAGTGACCGATGAGATGAAGGCGCAGTTGGAAGCGCAAGCGTCGCAAATTCAATCGGTCGAAGATGAAGTCGAATTGGCGCGGCGTTTGCTCGGTTTAAGCGCGTCGGAAGTGGAACCGTCGCAAGAACCTACGCCGCCCTCGCCCGCGTCTGCTGAGCCGATGGCTGCCGCGTCTTTTGAATCGGTCGCGCAAGAGGGTGAAACCCTCGCCGTATCCGTTGAACCCACAGCGCAAGCGGCGGAAGAATCTGTTGTGAAAGTTCCACCGCAAACAGTGACCGCCGCGCATGAGGAACCCGAATCGCCCGAATGGATTGCTTCGCTCGCGGCGTCGTCGTCGGCGGCAGTCGCGGCAGAAATGGTAACGCATCAAGAGACGGGATCGCCGGAAGCAGTCACGCCCGAGACGACCATCCCACCCGAAGCAGAAATTTCAACCATCGCGCCCGAAACCTCTGTTGCGCCGGTTGAAGAAACAGCGCCGGAAGCGCCCGCGTTAGAGAGCGGAAATATTCCGGACTGGCTGCGCGACATGGCGCCGCCCGAAGTCTTGGAAGCGGATGCGGCGGCAAGGGCGGACCAAGAAACACCTGAGCGGGGCAAAGCCACTCCGGCTGTTGTTGGCGCCAGCACGTTGTTGTCGCATCTGCCCGATTTGGATGAAGCGGAACGCGCCGAGCTGCCGGATTGGCTGCGTGAACCGATTGCGCCGGAAGAAGCAGTGCCTGCCACCGAAACGGCTGAACCGTCCCAAGTCGCCGAAACGCCGCTCTCCTCAACGCCCGTGGAATTGCCCGCCTGGATGCGCGGCGAAGGTACAGCTGTGCGCGAACCCATGGAAGTGGTCGAGACGACGGGACCGCTCGCCGGTATCAGCGGCATTTTGCCGCTGGCGGTTGCCTTGTCTGAACCGCATACACTTCCTACACCCGTGCCCGCGCGCAGTGACGGTGGACGCATTTTCCAAACCTTGCTGGCGGAACCGCTTGCGGCAGCTGCGCCGCCGCAAGCCGCCGCGCCGACCGCACATTTCTTTACCGGCAAACATCTTTTGTATTTGCTGATTCTCTTGGCGGCGTTGGTCGCGTTGTTTTTGCCCGCCGGCGCGGATGAATTGGGGCTGCTGGGCAAGGATGTCGTCAATTCGCCGAGCGCGGTCTTTTACGACCTATTGACCGCGCTGCCTGCTAATAGTACGGTGTTGATGGCGTTCGATTACGCGCCGGGACAAACGCCCGAACTCGACCCCGCCGCGCGCGCGATTTTGGAAAACCTCACCGCGCATCAAGTGAATGTGATTGCCTTGAGCACCAATCCGAACGGCGCAGCCATCGCGCAAGGGTTGTTGGAACGCGCGCGAGAAGCCCATCCGCAATTTACGTTCGTCAATCTCGGCTATATTCCCGGCAATGAAGCGGGACTCAAACGTTTGGCGCTCGGTTGGCTGCCCGCCGCGTATGTCGCCGCAAACGGCGCGCCGTGGGACCAATCTCCGCTGGCGCGAAACATTCGCGGGATGGATGATTTGGCGTTGAACATTCTGATTGTCGGCGATAACAACGCGTTGAATCTGTGGATGACGCAAGTGCAGCCGATTGTGAAATCGCCGATGGTGGCGGCGACGACGGCAGAGATTGACCCGCAAGCGCGCATTTACGTCAATGCCAAACAATTGAGCGCGTCCCTGCGCGGACTGACGGGCGCCGCCGAATTGGAATTGTGGTCGGGCAGTTCGGGACAAGCGGTCAAGACGGTGAACGCCCTTTCATTCGTCAGTTTGATGTTGGCGGGCATCATCATTGCGGCGAATGTGGTCTGGCTGGCGCGGCGCAACAAGCAATGATGAACGTATAGTGGATTGTGGATTGCCGATGGCGGATTCCGGATGTCGCCAATCGTCAATCGCCGATCGTCAATCGGATGATGGACGCTTTATTCGATTCCGTGTGCAGTCCGGGTGGACTGTGTGATGTGTTGGGCGTGTGGATTGCCGCGCTCTTGACCGTCCTCGTGTTCACCTATTTGATACGCGATACGTTTCTCTTTCGCCTCGCGTCGAGTTTGTTGGTCGGCACGGCAATTGGGTACGCCAGCGCGGTTGTCGTGCGTACGATTTTGTTTCCGCTCGTGCCGCGCTTGCTCGACGACATTTTGAATTTGCCGTCGAGTTGGTTCCCGCTGCTCGTGGATGTGATTCCGATTCTCTTGGGCATTTCGATTTTGATTCGTCTCACGCCGACTTTTCGTACGACGACCTTTAGTAATTTAGGGCTCGCGTATTTGTTCGGCATCGGCGCGGCGCTGACCATCGGCGGCGCGTTGGCGGGAAATCTGGTGCCGCAGCTCACGGCGACGATGCGTATTGCGATTCTGCCGCAGGGCGCCGGATTGGATTGGCTCAACGGTTGGGTGATTCTCATTGGAACGATTGGTTCGTTTCTTGCGTTCCGTTTTATTCAACCGGGCAACCGTCCGTGGCAGCGCGCGTATGATGCGGTCACGCGCGGTTGGGGCACTATCGGGCGCGCCTTTATCATGATTGCGTTCGGCGCGATTTTGGCGAGCCTCATTCTCGCGCGCGTTTCGGCATTGGTCGGACAATTGTATTTTCTCTTGCACGATTGGCTTCATCTTCCGATTTGAGCTATGGCTGAACTTTCCGCTTCGATTTTGTTTGCCGATGTCGGCGCGGTGGCGACCAAAGTCGGGCTGATTGACGTGGTCGCGGGACGTTACCGCATTGTCGGGTCCACGCGCACGATGAGTACAGTGGGTGCGCCGTACGAAGATGTGATGGTCGGCGTGCGGCAGGGGGTCATGCAGCTGCAAGCGTTGACCGGACGTCGTTTGCTCGACGCGCAAAACGCGTTGATTAAACCCGTACGCGCGGATGGTGACGGCGTAGACGCGTTCACGGCGGTCACGAGCGCGGCGCTGCCTTTGCACGCGGTTGTGATTGGTCTCTCGCGCGATTACTCCGTGTCCGGCGCGCAGCGCGCGGTGAACAGCACGTACGCGGTGGTGGACCACACGATTGCGGTGGATGAAGAATCGGGGCGTTGGGGCACGACGGCGCGGGATGGGCGCGCGGGAGGACCGAGCGCGTCCGTCGAAAAATTGGCAATGTTGAAACCCGACCTTATCGTCATGGTCGGCGGCATTGACGGCGGCGCGGTGGCGCCATTGCGCGAGATGGCGAACATTGTGGCAGCGGTCGGCGCGGCGATGGATGAATCGCAGCGCCCGTTGGTGGTGTTTGCTGGGAATCGTGAGGCGCGCGGCGATGTCGCCGAACGCATCGGCAGTATCATGCCGGTCCGCATGGTGGACAATGTGCTGCCCGCGCTCGAGCAGTTGAATGTCGGACCGCTGCAAGCGGAAATCGAGAACATTTATCGCGAGCGTCAGGTCGAGAAAATTCCGGGCTTTGACAAGCTGGCGGCATGGTCCGAACGCGGCGTCATGACGAGCACCGACGCGTTCACGCGCGTCGCCGAGTATCTGGCGCGCAAATATCAACTGCGCGTGCTCGCGTTGGATTTGGGCGCGAGCCAGACAGCCTTGATTCGCGCCGACGGCGCGCAGCTCAGGCGCGCGATTTTGGAGGAATTGAGCATCGGCTATGGACTGGAGCAGTTGGTGGACCAGGTCGGGCTTGAAAATATTATGCGTTGGCTGCCCGCGCCGTTTGAAGCGCGCGAGGTACACGCGCAGCTGTTGAATCAAGCCATTCATCCAACTGCCGCCCCAACCCGCTGGCACGATTTGACGGCGCTGAATGCCGCCGGACGCGAATTGTTGACGCGTCTGACGCGAGTCTGGCAGGACGACCCCGCGCTGACGTTGATGGACAGCGATTTGATTTTGTTGAGCGGCGCGCCGCTGGCACGCGGCAGTAAATCTACGGCGCTTTTGTTGATGTTGTTGGACGCGTTGGATGTGCGCGGCATTTTCTCGGTGGCGGCGGATCCCTTTGGCTTGGCGCCCGCGTTGGGCGCAGTGGCGGTGGTGAATGCCGAAGCGGCAGCGCAAGCGTTGGAGAGCGATGGTCTGGTAACATGGGGCACAGTGTTTGTGCCCGAAATCGCGGCGCGCTCCGGTGAGCCGGTGGTGTTGAATGTGCGCGTGCAGCCGGCGCGCGGCGGACGCCTCGAAGCGGATGTGAAATTCGGTTCGTTGGAATTGATTCCGTTGGGCGAAGGCGAAAAAGCCGAAGTGGAAATTCGCGGCGGACGCGGTGTGACGTGGGGCGGTGAAATTAAAGGCAATATGTTCAAACGCGAAGTGCAGGGCGGCACCGTCGGTTTGATGATTGATGCGCGCGGGCGTCCCGTGCCTGTTTTGGACAACGCCGAGCGCCAACGCGAAAAAATCCAAGAGTGGATGTGGGAAGCGGGCGCGTAATGATTGAGTTCATTCCTCAAATCCCCGAAACGCGCGTTGCCACTGCTGCGCGCATTCGGCGCGCGCGACGCTTGCCCGTGCCCGGCGAAGTGTCGGGAGCGATCGGGATGCGTATTGGCGCGCAGGATATTATTGCGCGGGCGTATCCGCCCAAGATGCGCCGCGCCTTGTCATTGACGCGCGTCATTGGCGTGACCGAGGCGGAGGTGCCGAGACGTTTGCTCAAACACGTCGGCGATACGGTCGAGGCGCGGGAAATTATTATTGCCAAGCCTATCAATTTCGGCGTGCAGCGTCTCGTTTATCGCGCGCCCGAAGCAGGACAAATCGCGGCGATTCAAGGCAGTTGGATGATTTTGGATTTGTTCGGACAGCCGTACGATGTGCCGGCGTTGTATCGCGGCACGATTGTGGCGGTGGAACCGCGCGAAGGTGGAATTGTCGAAGCGCAAGGCGCATTGATTCAAGGCGCGTGGGGTTCGTCCGCGCCCGATCGCGCCGCCAAAGAAGCGGTAGGTGTGATAAAATGGCTGGCAAAAGAGGCGGACGCGGTTTTGGATGCCGACCAATTGGAAGCAGATGCGCGCGCCGCGATTTTGGTTGCCGGAGGCGGCGTGACGGAAGCCGCGCTGCGGCGCGCGGAGCAAGTGCAGGTCGGCGGCATCGTGGTGGGTTCCCTCGCGCCCGAACTGCGCGCGTTGGCATTGGCGCTGCCTTTTCCGCTGATGGTGACCGAAGGATTTGGCGACAAGCCGATGTGCACGCCCATTTTTGAACTCTTGACCGCGCTGAATGGTCAAGAAGCCGCGCTGAACGGGCAATACGCGCCGCGCGGTCCGCATTCCGCGCGTCCCGAGCTCTTTGTCCCTTTGGCAGCCAGCCGCATGTTGGCATCCGATACGATGGAAAACGAACGTCCGCACGTGGCACCGCGTGCGCGTGTGCGCGGGCTCTGTGAACCGTATTTGGGTCAAGTCGGCACACTCCCCGAAGAATTTTGGCTCAAGTGGTATGGCACCGAGTCCGGCGCTTATTTGCCCGCCGTCGAGGTCGAGTGGGAACATTTACCGGGGGAACGCCATCTTGTGCCCTGGACGAACTTGGAGTTGATTGGTTAAGCCAAGCGAAAAGACAGGTCTGCGCGTTGCGCGCTTTTCGCTTGGAACGCAGATCATGGAGGTTCTATGGCAGAAGTAGCACCATCCGCCGGTGGGGGCGGCGGCGGTCGAAACTTTTTACTCATCGTCGGAGGTCTCGCCGCCGTACTGTTTATCGGCTTGTTAGCGTTAGCGGCGATTGTGTTTTTGCCGGGGCTCTTGGGTCCTCAACAAGCCGCCGTCGTTTTAACTGCCACGCCGACGCGGATTGTCATTCCACCCACGTTTACACGCACGCCGCCGCCGACGCAAACTCAAGTGGTCGTGGCGCAAAACACGGTTCCGCCCACCGATACGGCGACACCCGAACCGATTCCCGAGACCGCCACACCAATTCCCATTACGGCGACGCCCATTTTGATTACGGCAACGCCGACAGGGCAAGAAAGCAATTTGCCCGAGACCGGTTTGGGCGAAGATTTGTTGATGTTGTTTGGCGGCGCCGTATTACTCTTGGGCGTGATTGTTGTCGCGCGGCGCATTCGTTCCGTCTAACCGGGAACGCGCGCGTGACCATTTGACATAGCGAGCGCAAAAAGGTGGCATGGATTTGCTGCCGCGATATTTTACGCCCTGTTCCAAAACAAAATGGCAAGACCGAAACCTGACAGCGCATTTTGCTGTCGGGTTTTTTTATCGGCGCGCGCGAAAACAAGTGCCCCCTTCTCAAGCGTACGCGATTACAATATAATGACAAAAAAATCGCTTTCCAATTTCATCATGACTCCTATCCAATACCTCGACTTTGATTTGGCAATCGAATCGGACGCCGTTCGTCCGCTTGGACGCGACGGCGTCCGCAATGATTCTGGCTATCGCGCGCGCGTGCTCGACTCGCCCAACGGACAAGCCGCCGCCAATTTTCCATTCACATTGAGTGATGACGAAATCAACGCCTTGATTACGCGCATGGGACAGCCGCGTTTGCGCGGCGGCAAAACGGACAAGAACGAACGCGCCGCCGCCGCCAAAGCGTTTGGCAAGCATTTGTTCGACATGGTGTTTGCGCCAGCCGTACGCGAATGTTGGAAAACGAGTCTGGCTTTGGCGGACGCGCAGGAAAAAGGTCTGCGCTTGCGCTTGCGTTTGACCGATGTGCCGGAATTGGCGGACCTACCGTGGGAATTGCTGTACGACGACGCCAGCCATCGCTTTGTCAATTTGTCGGTAAATACGCCGCTCGTGCGTTTTCTCGATTTGCCGAACCCGCCGCGTTCCCTGCAAATTCAACCGCCACTGCGCATTCTCGGCATCCTATCGCTGCCGGAAGATTACGCCGAGTTGGCGGTCGAACGCGAATGGGAGCAGTTAAAGGATTCGCTCGGCGAATTGCTCGCCAGCGGTTTGATGGAATTGTATCGTCTGGAAGAAGCAACGCCGGCGAAATTGCAAGAGGCGCTGCGTAAACGCGAATATCACATTTTGCATTTCATCGGTCACGGCGAAGTGGATGAAAAAACCAGCGAAGGCGCGCTCGTGTTTGAAAATGAACGCGGACGCGGGCGATTGGTTTCGGGCGAAATGCTGGGCACACTGCTGCGCGACGCGCGGTCTTTGCGTTTGGTGGTCTTGAACGCCTGCGAGGGCGCGCGGCAGGAACGCACGGACCCGTTCGGCGGCGTGGCACAGCGTTTGGTGCAGCAGACGATTCCAGCAGTGATTGCGATGCAATTTGAAATCACCGACCGCGCGGCGCTGGCGTTCTCCAAAGAATTTTATGCCGCGCTCGCCGACAATTATCCGATTGAGGCGGCGGTAGGCGAAGCGCGCAAAGCGATTTTTGGTTTGCCGAATGAAACGGAATGGGCGACGCCGGTTCTGTATTCGCGTTCGCCGACGGGGATGTTGTTTGACGTGCGCGGCGCGCCGACGCCGCCGCAGCCAAAACCGACGCCGCCCGCCGCGCCGACCGCGCAGCCCGAACCGCTTGCGTTCGACGCGCTCATGCAGCGCGCAATTCGGGCGCGCAGTCAGGGCGAACGTATTCTCGCCGAGACGCCGGTGGAGCAAGACGCGTGGCTGCCAAAATTTCAAGAGGCGCAAAATTATTTGGAACGCGCCGACGCGCTCCAGCCCGACAATCCGCGTGTATTGTTGGCAATGCTTCAAACCCAAGCGCGTCTCACGCCGGAGAATCCCGCGCGGGCACGTGAGTTGGCGCGGCGTATCGAAGATTTGTTGGCTGACACGACCGACGCGAATGAAAAACGATTGCTCGCGCAGACCTATTTGTTGCATGCGACGTTGACCGAACCGCCGAACGAGAATTTATTGGAACGCGCGGGGAATTTGTTTTTACAAGTCGGCGATGTGGACATGACCGAAGTCGTCCGCCAAGTCTTGCGCCGCGTCGAGAGCGGCGCCGCGCGTTCGTTTGCGGATTTGTACGGCAAACCCGATGCGCGTTTTCGCTCGCCCGATTCGGCGCCGCGCGCCGAATCGCCTGCCGTATCCGCAACCGCCGCGTTTGAATTCAACCCCATCGGCAAATGGAATTTTCAAATCAAGGACGACGCGGGTAGCCGCGTCGTCATCGAACTCGTCGCCAATGGCACGTTTCAAATGACCCAGCAGGTCGGCATGTATCAGGTGCCTGTGAACGGCACATGGTCGTTCAATCCGCTTACGCAAAGTTTGACGCTGCAAGGCGTCATCAACACCTTTCAACCGTTCGCGCTGAATCTGACGCTTACCGGCAAACTCGGCGATGCGTTTACGGCGACGGGCGCGGAAGGCATGTCGTATGTTTTGACGCGGGCAGAATAGGCGGCAATACAAAATGATAGATTCAAATGACATCAACACCAACTGGATTCAATTCGCGCCGACCGCGCAGGTGGGTCAAGTGCATTTCGGCATCCCGCGCGACGAGCGGCGCAAAATGTGGATTGTCGTGCCGCTGGGCAATCGAACGTTTGCGGTGTTCCGATACGGCGACCTGATTCGGGCGATTCAAGATTTTACGCACGCGGACGAAGCGCGCGCGGACATGTTGAATCTCGTCCTGCAAGATTTGAATTTTTTGCCGCGTTTCGCGCGCCCGCCGGTGGACCGGGAAGCCGACGACATTTACGAAATTCAACAATGGTGGAATCGGCAGAGCGACCCACCGCTGGTGGTGTTGTCGCAAGGCGCGGTAATTGGCGTTTTGCGAAACGCGCTGCGCGGCGGAACCGAAAACGTGGATTGGTTCGGCAACATCGGCATGGCGCAAGCGAACGGCGGCGACCATCCCAAAAATGGAGGGGGGGGGGAAGCGCCCGCGCCGCCCGCGCCGCCCGCGCCGGCGCCGGGCAATCTCGAAGCCGAAGCTTCTAAACCCGCGCCGCCCGCGCGCAAAATCAATGTGCGCTTTGAGCCGCCCGAACAAAAAGATTCGCCGCTGCAAGTGGGCGAGACATACACCCTCGTGTTCAGCGTGGAATTAGAACAACTCGCGCAAGCCATCGCCGCCGCCGATTTGGATGAAGCGCGCTTTTTCCCGCCGAACGTAGACCAGGTGGATATTTATGTGCAGCTCTTGAGCGACGCTTTCGAGATTTTGACCGACCCGCAAAAATTGCGCGTGCCGCGCCAAGGCAAATCCATCAATCGCGCGCGCTTTGACATTATTCCGAAAAAGAACGGCGTGGGCGAAATCACTGCCGTGTTTTCCAAAGACGGCAACGCGGTCCAAGCCATGACGCTGCAATTGAACGTCGGCGTCGCGGGACAAGCCGCGTTGGTGAAAAGCGAAACATTGGGGCGACCGATTGACGCGGCGGGCGCGGCACAAGCGCGCGGTTTGACGTTGTGGATTGATTACAAGGGCGAAGGTTTCAAAGTGAGCGTGCTCGACCCCGAAGGCACGACCTCGTTTTTGATTCCGCTGCAATTGCAAGAACTACAGCAAGCCATCAGTGACGCGCGCGCAGTGTTGAACGAAATCGTCAATTGGAATGTCAACAACACGCCCGTCTATCAAACCGGCATAGATATTCCGCCTGCGGTCAATCAGGCGACGCTGCCGAAACTCGCCGAAGCCGGCTATCTTTTGTTCCAAACCATTTTCATGCACTTTGGTTTGGATGATACGGGACGCGCGTTTGCGGCGCGCTTGCGCGCGTTGGCGACTCAAGAAACGCTCAAGATTCAAATCATTTCCAAAGAGATGCTGCTGCCGTGGGGCATTTTGTATCTCGCGGAAATTTTCGACCCGAACAATATTAACCCCGAGTTGTTTCTCGGTTTGAAGCACATCATCGAAGTCGCGCCGATGCAGCCCAAGATGGATTTTGCCAACAACATTCCGAGTCGCCCACAGCTCACGGTGAGTCTCAATCTCAATCAAGAGATTGACGCGCAAATGAATTTTCCGCTCATCAAGAATCAGCAACAATATTGGGACCAACTCAAACAACAAAAACCCATCAACCTGCTCACGCGCACCAGCGGCAGTGATGTGCTCAACGCGTTGGCGAATCCGAAAACGCCTGACCAAATCACCTACTTTTATTGTCATGCGGTCTCGCGCACATTGGGCGAAGTGGACCCCAAGACGAATAAACGATACACGCCCGACGATTCGATGCTGCAATTCGGCGCGAATCAGTCCGTGACGTTTCGCGATTTTCGTTTGCGCGCGCCCAACAGCATTCGTCTCGATTCCGCGCCGTTGGTCTTTCTCAACGCGTGCGAATCGGCGGAACTCTCACCGCTGTTGTACAACGGATTCATGCCGTACTTTGTGGACAAGGGCGCGCGCGGCATGATTGGCACCGAATGCCCCGTGCCTGCATTGTTCGCCGCCGATTGGGCGGGAAAATTCTTTGACCGCTTTTTGCAAGGGGAAGCGTTGGGCGATATTTTCTTGAAGCTGCGCCGCGACTATTTTTACAATCACCGCAACATTTTGGGATTGTTGTATGCGGTGTACTGCAACGCGGATACGCGCATTGACCCGGCGTTGTAGCGCGTGCCCCTCTTATTTCGCCACGCCCGTCAAAATCAGATTCGTGCCGACGCTGGGCTGCGCGCCGGTGCCGCCGCCCGTCTGCGCGATTTGAGTGAACTGCACTTTGCCAAACAGCGCGGCGTTGATGCGTGCGCCCAGATTGCCCGCGAGCGCGGTGACCGGAATCCAGCCCAAGTTCACGCCTGTCGGCGTCGGGAGAATTTTGACCCATACGCCTTGCAATTCGAGCGGGGTCGCGTTGGTGGTCACTTTTAGCTGCGCGAGAAACGGCAGTCCGCCCGCGCTGTCCAAATTACCGCCCAACGCAATTTCTCCAGGCTGGTCGAGGAAACGCGCTCTGCCGTCCGAGATGCCCAAGCTGGGACCCGCAAAATTCCGAAAGTACGAGCTCACCTCTTCTTCCGTAAACGTCACGCGAAATTGTTGTCCAGGCTGCAGCGAGTTGAGCTGGTCAATTTTGGCTTGCATCCGCAGACCGGCTTCGGGAGGGGAGCCGCCCGGCAGCGGACGACTGAGTACGCCCACCAATGCCGCAGCGGATATGGCACCAAAAACAAAAAAGCACGCTGCCGTCAAAAACACCAAACCGCCGACAATCATCACGATACGCTGGACATCCGACGCGCTGTACCCGCGCTGCACGGTGATTGTCTGTCCGCTGATGGAATCGCCCGCGACATTGACGTCGCCGGCGATAATGTCGCGTGCCGCGCGCACGTCGCCGCCGCGAATGTCCACGCCGCCGCGTGAGGGTTCG
>Ga0070741_10009955_pt1 | contig 18184 bp, 16 predicted proteins | sample Coa_R1_4_FD_66440 | JGI IMG/M metagenome (GOLD analysis project Ga0070741, IMG submission 66440) | Surface soil microbial communities from Centralia Pennsylvania, which are recovering from an underground coalmine fire - Coalmine... | ecosystem: Environmental > Terrestrial > Soil > Unclassified ...
ATCGGCACGGTGGTGCTCTCGTTCGGCGCCGCACTGGGCCTGAGCGTGATCTTCTTCAACAACGTGTTCCACTTCAGCGGTGAGGACGCGGCCTATCCACTGCTGAGCTTCGTGTTCCTGGTCGCGCTCGGCATCGACTACAACATCTTCCTGATGACCCGCATCCGCGAGGAGGCGGTCAAGGTCGGCACCAAGCGCGGCGCGCTGATCGGCCTGGCCGCGACCGGCGGCGTGATCACCTCGGCCGGCATGATCCTGGCCGGCACCTTCGGGGTGCTGGGCACGCTGCCGGTGGTGGGCTTCGCCGAGATCGGGTTCACCGTCTCGCTGGGCGTCCTGCTCGACACCTTCATCGTCCGCTCGATCCTGGTCACCGCGCTGGCGATGGACCTGGACCGGCGGATCTGGTGGCCGAGCAAGCTGGGCCGGCGCGCCACCGCGCTCGCCGCGGTTCCCGCGCAGGCGCTGCCTGCCGACGAACCGGACGCCGTATCTCGTTAGACGCCGTATCCCGTTAGACGCTGACTCGCTAGATGCATTAGCGGGTCGCGAAGAAAGCAAGGGTCCTGCGCCCGCGAGTCACTCGCGGGGCAGGACCCTTTTTCTGCTCTCCGCGGCTACTTGGTCTCAGTGACCTTCGCCAGCGCGCGCGGGGCGTCGGGGTTCAGGCCGCGGGCCGTGGTGACCTCGTAGGCGAGCTGCTGGAGCGGCAGGATCTCCAGGATCGGGGCGACTTCCTCGGCGACCCCTGAGGGCAGCACGAAGCCCGCTGAGGCGCCCGCCACGTGCTCGCGGGAGCCGACTACGACCAGGTCTGCTCCGCGCTCGCGCAGGCGGTCCAGGACCGGCTCCAGGGCCGCGCCGCCGGCCCCCGCGGAGGCGATGGCGATGACCGGGGAGACGTTGTCCACCATCGCCAGCGGGCCGTGCAGCAGGTCCGCGCCGGAGAAGGCGTGCGCCGGGAGGTACGAGGTCTCCATGATCTTCAGCGCGGCCTCGCGCGCGGTCGGGTAGCCGTAGCCGCGCGAGGTGATGACCAGGCGGGAGGCGAAGCGGTAGCGCTCGGCGAGCTTGGCCACCTCGTCGCGGCGGTCCTGGATCGAGGCGGCCAGGTCCGGCAGCCCCTTGGCTGCCGAGCCGTCGCCGCCGCGCACCGCGTCGACGAGCAGAAAGAGCGTCAGCAGCTCCGCGGTGTAGCTCTTGGTCGCCGGCAGCGCCTTCTCCGGACCGGCCAGCACGTCGAGGGCCAGCTCGCTGGCCTGGTTCACCGGTGAGTCGGCCACGTTGGTGACGGCCAGGGTGAGCGCCCCGGCGGCCTTCGCCATCTCGGTGTAGGCGACCAGGTCGGGCGAGCCGCCGGACTGCGAGACGGTGATCGAGAGCACGTCGCTGAAGTCCGGCCGCGCGCCGTAGGCGGTCGCCGTGGACATCGAGGTCAGGCCGGCCGGAACGCCGAGGCCGACCTCGATCAGGTACTTGGCGTAGTAGGCGGCGTTGTCGCTGGTGCCGCGCGCGGTGAGCAGCACGAAGCGCGGCCTGCGGCGGCCGATCTCGGCGGCCACCTCGCGGATCGCCGGCAGGCCCTCGTCCAGCACGCGCTGGAGCACGGCGGGCTGCTCGGCCATCTCCCTGGCCATGATCTCGCCGGGCTCCGGGCTGGTCGCGGCCTGGCCGGCCGGGGTGGTCGTCATGCGGGGCGGTTCCTCTCGGGGTTCACGGTTCGAGAAGGGCGGTTCGAGAAGGGCGGTTCACCTGGCCTTGCCGCGCCGCCCGGAAATAGCCTCGGCTGCGGCGAGGCTGCACACGCGGGACGCGCCGTATGTCGCGACGACGGTCACGCCTCGGGCTGCCAGTTCATCGATCCGGCGGTACGGAAGTCCCAACTCGACGACGACGGCGTCCGGACGCTCGGCGACGATCGAGCTGACCGCATCAGCCATCCACGCGTTGCGGTTCAGGTCCCGCACGGCGAGTACGAGTGGACGGCCTACCGCAGCGGCGAGCAGCGGTGCGATGTCGATGCGTGCGTTCTCGTCGACGACGGGCACCGTCATCAGGCCGACCGATTCGGTACCTGCGGTTGGTGCGGAAACGCGCGTGCCCGTCGTCCCAGGCAGCAGCTCGGCGAGCGGCGCGAGCAGTCCCCAGCGAGTCGCGGTGTCGACGGCGATGTTCACCAGCGGGGAGAACTCGACGACGTAGGCGGGACCGGTGAGCGGCTTCAGCTCCCCGTGCACGCGCAACGCTCGCCGCGCGGCCTCGAGCCCGACGCCCGGTGTCACCGCCGGCTCGTCCGCTCCGGCGGCTCCCGCAGTTCCGGCCGCGCGCTGCGCCCAGATCTCGGCCGACCACCGTGCCACCGCGCGGTTGCGTTCGGCGGCCTCGTGCAGCCTTTCCTCCGACAGGCGGCGCTCCCGCACGGCCCAGACGATCGCGTTGCGCAGGTACAGGAACGCGTCCTCGCCGACGAGGCCGCCGCCGAAGCAGATCGCGTCCGCTCCGGCCGACAGCGCCTTGACGGTGCCCTCGGCGATGCCGTGCGTCGCGGAGATCGAACCCATGTCGATCCCGTCGGTGATGATCAGACCGTCGTATCCGAGTTCCTCGCGCAGCAGGCCGGTGAGCACGGCGCGCGACATCGTCGCGGGCAGCGCGGCGTCGTACCGCGGGAAGAGGATGTGCGCGGTCATGATGCACTTCGAGCCGGCGGCGACCGCCGCGCGGAACGGCGCGAGATGCAGTGCGAACTGCGCGTCGTCGAAGTCGATGAGCGGCAGGCCGAGGTGCGAATCCGTACCCGTGTCGCCGTGTCCCGGGAAGTGCTTGGCGCAGGCGGCGACTCCGGCGGCTTGCAGACCCTTGATGTACGCGGCGGTGTGACGCACCGTCAGCGCGCTGTCCGAGCCGAACGAACGCACCCCGATCACCGGGTTTTCCGCGTTCGCGTTGACGTCGGCGACCGGGGCGTAGTTCAGGTTGATCCCGGCGGCGGCCAGGTCCCCGCCGATGGCCCGGGCCACCTGCTCGGTCAGCCGCGGGTCGTCCGCGCTGCCGAGGGCCAGGTTGCCCGGGTAGGAGGAGCCGTGCTCGATCTCGAGCCGGGTGACGTCGCCGCCCTCCTCGTCCACGGCGACCAGCAGGTCCGGCTCCAGCTCGCGCAGCCGGCCGGTGAGCGCGGCCAGCTGCCCGGTGTCGCGGACATTGCGGTGGAAGAGGGCGACGCCGCCCAGCTCCCCGGCCCCGATCCGGCGCAGCAGCCAGTCCGGCGGGGTGAGGCCGTCGAAGCCGGCTTGGAGGACGGCTCCGGCGTCGCGCAGCAGTCGGGCGGTGTCGGTGCCGGATCGGGCCATGGGTCCTGTCCTCGTTGTCTTGCGTCTTGCGTTGTCTTGCGTCTTGCGTCGTACGTCGGGCGGTGCCGCGCGGCGCTCAGCCCTTGACCGCGCCCGCGGTCAGCCCCGAGGCGACCTTCCGCTGGAAGATCACGAACAGGACGATCACCGGGAGCGAGACCAGCAGCGCCCCGGCCATCTGCGAGCCGTAGTCGGCGCCGTGCGTCGGGCTGGAGGAGTAGAAGGACAGCCACACCATCGAGGTGCGCTTGTTGTTGCTGCTCAGCAGGGTGTTGGCGAGCACGAACTCGTTCCAGGCCTGGATCCAGGCGTACACGCCGGTGGTCACCAGGCCGGGCAGGGAGAGCGGCAGGATGATCCGGAAGAAGGCGCCCCACCGGGTGCAGCCGTCCACCATCGCCGCCTCGTCCAGCTCCACCGGGATGTTCACGATGAAGGAGCGCAGGGTCCAGACCACGTACGGGATGGTGAAGACCAGGTAGGCGAGGATCACGCCGAGGAACTGGTCGTAGAGCCCGGCCTTGTTCAGCACGATGTAGAGCGGGATCGCGATGGACAGCAGCGGGACCATCTGCACGATCAGGATGGCCACGATGAACGGGTTGCGGCCGCGGAAGCGGAACCTGGCCACCGCGATCGCGGCGAGGAACCCGACGGCGAGCCCGGCCAGCACCGAGCCGATCGTGATGATGGCGGTGTTGCGCATGTTCCCGAGGAAGTCCGGGTCGTCGAAGATCGTCTTGTAGCTGGAGAAGTCGAAGTGCGTCGGCCAGAAGGTCGGGTTCTGCGCGAGCAGGTCCCCGTTGGACTTCACCGTGGTGAGGATCATCCAGTAGATCGGGAACGCCATCACCACGCCGAAGACCACGGCGACGGCGTTCCACACGCCGGTCATCGCGCGGCTCTCGCCGGGCCTGCGGCCGCGGCCCCGGCCGCGGGAGCGGCTCGGCTGCGCGGCGGGCAGGCGATCTGGCATCGCCCGGGCGGGGGTGAAGCCGGCCATCAGCCCTGGCCTCCGATCTTGACGACCTGTCGGATGTACGCGACCAGCACGGCCAGCATCAGCACGATCATCGCGATGGAGATCACCGAGCTGGTGCTGTAGTGCGAGCTGGTGAAGCCCTCTTCGTAGAGGTAGATGCCCACGGTCCAGTAGCCGGGCTCTGGCGAGTTCTGCCGCAGCGCCCAGATCTGGGTGAAGACCTGGAAGTCCCAGATGAAGCTGAGCGAGGTGCACAACAGCAGGAAGGGCCGGATGATCGGCAGGACCACGTGCCGGAAGCTCTGCACCGGGTTGGCCCCGTCGACGCGCGCGGCCTCGACCAGCTCCTTGGGCACCTGGGTCATCGCGGCGTTCAGGCCGAGCACGAGGAAGGGCAGCGCGCCCCAGACCACCGCCGCGGCGACCACGACGTAGAGCCCTTCGTTGGCGTTGGCGAACCAGTCGTGGTTCTTCATGCCGCTGCCGCCGAACAGGTAGAAGATGTAGTCGATCACGCCGCCGATCCCGGCGAACAGCCAGCGGAACACGGTCCCGGTGACCAGCGCGGGGATGGCCCAGACGAACATCAGCACGGTGGAGACGAAGATCTTCGCCCAGGGCGAGACCCGGTTGAGCACCAGCGCCATGGCCAGGCCGAGCGCGATGGAGATCGCGACGACCTCGAAGGTGAACAGGAAGGTGCGCCAGACCACGTGCCAGAACTGGGCGTCGGACAGCACCCTGCTGAATCCCTGGAAGCCGATCCAGCGGTCCAGGCCGGGCACGGCCAGGCGCAGGTAGCTGTTGACGTTCTGGAACGCGAGCAGGATCACCCGCACCAGCGGGTAGCCCATGACGCCGATCAGGGTGATGACGGCGGGCAGGATCAGGACGTACGGGATGTACCTGCCCTGGACCGTGACGCCGCGGCGGCGGCCCTTGGACGGCGCCAGGACCGGGCCCTCCAGACGTTCGACCCCGCGCTGGCGTGGGTCGGATTGAATCGCGCTCATCGTTGTAGAGGGGTCCTTCCCTGGAGCCCGCGGTCCTACTGCTTGCCGCGGCGGCCTGTGCACAGCAGCCCGCGCGGTGCGGCGCGCGGGCTGCTTTTCCTGTCACGTGCTAGGCCGCCCGGGGTGTCCTAGGACACCGTGCTCGCGGACCCTGGTGGTGTAGAACACCGTGCTCCGTGCGAGGAGGCGCCGGGCCCGCGAGGGGGAGACTACTGCGCGTTCAGGTCGCCCAGAATGGTGGTCTGGGCGGTGCCGAGGGCGGTCGCCGCGTCGGTTCCGGTGGCGATGGCCGAGAACGCGGTCTGCAGCGCGGTCTCGTCGGCGCCGGACCAGTTCGGCGAGTTCGGGATGAACCAGGTGGACGCCTTGGCCGCGTCACCGGTGGCCTTGTTCGCCGGGCTGGCCGCCTCGTAGGCCGAGATCAGCGTCTTGTTGTTCGGGATGGCGTACTTGGCCAGCAGCGTCTGGTTGGCGGTGTTGGTGAAGATGCGCAGGAACTCCGCGCCCAGGCCGGGGTTGGCGGCGTGGGTCGGCACGGCCAGGTCGGAGCCGCCGAGGAAGGCCGGAGTCGGCGCGTCGGCCGTGGTGCCCGGGACCGGGATCTCGGCCAGGTCGTTGGCCAGCGCGGGGTTGCCCGCCTTGGGGTCGACCACCGAGCCGGCCTCCCAGCCGGCGCCGATGATCGCGGCGATGTTGCCCTTGGCCATGAGCGCGTCCTGGTTGGACTCGTCCACGGTGGTGCCGCCGACCGAGTACTTCTTCTGCAGGTCGTACCAGGTCTGGATGCCCTTGACGAAGGTCGGGTCGGTCAGCGTGCCGGACCAGTTGCTGCCGCTGGCCTTGGCGATGACGCCCTTGACGCCGTAGGTGGCGGCGCCGAAGGAGGCCGCGGTGTACCAGTCCTTGCCGGGCAGGTAGAGCGCGGAGAAGTTCGGCACGCTGGCGTTCTTCGTCTGCACCTTGGCCAGGTCGGACTGCAGCTCGTCCAGGGTGGTCGGCGGGGTGGAGATGCCGGCCGCGGCGAACAGGTCCTTGCGGTAGATCAGGACGCGCGCACCCGCGTAGTACGGGACGGCGTAGGTCTTGCTGCCGTCGGCGCTCTGGCCGGAGGCTGCCAGCGAGTCGAGCCACTGCCCGGAGTTGTCGAACTGGCTCTTGACGCCGGTCAGGTCGACGAACGAACCGGCGTTGATGTACTTGGCGGTCTGCGTGTTGCCCAGCTCGAGCGCGTCCGGCGCGTTGCCGGACAGCAGCGCGGTGTCGAGCTTGGTGGTGTAGTTGGACCAGGTCTGGTACTGGACGTCGAGCTTGGCGCCAGTCTCCTTCTCGAACGCGGTCTTCGCCGCGACGACCACGTCGGGCCAGCCCTTCTGGGCGTCCTGCATGATCCAGACGTGGACTGTCTTGCCGGCACCCTGAGTGCTGAGCGCACCCTGGGGTGTCGCGTTGTTGCCGCTCGACGACGACGAGCACGCCGAGGCGGTCAGCGCGGCCGCGGCGAGCGCGGCGGCGGCTGCGATCTTGCGCTTCAAGCCATCCTCCTGTGGATGCCAAGGCGGGTGAGAGTGGACGGCACCGGTTCGGTCCCGAGCCGGCGACCCTGGGCTTCGCCGAGCCGGGCGGGTGCCACGCTGAAGAAGTACGGTGGTGGGGCTGCTTACCGGAGGTCCGGGCCGCGTTTCTCAATGGTTTAGACCAGTTGGGAGAGTGGCATAGACCAATGTGGACCGTCAAGGGTTCCGGCGCGACCGGCCCAAGCCGTTATCAAGGCTTCACCGGCCAGGGGCGATGCCCGGCCTGGTGCATACTGGTCTAGACCTCTCTCGTCAGCAGGGACGCCTCGGTGCGTCCGGCCGCGCGGGCCGCCGCCGTGGCGCGCGCCGGGGAGGGCTGTCGGTCCTTTACAGCGCCGTGGGACCATGACACCTTGTGGCCACAACATCAGGAGGTGCCGTGACGGTCGAGCACAGCGCGGTCGAGGTGCGCGCCCCGCTCGTCGGGCCGGGGGAACCGGATCTGGACGACAACGCCCAAGGCGCCGAGCCCGCCGCGCGCGTGCCCAAGTACTACCGGCTCAAGCGGCACCTGCTGGAGATGACCCAGACCATGCCGCCCGGCACCCCGGTGCCGCCGGAGCGCACCCTCGCGCTGGACTTCGACACCTCGCGCACGACGGTCCGTCAGGCGCTGGCCGAGCTGGTGGTCGAGGGCCGGCTCGAGCGGATCCAGGGCAAGGGCACCTTCGTGGCCAAGCCGAAGGTCGCGCAGGCGCTGCAGCTGACCTCGTACACCGAGGACATGCGCGCGCAGGGCCTTGAGCCGACCTCGCGGCTGCTGGAGATCGGCTACGTGTCCGCGGACGACGACCTGGCCGACCGCCTGGTGATCAAGCCCGGCTCCCGGGTGCTGCGGATCGAGCGGCTGCGCATGGCCAACGGCGAGCCGATGGCGATCGAGACCACGCACCTGTCCGCGAAGCGCTTCCCCGGCCTGCGCAAGCACCTGACGAAGTACAGCTCGCTGTACACCGCGCTGAGCGAGGAGTACGGGGTGCACCTGGCCGAGGCCGAGGAGACCATCGAGACCGCGCTGGCCACCCCGCGCGAGGCGGCGCTGCTGGGCACCGACACCGGGCTGCCGATGCTGCTGCTCTCCCGGCACTCGAAGGACGAGAACGCGGAACCGGTCGAGTGGGTGCGCTCGGTGTACCGCGGCGACCGGTACAAGTTCCTGGCGCGGCTGACCCGGCCGAAGGCTTAGCGCCCGTTCCCCCATGTCCCATCGGCTCCGCCGCAAGCCCCGGCGATCGCTGCTCGTGATCGCTGTCGCGGTGCTCGCGCTCTGCGGGATCGGCGTCGGCATCGGGGTGGGGATGAACGGGTCGCATCGCGACGGACCGCCGAGCGCGGCGCAGCGAGCTGACTTCGCGGACGTACTCCCGGCGCCGGTCAGCGCGACGGCGACCGGCGGTCAGTTCACGATCACCGCCGCGACGTCGATCCACGCGCCGTCAGGTTCCGCGCCCGCGCTGGCCGTCGCCGGCTATCTGGCGGCCCAGCTGCGGCCGGCCACCGGCTTCGCGCTTCCGGTGACCAGCGCGGACGCAGGCGGCGCCGGAGCGATTCGGCTGGTACTGAGCGGCGGCGGCGACAAGCAGCTCGGCGCCGAGGGCTATCGGCTAGATGTTTCCGATGATCAGATCACTGCCACGGCGGCACAGCCCGCGGGTCTCTTCCACGCCGTGCAGACGTTGCGTCAGCTGCTGCCGCCTCAGTCCGCCGAGCACACGGCGCAACCCGGCCTGACGTGGACGGTGCCCAACGGCCACGTGCTCGACTACCCGCGGTTCGCGTATCGCGCCGCGGGCCTCGACGTCGCGCGGCACTTCTTCAGTGTCGCGGACGTCGAGCGGTACATCGATGAGATCGCGCTCTACAAGGTCGACTATCTGCACATACATCTGACGGATGATCAGGGCTGGCGGCTGGCGATCGACGGCTGGCCGAACCTGACCGACGTCGGCGCCCGCACCGAGGTCGGTGGCGGGCAGGGAGGCTTCTACACCCAGGACGATTACCGCGAGCTCGTCGCCTACGCGCAGGCCCGGTATGTGACGATCATTCCGGAGATCGACGTCCCCGGGCACGTCACCGCAGCCCTGGCCTCCTACCCGGCGCTTAGCTGCGATGGCAAGCCGCAACCGGTGTTCACCGGAATCGCCGCCGGTTTCAGCTCGCTGTGTACGGCCAACCCTGCGACGTACACGTTCCTTGACGACGTCATCCGTCAGGTTGCCGCCCTCACGCCGGGCCCGTACGTCGGCATCGGAGGGGACGAGGCACAGGCCACCTCCGCTGCCGACTACGCGAAGGTTGTCGACCGCGCGGCTGCGGACGTGAGGGCTGACGGTAAGACGCCGTGGGGCTGGCAAGAGACCGCGACAGCGTCGATCGGCACTCCTGCGGTGGCCACGTATTGGAACCCCGGCTTACCGAGCGCCGCGATCAAGCAGGCCGCGAACACGGGCACGCAGCTGGTCCTGGACCCGGCCAACCACACCTACCTGGATCAGAAGTACGACAAGAACACGGCCCTCGGCCTGCACTGGGCCGGATACGTCGAGGTGCAGGACGCGTACGACTGGGACCCGGGCGCATACCTGCCCGGCGTGAATTCGTCCGCGATCCTGGGCGTCGAGGCGGACCTCTGGACCGAGACCGTGACCACCAGCGCCGACATCGACTACATGGCGTTCCCCCGGCTTCCGGCAGTAGCCGAACTCGGCTGGTCGCCTGAGTTGTCACACAACTGGACCGCCTTCCGCGGCCGCCTGGCCGCACAGGGCCCGCGCTGGAGCGCGATGGGCCTCAAGTACCACCACTCGCCTCAGATCCCCTGGCCCACCGGCAGTTGAGCCCCTGATCGGTGCTCGACCGGGCAGCCCTAGACTCGCCGGAATGAGCATCCTCGTTGTCACGGGCACCGGCACGGGTGTCGGCAAGACGATCACGACGGCGGCGTTGGCGGCCCTCGCCGCGGCGCGCGGTTCCTCGGTCGCCGTGGTCAAACCCGCGCAGACCGGCGTCACTGACGGGGAGGCCGGCGACCTGGCCGAGGTGGCCCGCCTCGCCGGGATCACGGAAGCGGACACGCACGAGTACGCCCGTTATCCCGACCCGCTCTCCCCCGCAGCCGCCGCGCGGACGAGCGGCCTGCCGCCGGTCTCGCTGCACGACGCGGCGGCCGACATCCGCAAGCTCGCGGAGTCGCACCGGCTGGTCCTGGTCGAGGGCGCGGGCGGGCTGCTGGTGCGCTTCGACGAGGACGGCACGACGCTCGCCGACCTCGCCCGCGAGCTGGGCGCGCCGGTCCTCGTCGTAGTCGATCCGGCGCTCGGCACGCTCAATCACACCGCGCTGACGCTGGAGTCGATGGCGCTGCGCGGCGTGGAGCTCGCGGGACTGGTCCTCGGCAGCTGGCCGCAGCCTCCCGAGGAACCGGACCTCGCGATGCGCTGCAACATCCGGGATCTGGAGACCCTGGCGGCGCGCCCACTCGCCGGGGCGATCCCGTCCGGCGCCGGCGCCCTTGACGCGCCCGAGTTCCTGCTGGCCGCCCGCGCGGGCCTCTCCCCGGCCTTCGGCGGCACGTTCGACGCGGCGGCCTTTCGCGCCCGCTTCGGCTGCTAAGCCGTGACAGCGCGCTCGTGACAGATCATGCGTGAGAATGGCCACCTCTTAAGCCCTGCTCGACCCGCGTGTGCGTCAATAGGGCAGACTGCCTGGGACGAGACGTCGAACGAAGGGCCCCGCATGACCGTCACCGTTGAAGCCGCCGACTCCGCGACGCCGGAGGGGACGGACGACATCCTGGCCGTCGCGCGGGTCCAGGTGCTGGAGGAAGGGCGCGGCCTCGACGAGGCTCAGGTACTCGCGGTGCTCGGACTGCCGGACGAGCGGCTCGAGGAGTTGCTCGCCCTGGCGCACGAGGTGCGCGAGCGCTGGTGCGGGCCGGAGGTCGAGGTCGAGGGCATCGTGTCGGTGAAGACCGGCGGCTGCCCGGAGGACTGTCACTTCTGCTCGCAGTCGGGGCGCTTCCCGAGCCCGGTGCGGGCCGCGTGGCTGGACATCCCGTCGCTCGTGGAGGCGGCGAAGGAGACGGCGGCGACCGGCGCGACCGAGTTCTGCATCGTGGCGGCCGTGCGCGGGCCCGACGAGCGGCTGATGGCGCAGATGCGCGAAGGCGTCGCGGCGATCAAGGCGGCGGTGGACATCAACGTGGCCGCGTCGCTCGGGATGCTGACGCAGCATCAGGTCGACGAGCTGGCCGAGATGGGCGTGCACCGGTACAACCACAATCTGGAGACCGCCCGCTCCTACTTCCCGAACGTGGTCACCACGCACACGTGGGAGGAGCGCTGGGCCACGCTGACGATGGTGCGCGACGCGGGCATGGAGGTTTGCTGCGGCGGCATCGTCGGGATGGGCGAGACCCGCGAGCAGCGCGCCGAGTTCGCCGCGCAGCTGGCCGAGCTGGAGCCGGACGAGGTGCCGCTGAACTTCCTCAACCCGCGCCCGGGTACGCCGTTCGGCGATCGCGAACCGCTCGAGGGCCGCGAGGCGCTGCGTACGATCGCCGCGTTCCGGCTGGCCCTGCCGCGCACGATCCTGCGGTACGCGGGCGGCCGGGAGATCACGCTCGGGGACCTGGGCACCGAGCAGGGACTGCTCGGCGGGATCAACGCGGTGATCGTCGGCAACTACCTCACCACGCTGGGGCGGCCGGCGACGCAGGACCTCGAGCTGCTGGATCGGCTTTCGATGCCGGTGAAGGCGCTGTCCGCAACGCTCTGACCTGCGCTGTCCATTTCAACGGGACACCGGTTCCGGGTAGTTGCGCCGGGCCCTTTCCCCCATGCTCAAGCGAGCAGCGGGGCCAGCGCCAGCTCGGCGGCTCCGACGAGCGCGGGTGCGGGCAGCGCGGCCGGGACCACCGGGACCGCGACGGCACGCTCGAGGAACGAGCCCTCGTGCAGCGCGCTGGACAGTGGCTCCGGCGCCACCGCGAGCAGCCTGGCCAGCAGCCCGCCGAGCACGATCCGGTCCGGGTCCAGCAGGTTGACCAGCACCGCGAGACCCGCGCCGACCCGGCCGGAGACGGTGTCTGCCGCCTTGCGCGCGACCGGGTCGCCTGCCGCCGCGTCGACCAGGACGACCCGGGCCCGGTATTCGAGCCCGGTGGTCGGCGTGTCCAGGCGGCCGGCGGCCCGAAGCAGGGCGCGCGGGTCGGCCTCGGTCTCCAGGCAGCCGCGCGCGCCGCAACGGCACGGCTCTCCGCCCGGGTTCGCCGTGGTGTGGCCGACCTCCATCGCGTAACCGCTCGCGCCGGCGAAGAGCCTGCCCGCGCTGATCAACCCGCCGCCGATGCCGATGTGCTCGGTCGTGACGAACAGCATGTTGCGGGCGTCCTTGCCGGCGCCGTGCACATGCTCCGCGAGCGCGGCCAGGTTCGCGTCATTGCCGACGTGGACAGGCAGGCCGCTGAGCGCAGACACATCGGCGAGCTCCGCGGTCACCAGGTCGCGCGCCGGAATGCCGGGCCAGTTCATGTGCCGCGGCGCGAGCGCGTAACCGTCGGTCGCGCGGACCGGTGAGGGCAGCGACACTCCGACACCGATGCAGGGCCGGCGTGCCTCCTCGGCGATGAGGCGGACCAATCGCCCTATCCGGTGCATCGTCATCTCGACGTCTGGCGACGGCTCGACGGCCTCGCGCTCGATCCGCAGCATCGTGCCGCCGAGCTCGAACGCGCTCACGTCGAGGGTGTCCACGCGCAGGTGGACGGCGATCACGATCGGGGACGTCGGCGCGACGCTGACCAGGTGCGAGGGCCGGCCGCGACCGCTGCCCGCCCCCGCCCCCGCTCCGGCCAGGGGCTGCTGCGGGTGCTCATCGACGGTGACCAGGCCGCGTTCGACCAGGTCGGAGAGCGCGTAGCTGATCGCCGAGCGGCCGCAGTCGAGCTCGGCCGTCAGTTCCGCGCGCGTGGCGGCTCCGCCGCGCCGGTGCAGCGCGGTCAGCAGCCTCGTGGCGTTGTTCGCCGAGTCGTTGCCCGACGTACCGCCGATCGGAGTGGACAGATCCGGGGTCACTCCACGATTATGTATTTGTACAACGTCTGCACAAAATGAGGCCCGCGGGAAAGCCGCGCGGGCGCGGAGGGGGAAAGGACGGACGATGACGACGGCGACACTGATCGGCCTGGTCGCGGGCTCGCTCACCACGCTGGCCTGGCTGCCGCAGGTGCTCAGGGCGTTCCGCACCCGCTCGACCAAGGACTTCGCGTGGGAGTGGTTCGCGATGTTCGGCACCGGGGTCGGCGCGTGGCTGATCTACGGCTTCCTGGCCGCGGCCCCGGCGGTGATCGCCGCCAACGCGCTGACGCTGGTGCTGGTGCTGGCGCTGGGCGCGCTCAAGCTGACCCACTCGGCGCGCTCCCGCTGAGGCGCGCCGCTGCCACGTCACTGCCAGGCCACTACCGCGCCACTAGGCGCACCGGACGCCACATTAACCGAATCGCAACATCACGAATCCGTGCAACCGTGCTGGCACGGCAATAACCTCCCTGCGGCGTCAATGCCGACGCCGTCGCCAGGAGGTTGAGATGAGTACGGGTTCAGATCAGCCGAGTCCGACTGCCCCGGGCCGGTCGATCCTCTCCCCGCTGCGTGCGGTCGCAGCGGTTTGCCTCATCGCGCCGTTCGTCGCGATGCTCTGGATCCCTTCGTACAACAAAACGAGCCCGAAGCTGCTCGGGTTCCCGTTCTTCTACTGGTATCAGCTGCTGTGGGTGATCATCACCGCGGTGCTGATGATCGTCGCGTTCACCGCGGTGAATCGCGATCGGGCGCAGCGCCGCAGGGCCTCGTCGGCCTCAGCGGCCAGCGCACGCGAGGGTCGCGACGGGACGGAGGCCGGCCAGTGACAAGCGACACCGTGACAGGCACTGTCGCGCATACGGCCACCGTGCCGCTCGCCGCCGGGAAGGCGGTCAACGGCACCGAGCTGGGCGTCCTGATCTTCTTCTTCGTCGCGGTCGCGGTGCTGGGCTTCCTCGCCGCGCGCTGGCGGCGGGTCGGCGATCACCGGCACCTGCACGAATGGGGGCTCGGCGGCCGCTCGTTCGGCGGCTGGGTCACCTGGTTCCTGCTCGGCGGCGACCTGTACACCGCGTACACCTTCGTCGCCGTGCCGGCCGCGATCTTCGCCGGTGGCGCGTTGGGCTTCTTCGCGGTGCCCTACACGATCCTGGTCTGGCCGATGGTCTTCATCTTCCTGCCACGGCTCTGGTCGGTCTCCCGCAAGCACGGCTACGTGACGCCCGCGGACTTCGTGAAGGGCCGGCACGATTCCCGTGCGCTCTCGCTCGCGATCGCGGTGACCGGCATCGTCGCAACGATGCCCTACATCGCCCTGCAGCTGATCGGCATCCGGGCCTGCCTGGACGTGATCGGCATCGGCGGTAACGGCTCGACGTGGCAGAAGGACCTGCCGCTGTTCATCGCCTTCGCGGTCTTGGCTGCCTACACGTACACGTCCGGACTGCGCGCCCCCGCACTGATCGCATTCGTTAAGGACACGCTGATCTACCTGACCGTCATCGTGGCGGTCATCTACATCCCGACGCGGATTCCGGGTGGCTGGTCGCACGTCTTCGACGCCGCGCAGAGCAGGCTGAGCACGGTGAACCCGAAGACCGGCAAGCCGGCCGGTTCGACGCTGCTGGCGAAGGGCAACTCGATCCCGTACGCCACGCTGGCGATCGGCTCGGCGATGGCGCTGTTCATGTACCCGCACGCGCAGGTCGGCGTGCTGGCCACGAAGAAGCGCAACACCGTGCGCCGCAACCTCGCCGCGCTGACCGCGTACTCGCTGATGCTCGGCGTGATCGCGCTGCTCGGCTACATGGCCATCGCCGCGCACTTCACCACGGCCACGCTGAACGGCAACGCGCAGCACGCGGTGCCGGCGCTGTTCGACTGGGCGTTCCCGTCCTGGTTCGCCGGGGTGGCCTTCGCCGCGGTCGCGATCGGGGCGCTGGTCCCGGCGGCGATCATGTCGATCGCGGCGGCGAACCTGTTCACCCGCAACGTGTGGGTGGACTTCGTGCGGCCGCAGGCCTCGCCGCAGGAGCAGACCCAGGTCTCGCAGATCGCCTCGCTGCTGGTCAAGTTCGGCGCGCTGGCCTTCGTGCTCGGCCTCGACGCGACCAGCGCGATCAACTTCCAGCTGCTGGGCGGCGTGCTGATCCTGCAGACCTTCCCGGCGATCGTGTTCGGGCTGTACACGCGGTACTTCCACCGCTGGGCGCTGCTGCTCGGCTGGGCGTCGGGCATCGTGTACGGCGCGCTGGTCGCCTGGTGGCAGAGCTCGCCGACCCAGAAGCACTTCGGTTCGCAGGTCGCGCAGATCCCGTGGACGCATCAGAAGGCGTACATCGCGGTCACCGCGCTGGTGCTCAACCTGGTGGTGCTGCTGGTGACGAACGTCGCGCTCAAGGCGATCAAGGCGCCGGCCGGAACCGACGCCACCGCGGCCGACGACTACGAGTTCGAAGAGGCCGAGCAGGGCGCGGCTCCCGAATCGGTGCCGGCCGTCTTGTAAGCGAACCGCCCTGTCGAGACCTTCCGTGGCTCCCCGTTCTCGCCTGATGCGAGGATGGGGAGCCATGGACGTCTTGGTGCGGGAGGCCCGCGAACGGGAACTGGACGAGGTCGGCGCGGTGACCGCCACCGTGTACGACGGTCTGGTCAGCCCGGAGTATCTGAAGATCGTGCGGGATGCGCGGTCACGCTGGGAGGCCGCGGCCACGACGACCTTCGTCGCGCTCGACGACGGGACCGACGGGCTGCTCGGCACGGTGGTGTACGCCGCGCCGGGCTCGCCGTGGCGCAATCTCGGCGACGGCGAGGAGTGCGAGGTCCGGATGCTCGCCGTGCTCGCCGCGGCACGTGGACGCGGCGTCGGCGAGGCGCTGGTGAAGGCGTGCATCGCGCGGGCCAAGGCGGAAGGCTCGCCGCGACTGGTGCTCTGCACGGAGCCGGAGATGCGGGCCGCGCAGCGGCTCTACGCGCGGCTCGGGTTCGAGCGGGTGCCGGAGCGTGACTGGCTGCTGCGGCCGGGCATCACGCTGATGTCATACGCGATGGAGCTTTCGTGATGAGTGCGATGGCGGAGACGTACTGCGGACAGTGCGGTAAGCCTCTCGCGGAGGCCGAGCACCGGGCGTGTGCGGCGCGGCTGGAGCTCGAACCGCCGCGGTATTGCGGGCAGTGCGCGCGGCGGATGGTGGTTCAGGTGTTGCCGAACGGGTGGACCGCTCGCTGCTCGGTGCACGGCACGGCGGCTATTCGAGCACCGCGATGACGTCGCCCTCCTGAATGACGTCGCCCGGCACCACGTGGATCTCGGTCACCGTGCCGCCGAGCTCGCACAGCACCGGGATCTCCATCTTCATCGACTCCAGCAGCACCAGCGCGCTGCCGGCCGGCACCCGATCGCCCACCTTGACGTCGACCTCGGCCACGTTGGCCACCATCTCGGCACGGACCACTTCGGACATGCCGGCCCCTTCCCGTCGGCCGCGCGGCGCGGCTGCCGAAATCGTCGCACAGCCGGAGCGTCCGGCACGGCTGCGCCGCCCGCCAATCTTCGGCCCCCGCTCTTGTACGGAGCGGCGCCGTCAGCCCGGGTACGGCTCGGCGGATTCGACGATCCGGGTGAGCGACTCGACCACGCGCGGGTCGTACTCGGTCGCCATGCCGAGCCTGATCCGCTGCAACGCGGCCAGCCGGCGATCCGGGTCGAGTGCGCCGCCGACCAGGTCGTCGTAGGCGTTCGCGGCCCGGATGATCGCCCCGGCCAGGGTCTTCGGCTCGTCCGCGTGCTCGGGGCAGAACGGATGCCACTGGTGCTCGAGGATGTCGGCCACCTGGTCGAGCACGCCGGTCTGGCGCACCACGTCCGCGCCGAGGGCGGCCACCGAGGCGGCCCGCTCCGGCCCGATGAGGACGGTGGCGCCGCCGGGGATCGGGTCGGTGAGCGAGAGCTGGCCGATGTCGTGCAGCAGGGCTGCGTATTCGAGGTCGAGCAGCCGCGCGTCGGGCAGCGACAGGTCGCGGCCGATCGCGAGGGCCAGGTGGCAGACCCGGCGGGCGTGGCCGGGCTCGGTGTAGTCGGCGAGCTCGGTGACCCGCGACAGGGCCCTGATCGTCTGCTGATAGGTGGCGCTGATCTCGGCGTAGCGGCGCAGCGCGCGCTGCACCACCAGGATCGGCGCGGCGGCGATCGGCAGCACCCACAGCCCGAGCGGCCGCGCGGTCAGCGCGATCGCGACGGCGAACAGGATCACCGTCGGGCACACCCAGGCGGTGGCCAGGCAGTCGTCGCGGAAGCTGGAGAGCAGCCGGCGCAGCGACGGGCTCGGCCGCGCGGTCAGGCCGACCGGGTCCCAGCGCGACGGGCCGGCGGTCACCGACGGCGTGCGGCCGGGCTCCAGCAGCGTGAGCAGCGAGGCCAGCAGGTTGTCCAGGATCAGCGCGGCGATCGCCACCCCGGCCAGCAGCGCGCCGTTCGCGGGCATGCTGTGCCGGGCGAGCAGCCCGCTGGCCGGGCCGGGCATCAGCCAGCCGCGGAAAAGCACGGCGGCGAAGCCGGTGACGATGATGCGCCGGGCCAGATAGCCGGGGCGGGGATGGCGCCCGGCGTAGGCCTGGATCGAGACGCCGCACACCGCGGCCACCGCGGTGACCGCGATGACCTCGGTCGCGCCGTAGGTCGTGCGGGCGCCGTTCACCGAGTAGCACAGCGCGAACGCGAGCGCCGCGGTCGAGGAGAGCGGCGCGGAGTCCCGGCCGTGCGGCAGCGCGATGCGGATGGCCTCACCCAGCGCGATGGTCACGCCGAACGCGGCGGCGATGCCCGGCTGGCGCGGCCCGTGCAGCAGTACGTCGAGCACCGCCGCGCCCGCGATGACCAGCGCGAAGCAGGTCAGCAGCGCGGGCGCGGTCAGCGAGCCGTACAGCCTGGCCGGGGCTCCGGTACCGGTCACCGGTGGCGCTCACCCCTCACCGGCGCCCCCGGCGCGCCGCGCGGGACGGCGTCCCGGACTGCTCCCGGTCACCGCGCTGTTCGCCCATCGGCGAGGGCACCACGAAGGCCGGGTCGTCGTGGTCGAAGCCGTTCGCGGCGGATTCGGGCACGGCGGGCCGCGGAATGGCGCGCTCACGGAACGGGGCGCCGTTCGCGGCTCCGTTCGTGACACCGCCGTTCGTGACACCG
>Ga0070741_10009956_pt1 | contig 18184 bp, 14 predicted proteins | sample Coa_R1_4_FD_66440 | JGI IMG/M metagenome (GOLD analysis project Ga0070741, IMG submission 66440) | Surface soil microbial communities from Centralia Pennsylvania, which are recovering from an underground coalmine fire - Coalmine... | ecosystem: Environmental > Terrestrial > Soil > Unclassified ...
GCAGCGCCGGGACGTCCTTCAGCGGGATGCCGAGCGCGAGGTCGACCTTGCCCGACTTGACGAGCAGCTCGCGCTGCTGCGCGTCCGGGATCACCTGGAACTGCACCGTCTTGGTGTTCACCGGCTCCCAGAAGTCCGGGTTCGCCTCCAGCGTCCAGCCGGAGCCCACGTTCCAATCCTTCAAGGTGTACGGGCCCGACTCGGCGGTGTGCGTCTTGAAGTAGCCCTGCGCGGTCGGATCCGCCGTGGTGGCGTGCGCCTTCACGATCGCGGGGTTCATGATCGCCGAGCCGTAGAACATCGCCATGTTCCCGAACAGCAGGCTGGACGGCTTCGGGAGCTTGAAGCGGACGTGGCTCGCGTCGAGCACGTCGATCTGGTTCTTGGAGTTCAGCCCCACCATCGAGAAGAGGAACGAGCCGACCGCCTTGACGTCGAAGCAGCGGTCGAGGCTGTACTTCACCGCGGCCGCGTCGATCGGCGTCCCGTCCGGGAACTTGATCCCCTTCCGGATCTCGAACACGACCTCCTTGCCGCCGTTGCCGAACTTCCACGACGACGCCACCTGGCCGCGGAACTGCGTCGACTGCGCGAACCGCGCCCCGTCGTGGGTGCCGTCGAGCTTGAACGTCACCGGGATCGCGTACAGGTTGGTGAGGATGTCGCCGGTGACCTGGTCCGCGCTCGACGTGTACGGGTCGAGGTTCTGCATGTCGCCGAAGTTGGCGACGAAGAGCGTCGCCGACGCCGCGCGGCGGTGGGCGATCCACGCCGCGGTCGGCCGCGCGTAGGCGCCTCCGGCGAACGCGCCGGTGGCGGCGAGCACACCTCCGGCCGCCGCCCCCTTGAGCAGCACCTCGCGGCGCGTGAGCGGACGCTCCCACGCGGCGGGCTCCACGACGTCGCTCATCTTCCCTTCCTGGTCCGCCATCGCCCCTCCTTTCAAAAGAGCCTCGGCGTCAGCACCCACAGGACCTCGGCAGGATCCGCACCGTCGTTGCGCAGGAGGTGCGGGACCGTCGATCGGTAGTGGATGCACTCGCCTGGGCCGAGCGTGTACTCGACCCCGTCCACCGTGAACACAAGCTCGCCCGAGAGCACGTAGGCGAACTCCTCTCCTTCGTGCGCGTAGTCGTCGCGCGGGTCGGCCTCGTCGTCGGGAGCCACGGTCACGAGCAGCGGCTCGAGCGCACGCTCGAACCCGGTCGCTCCCAGGAGCCGGTAGGTGTGCGCCCCGCGAACGGGCAGCCGCGAGTCGCCCCGCCGCCTCGTCACGTGCGCGGCGTCCGCCGGCTCGGGCGGCTGCGGGAAGAACGTGCTCATCTCCACCCCGAGCGCCACCGCCAGCGTGTGCAGCGAGGTGAGCGAGATCGACGACAGGCCCCGCTCGACCTGCGAGAGGAAGCTGATCGAGAAGCCCGTCACCCTGCCGACGTCGCGCAGCGACAGACCTTGCTCGCGGCGTAACCTCCGGATCGTCGAGCCGATCTCGGACAGCTGCTCCCCCGCGTCGAGCTGGCGTCGGGGGAATTCGGCCTCGGTGCTGGCGACTCCCGAAGAACTGATGGCCCGTTCTACCACCCTGAACGTCGTTCTGCAACGCCGTACAAGCAGTGGCCTCAGCCGGTCACCTTGGAGGGCTTGACCATCGGCGATGACGCACCATGCCCGCCAGGGTGCGTAGCCGTACTTCGATCTCTTGTCGCAGGTCGGTCGAGAAGAAAGGACCGCCGTATGCGCGCGAGACACCTCGGCGCTCGGGCCAAAACTGCCGATAGCCCGCGCCTGTCTTCGAATCAGGATGGATGCGGAAGTCGGCCCACACCTCGTCGACCCAGACAAGAGACGCCACGTCGGACGCGCGTAGCCAGAATTCGAAGTCCATCGCAAGCTTCAGCGACTCATCGAGGAGTCCGACCTGGTCGAAGAGTGAACGCCGAATGAATGCGGCCGGCTGTGCAATCCGGCACACCCCGCTGAGGAGGAGCTCGCGGTCAAAGGGGCCGAGCCGTGGGACATCCGTCGTCCCCGTGCGTTCGTCGACGAAGCGTGCGTTTCCATAGACGATCCCAGCATTCGGATTTGCATCAAAGGCGGCGCGAACCGAGTCGAAGACGCCTGCGACATACCGATCGTCCGCGTTCAACCAGCCGATGAGCTCGCCTCGTGCGGCGCGAAGCCCGATGTTCACCGCGTGGCTTTGCCCGATTCCCGGATCACGGAGAACCCGCACGCGTGGGTAGCGAGCAAGCACTGAAGCCGTCTCGTCTGTCGAGCCGCCGTCGACCACGATGTGCTCGACCTCACCCGGCTGCTTGAGCACCGAGTCGAGCGCGTCTTCGATAAATCGTCCTTGATTCAACGAAGGCGTCACCACGCTCAACACGCGAGGATGTTACTGCTGCCAGAACGTCCGGTTGAACACCCGTCGGAGCCGTGTCCTGAGAGCAATACGACCCCGCAGACGTTGCATGAATGTTCGGGGATCGCCGCGCGGCTGGTTGACGAGCGCGATGACTTCGTCTCGCCACACCGGCTCTCCCTGAAGCCGGATGCACTCCTCAAGGAAGTAGAAATCGGACGCGTACTGCTTGGCGGTCGCCCAGGACCCGACTCTGCCTGGGACATTCGGTATGAGCATCATCGGCGTGCCCACGTTGCCGTGGGTCAGCTTCGGTGCGGCCCAAAGAATCGTCCCGGGCCACATCATTCGAAAGACGATGATCCGATTCGGATGCTCGGAGGCAGCCTGCCGAATGGTCGTGAACGCTCCTCGACGATAGACGTCATCGTCGTCGATGAAGAGTAGATAGTCGCCCTGCGCGCGTTGGATACCTTCCATGCGTTGGGCATCGCCCCACCATTTCGTGCGGGGCCCAGTGACGTACTCGAGAGCCGGCCAGCCCCGGCCGACTCGACCCACGATCTTCTCCGCGCGGGGCCGCCGGCCGTCCGATACCACGATCACCTGAAGGTCGCCGGAATCCTCGAGCCGGAGCCGTTGCAACGTGCGCGTCAGGGTGCGACGTCCGACCGTGGGAACGATGACGCTGAATCTCGGTCGGCGCCCAGGGGCAGCCCACACCGCAGTGTTGGGAACGGCCGCGGTCCCCACGAGTGGATACTTATACGCTTTGCTGCCTCTGTTGCAAGTGCCGCGGACGGCAGTGTCAACAGGATCTAACCGACCGCCGATCCGGCGGCGGCTACCGAGCCATCTCGGAAACGGCCATCTGCATCCGCGTAACGAACCGCTCCTCCGAGAACGACGACGCGTGGCGTCGAACGGCGTCCTCGTCCCAGGACGCTGCGCGAAGATCTGCAACGGCCCGACGGATCTCCTCCGGGCGAGGCTCGTCGAAGAAGATGCCGGTGGTTCCCTCTTCGACCGTGTCGAGGAAGCCACCCCAGCGCAGCACGGCGCCTGGCTTTCCGAACGTGGCGGCTTCGAGCGGCGTGAGTCCGAAGTCTTCGTGCGATGCAGCAACGAGCGCCGAGCTCGCGCCGTACAGCCAGCGCAGCTGTGCGTCCTCGACGTGACCGAGGAGCAAGACGTTGGAACCGGCGAGATCCCGCAAACGCCTCTCGTCGGGACCGCTGCCGACGACAACTAGGCGCTCGTCGGGCAACTCTGCGAATGCCTTGACGACGGCGTCGACGTTCTTGTAGGGCAGGAGCCGCGAAACGCAGAGGACGAAGCCAGGCTCGAAACCCTCAACCGCCTCGACCGGTCCGACCGGAGTCAGTGCGGGCGGCGGCGGTAGCACCTCGGCCTCGAGCCCGTAGATGTCGGCGATGCGCTTAGCCACCACGGACGAGTTGGCGAGATAGAGGTCGGCGGAGGCGGCCGCCGCCTTGTCCCAACGCATGAGCACCGGACGGAGCACGGCCGCGGACAGCCGCAGTGCAGGCCCGCGCCCACGCAGGTACCGCTCGGATTGGTACAGCCAGCGCGCCGGCGTGTGGCAATAAACGACCTTGCGGCCGCTCGTTCGCGCACCGTGGGCCCAACCGCTCGAGCTGCAGACGACGACATCCGCGTCGACGTGAAGGCGCGAGAACGCGGGAGCGAGGAGCGGCAGTGCAAGGCGATGGTGCTGACGCAGCACGCCGATCCGGTTCAGCGGTATCGCGCGCATGTCAATCTCGGCGAAGCCGGGAAACGTCGCTGCGGGCTGGTACAGCGAGGTGTACAGCGGCGCCTCCGGAAATGCGCGCGTCATCGACAGGACGACGCGCTCCGCACCGCCTCGCTGCGTCAGGTAATCGTGGACGAGCGCGACTGTAGGTGCCACAGGAAGAGAATCATCGTTGAAGGGACGCGGGAATCCTCCGCAGCACTTCGTCGAGCGGAGCTTGCTTCTGCGCGAGGAGATAGCGGTCGAGACGGGCAACCCACGCCGGCACCGGATCGCGCTCGGAGCGGTAACGAATACCGTCGACAACGCCGGCGGCCGCTCCGCGCAGGTGATGTCGGAACCTCCGCTGCTGGACGAGGCTGCGCGCTAGCCGATAACCAGATCGAACGCCGTGCATAGGGAGCTCGCGGCCCGGCAGAGCCATCAGCCCAAGCAGAACGTCATTTCGCGAGCCGTAGTAGTCCCATCGCGCAACATCTCGCACGGATGAGGGGCGATGATCGACGGCCGGTGCGGTACCCAGCTTGACAACGTATCCAAGCGCGAGGAGACGGAGGCAAAGCAAGGCTTCCTCACCCTGATGCACGAGGAGCTCGAGGAACCCTCCGGTCGCGCGAAAGCATGACTTCCTGATCGCGAAGCCCGCGCCGATGAAGCGAGGCACGACGATCTCCGACTCGCTCGGAGCCGGAGGCCCATTCATGGGGACGCCGTTGTCGGCGACAGCGAGAGCGACAGCGCCGATTCTCTCATCGGTGAAATCGCCGACAGTGCGTGAGACAGTTTCCCTGTCGGCGAATGCCGCATCGTCGTCCAGCGAGAGGACGATCTCTCCTCGCGCGAGACCGAACGCATGGTTCCGACAGGCGATGTATCCACGTCTCTCACGGAAACGGACGAGTCGCGCACTCGGGTAAGCCGCCGCGACCGCCACTGAGGTTTCGTCCGTCGAAGCATCGTCGACCACGATCACCTCCACGTCCGCGGACTGCACGGCGCACGACGCGAGCGCTCGCATCAGGTCGTCTTTTCGGTTGCGCGTGGCAATTACGATCGTTACACGCGGAGCGACGGGCGCAGACAGCGTCATGGAACGTGAGTGCCAGGTGTGCGCGTCGTCAGTGGCTCTTCAGCTTCACTTGCGGATCCGGCCATCGTTCCACAATACGGTGCTAGGCGAAGATCGATAAGAAGCGCCGATTCTGGGAACATCACGGAGCGGGCGAAATGACTACGTCTAGTCGGGCCAGGAAACTTGCTGATTCGATGATCGCTTTACGGATCTTCGTTCTCTTGAGCCTCGTGGTCATCGTGAGCGTCTTGCCGGGCGTCCCGTCCTCGGCGGCTCCGAGCCGCGACGTCTTCACGGAGATCCGCAACCCGTTCAACCCCCGGCAGCTGCTCGATCTGCCATTCGGCGAGCGATCACACTGGCTGCAGCCGTGGCGAGCCTATGTCGACACAGTGCCCGCGACGCGGCTCGAGGCCGCAATCGGAATGAACTTCAACGTTCCTCCCGACGAGGCGATGCGAGTGGCCCGACTACTCGCGCAGGCCGGCTTTCACCGCGTGCGCTATGAGATTCCATGGTGCAATGTGGGTTATTCGGATCCGAACCGCTTCGCGAATCCCGGTCCCATCCTTACCGTGTTGCACGCGTTCAGAGCGAACCATCTTCGACCGCTGATCCTGCTGAACGCGAACGAAGGATGTCCAGGACCGGCACGCCGTTTTCGCGTTCACGTCGTATCGGCAGCGCCGGCCGGCGGCCGCACGCTTCAGCTCGACGCCGGGTCGGCGTCAGTGGTAATCCCTGGTCTTACCGGCCTGGACACACAGAAGCCGATGAAGGCCGCTGCTGTCATGTTCACGTCGCTGAACGGGACGACAGTGTCTCTCTCGAAACCACTGATCCACGGCATCGAACCGGGCTGGTACTCGGCCAGCACGCTGCGCTACCAGCCGTTCGGTGCGGTTGGGACGGGTGATTTTGACCACACGCTCGACGGCTGGCTCGACTATGTCGGGCTCGTCGCCCGGACTACCAGGGCGGCGCTTGGGGGCGATGCGTTCGACGTTGAAGTGTGGAACGAGCTGAGCTTCGGATCGGACTTCCTCAATCTCGACACGTATTACTCGCCGGCGGTCATACCGGTCGATCTGCCCGCGACAGAGAGCGCAATTCTCACAGACACCATCGCCTACCTCCGGGACCCCAAAAACGGCTTCGGCGAGATCGGGATCGGAGACGGCTTCACAAACGAGGAGCCGTTCGACTCAGGCGCCACTGTGCCGAAGGGCCTTGCCGCCATCGACAAGCATCCTTATGCGGGTCCGATCCGCTTCCCCTCGCAGGCGACCTTCAACGGCGTGCGTCCTGTGGACGCACTCGGCCATGTCGACGGACACCAGGACAGCGACGGGAGATGGCACGACAACTTCATCCCGACCTACACCGCCTTCTTCCCCGAGTACTACCTGACCGGCATCCAGACTGAGACGTTGATCCGTGACCTCTCGCCGTACACGACGACGGTGCAAGGAACACCACACGGCCGATTCACCCATCCGTCGGGCGGAGCGCCGCCTGCCATTTGGCTGACGGAGGCCGCACTCGATCCGCATACGGTGCCGACGAACGTACAACCACGGTTCAAGGCGAAGGAAGCGCTGCGCTACCTCGTATCCTGGGTGAACAAGGGAGCGCGGGCCGTCTACCTCTTCTCGGCCGGGTACCAACCCTGGGAGTTCGTAAACGTCGACGCGCCCGACGGGGGAGCAACGCTGCGCGCGGTCGCCCGCTTGGCCAAGGACCTCCACACCGGTAGCGGCAGAATCTCTCAGGCGCTTTCCCTGAAGCTCGCCGCAGTCGGGAATACCTCGCACCACGCGCAATTCCAGGGGGACGGGACGCCGCAGCATCCGACGCTGAACGACCGCGACGTCGTCGGCTTCTTCCCCTTCCAGCTGAGCAACCGACGTGCGGCGATCGCGCTCTACGTGATGACCCGCAACCTGCTGACCCCGTACCGGTCGCACCTGCCCAGAAGTGACCCGAAACGCTACGACCTGCCCCCCGAGATGTTCCGCTTGACGATCCTCGGGACGGCGCAAGTGGCCGGACGCATCCGCGCTACCGATCCGCTCGACGGAGGGGCCGTGCCGGTTCAGGTCGTGTCTCGAACGAAGGATCGGATCGTGGTGGATATTCCCTTGACGGACTCGCCGCGGCTACTATTCCTCGGCTGCGGATCGCGCGTCAGAGGGGACAGCTGCTCGACGAGCTAGCTGGCTGGGCGATTTGCGTATCGGGGGTCACCAGGGCATAGGTTCTTCCGTGCGCCGCGGGAGCGGGCGATGAGGGTCGCCCTCACCGGGCTCAGTCGCTTCAACCGGCGTACGGCGGCATTTCTTGCACGCCACGGCTCGGCCGACGACTCGTTCGTCGTCTTCGACCGATCGACCCGTCTCGGGAAGCTTCGGTTCCTCGCCGAGCTGCCACGGACGGACGTGATCTTCTCCTATTGGGGAACGGTCAACCATTCACGCGCGCTCGATCTCGCCACTCAGCTCGGCAAGCGGGTCGTGCAGTTCTGGGCGGGGACCGACGTTCTCGACGCTGAGCGGGCGGTGCAGGCAGGACTGTTGTACCGCCCCCTCGCCGACCGGTGCATCCATCTCTGTGAGTCGGAGTGGACGCGTGAGGAACTCGGCGCGCTCGGCATCCGGGCGCACGTTGTCCCGCTCGCACCGCTGAGCTCTCCTCCGAAGGGACCCGAACTGGCGATGCCGGACGCCTTCTCTATCCTCGCCTACGTCGGTCAGGCAAGGGAAGACTTCTATGGGCTGCCGCAGATCCTCCGCCTTGCACAGCGCTTTCCGACCGTGCCGTTTCGGATCTGCGGCAATGACGGGAGCTCTCACGCGAACACGCACCCACCGAATGTCACTTTCCTCGGCTGGACGGAGGACGTCGCAAGCCTCTATCACGACGCGAGCGTCTTTCTGCGCATCCCCGAACACGACGGCTGCAGCTTCTCGATCCGGGAGGCATTGGCGTGGGGACGACACGTCATCGCCAGCTACCCGTACGCCCACTGCCTCGCCGCGCGGGAGGACGAGACCCTTCAGGTGCATCTCTGCGGCCTGAAGCGGGCCTTCGATGCCGGATCGCTGTCGCCCAACTGGAGCGGGCGCGACTTCGTGCTCAGGGAGTACGACGAGGCGAGAGTCGCCGAACAGCTGTGTCCATTTCTCGGAATGCGATGAGCCGCCGTCGCGTCCTGTTCATCGCGTACTACTTCCCCCCGCTGGGCGGGGGCGGCGTGCAGCGCTCCGCGAAGTTCGTCCGGTACCTTCCCGATCACGGATTCGATCCCATCGTCCTGACGGGTCCCGGACCGACCGACGAGCGGTGGGCCCCAACCGATGTCAGTGGTGGCGACGACGTTCCGACCGGAGTGCGCGTCATCCGGGTCGCGGGGCCGGTACCGAACGGCGAGCGCGTGTGGCGGTCCCGTCTCCGCAAGCTGACCTGCGCGCCGACGGCGTTCGACCGGTGGTGGAGCCGCGAAGTGGCCGACGTGGCCCGTGGGGTACGCGACGTCGATGTCATCTACGCGTCGATGTCCCCGTTCTCATCGGCGGGCCCGGCAGCGATGCTCGCCCGCCATTTCGGGGTCCCCTGGATCGCTGACTTGCGCGATCCGTGGGCGCTCGAGGAGTACTTCGAGTACCCGACGGCGCTCCACCTCTCGCTCGAGCGCAGACGGATGCGACGGAGCCTTGCGTCAGCCGCCGCGCTCGTCCTGCCGACACCGGGCACGCTCGAGCGGGTGCAGGAAGCGTTCCCGGAGTTCCGGGGCCGGGCTGTAGAGATCAGGAACGGCTTCGACCCTGACGAGTTCGACGGCGGAGACGAGCGACGATCCGACGACCTGTTCCACCTCGTCCATGCCGGCAACTTCTATTTCCACCACGAGCCCCGCCGCGGCATCCGGCGGCTGCTCGGAGGCATGAATGGCGACGTTGACCTGCTGCCTCGCTCGCCGGCCTTCCTTCTGAAAGCACTCGACCGATTGTGCGACGAGCAGCCGGAGGTCGGCCTACGGATGCGGCTCCATCTCGCCGGCGTGCTGACGCCGGTGGAACGAGCGATGGTCGAGCGCGCGCGGTGCAGGTGCCAGGTCGAGGTGCACGGCTTTCTTCCTCATGCCGAGACAGTTCGGCTTATCTCGTCAGCCGACGCGCTCTTCCTTCCCATGCACGCACTCTCGTCTGGGGTACGGTCGACCATCTTCCCGGGGAAGGCGTACGAGTACCTTGCCTCTGGGCGGCCCATTCTCGCCGCCGTTCCCGCCGGCGATGCTCGCGAAGTCATCGAGCGCGCCGAGTGGACGGTCGTCTGCGATCCGGACGACGTCGGCGCGATGGCCGACGGGCTCGTGACATTGGCTGATCAGCGCGACCAGCGGCGGCAAGAAAATGCAAATCGGACGGAGCTCTTAAGGCCGTTTGAACGGCCTCGGCTTGCCAGCCAGCTCGCAGGAGTGCTCGATCACGCGCTGTCGACGAACGGCCGCCGTCCCGCGTAGCAAGTCCCACCATGTCATCGCAAGCTGCAGAGTCCGCGGCGACGGTGCGTCCGCTGCAGGTCGCCCCAACCGGCCAGACCGGCCGCGCGTAGGCGAGCCTGAGCCGCTTCGAGCTCTTCGCTTGCCGCGTACGCGGACCCGGCCTGCTCGAGGTGCCGAATCGAGACGGCATCGACGATCCCGAGCCGAAGCCCAGCCGTCCGCTCCAGCTCGGCCCATTCCGCTTCCACGCCCCAACCCATTCCGGTCTCTGGAAGGGGCAGAACGTGCGGTAGCGCTCGCGGCCCGAAGGCGACGACTGGGCCGATCTCGACGAACGAGGTCTCCCGACCGACGACGAACGGCATCCGGCGCGTGAACGAGTGCGAGACATTGCTCCCGAGCGTGTGGGCAGGCTGCGCGATGTCTAGTTCGAGCGCGCTGGCGAATCGGATCAAGTCGACGATGTCGCCGTGATGGAACCGAACATCATCGTCGATGAGAACCCGCCACGGTGCGTCGGCCCGTGAAAAGAGGCGATTCGCAAGCTGGAACCGTCGGCCTGGACCGCTGCCGACAGTCCACGGCGCCAACGTCGCCTCCTCGCCGTCGAGCGCCCAGAGCGTGGAATCGAAACCGGCGCGAAGCGCCGGCCCGAGCGCGTCGAGAAGGGTCGAGGCATTCGCACGCCGATAGATCGAGACCAACTGGACCTCGGGCACCCGCGCAGACAGTCGCCGGGCCGCGAAATAGGGCGTGGGATCCGCGAGCGCGACGACTTGCACAAGGCCACGCCACACACGAACCGGGCGAAGCTTTCTCATCGCGGCCTCCGCGCTGATAGAAAGACATGCGACGCGATGAGACTAATGATGCGCCGGGCGAGATCCGTGTCTACACCTCCAGTGGCACCGCCGAGTCGACTCGCGAATCATGGCGCAACAGCCCGCGCGCAACGCCTCGACAAACGGAGGCTATCCCCGTGATCCCGATCGACCAGATCCACGCGGACGCCGACGACATCGCGCTGCATCCACAGCTCGAGCGCATCTACGAATCAGGAACCGCAGTGGACGCCAACGGAACGGTGGTCCCGGTGCGGGACTTCATCGCGCGAGCTGAGAGCGAGCTCATCTATCGGCAGGTGCTCGCTTCGCGCTCGGCGTCTGCCGTCGAGATCGGGATGGCTTGCGGAGCCTCCTCACTAAGCCTTGCAGACGCCATGAGCAGGGTATCTTCGCAAACTCGGCTGATCTCGATTGACCCGCACCAAACCTCCGGGTACAAGCGAATCGGCCTCGCCCAGCTTGAGCAGGCCGGCCTTCTCGACAACTCCGTGTTGATCGAAGAACCATCGCAGCTCGCGCTTCCGAGACTGGTCGCGGGAGGTGACCGGTTCGACTTCGCCTTCATCGACGGCTATCACACCCTCGATCACTGTCTCGTCGACTTCTTCTACGTCGACATGCTGCTTCGTACCGGAGGTATCGTGGTGTTCGATGACGTGGGCTGGCCTGCCGTCAATCACGTGGTGCGATTCGTCGCCGCGAACCGGCGATACACGATCGTCGATTCGGTTAGGCGAACCCCCCTTGGACAGATTCGCGGAGTTGTCGGCGGTTGGCCTCGAACGCTGAGACAGCCGCAGGCGCTTCGCACGTCCCTACGGCGAGTCGATAGATCCTTCGCAGTCGCGCTCCGGAAGGACGCCGACGACGACCGTCGCTGGGATCATTTCGTTCGTTTTGCTCCTTAGGCGACGGCGATCCGAGGAGTTCAGGGCGAGCGGAAAGCATTACCGTCGAAGGTCAGCTCGTACATCCGGATCATCTGCTGCGCGACGACCGGCCATCGGTACTTTTCCCTTGCTCGCTCTCGACCAAGGCAGCCTAGGCGACCAGCCTCTGCCGTCGCTCGATCGACAGCGGTCGTGAGAGCCGCGCGATCGCCTTCCGGCACGACAATACCGGCGTCTCCCACAACCTCCGGCAATGCCCCGCTGTCAGACACGACGACGGGAACACCGGCGGCCATTGCCTCGACTGCGACGCGCCCGAATTGCTCCTTCCACCCCCGCGTCGTCCGCGACGGGACTACGAGCACCGCCATCCGCTCAAGCTGACCGATGAGGTCCGCAACCGTCCGTGCCACGACGATCTCGGCGCCGGAGGCCCGAACCTTAGGCTCGAGTGGCCCGGCGCCGACGCAAAGAAGACGTTCGCCGAACGAGAGAACGTCGAGCACGCCCTTCTCTGGGACGAGCCTACCGACGAACCCGACGCGGTCCCCATCTCGCCTCGCCGCGAAGAATTCCTCCTCGACCCCGAATGGGATCACCTCGACCCTGCCGCGATAGCCCCAGCTACGGAGCACGTCCGCCGTTTCTGTGCTCGACGGGTACATCGCCTGAACGCGCTTGAAGACCCAGCCTCGAAGAAGTCTGATCGGCATCGGATATCGTTTCGGCAGGTTCTGGTTGGCATTCATGACGACGGGAAGCCCCCCGGCCGCAAGTACCGCTTCGGCGGCAGCCGGGAAGGATGGCTCCTCGTGAATGTCGACGATGTCCGGGCGAAAGTCGCGAACTGCTCGCCGAAGAGCGATCGGGTCCCACGCGTGGAGCGGGATGCTGTTCGCGTTCGCGAGCCGCGAGCGCCAGTGCGGGATCTCCGGCTCGATCGGTGTCGGCGCGAGGTCTGCGCCGTATCGGTGCGGGGCCACGATTCCAACCTCGATTCCGAGCGACCGCAGAGCATGATCTCGCCGCCGGTGGCGCGGATCATTTGCCGTCGGATAGATCCGGAGGACGCGCACGCGGCTACCGACCCGACGGCGAACTGACCGGAGCACCTTGACGAGGTGCCGCCGTCTCCCGCAAGACCTCTCGGTAGAACGCCAATGTGCGCGCAGCTGCGCGCTCCGGCGAGTAGCGCTCGGCGCTCCTCAGCGCCGCCTCGCCGAGCCGCACCCGTAGCGCGCCGTCGCTCGCCAGTCGCTGCAGGACTACGGCAAGAGCAGCGACGTTTCCCGGCGGGTAGAGGACGCCGTCGACGCCATCGGTGATGATCTCGAGCGGACCGCCAGCGGCTGGGGCGACGACCGGTAGTCCTGCGGCCATGCCCTCGACGACGACACGGCCGAAGGGCTCGGGCAGCACCGACGCGTGTACGAGCATGTCCAGACAGGCAAGTTCGCCAGCGATGTCGTCACGGAAGCCCCGGAACTCGACCCGGTCGCTGATTCCCAGACCCTCTACCTGGGCGTGAAGGGCGTCCGCATAGTCATCCTCACCGAAGAGCGCACTTCCCACGACGACCGCGCGCTCCAGCCCGTCGGGGAAGGCCTGGGCGAAGGCGGCGAGAAAGACGTGCTGTCCCTTCCACTCCGCGAGCCTGCCCACCATCCCGACGACGAGCGCGTCGTGCTGATCCTTCACTGCCCTCGGTTCGAGCGCGATTGCATGGTGCACGATCGACGTCGGAACGTCGAGGGCTCCGAGAGGTTCCAGCGTTGTCTCGGAAATCGCGATTACGCCGGCCGTCGCACGGCGTGCGAGAAGGCGAATCCCGCGAACTGCGGGCGACGGTAGGTAGTCGATTGCGATCCGATCGTTCACCTGCCATACGAGCGGCGTCGCGCTCAGTTTCGCGGCCAGCCCGCCGTAGACTAGAGACTTGAGAGTGTATGCATGAACGACGTCGGGGCGGAGCTTCCTCAGCCGCCGCGCGAGTCGATACCCGTACGCACCGATCTCGGCCGCTGCCGCAAAAAGGCGTAGAGGCCGCGTGACCAGAGCCTCACGCTTGACGGTTCGGGCAACAGCCCGCAGCGGCAGCACCTCGACAGATACGCCACTTCTCTGCAGTCGCGCGACAAGCGGACCGTCACTCGCGAGGATGACGTGCAGGTCGACATCGCTCAGAGCAGAAACGAGCTCTGCGATGCCGAGCTCGGCACCCGACAGCTCCGCCGCGTGGCCGATGAAGACGACGCGAATCGGCGAAGTCACGGCTCGGCTCGAGACCGCGGCTCCACGTCGAGCAGCGAGCGGTAGATCGCGTCGTGGGAGTCAGCCCAACGGGCCCACGTGTATTCGAGCACCCGCTCGCGACCGCGCACGCCCAAGCGGTGGCGTAGCTCAGCATTCTCTGCAAGTAGCGCGATCGCTGCTCCGACCGATTCAGCGCTTCGTTCAACCGGGACTCCAGCTTCGCCGTCGGCGATCAGCTCCTCGATTCCGTTGATCAGCGGCGCAACGATGGGCAAGCCCGCGGCCGCCGCCTCCAGAGCAACAAGAGGGAAGGCCTCGTACAGCGACGGGAAGACAAACATGTCTGCGGCGGCATAGAGTCGCTCCGCGTCCGACCGCCACCCGGCGAAGACCACGGCGTCTGCCAGAGCGAGATCGCTCGCCAAGCGGCGAAAGAACCTCTCATCCCCCCGGCCTGCGACGAGCAGGCGGATAGACAGTTCGGTTGAGCTCCGCGCAGCTGCCACAGCCTCGATCGCGATCGCCAAGCCTTTCGCGTGCCAGTCGCTACCCACGAAGATCGCGACGACCTCTTCATCAGAAATGGAGAACTCAGCACGCACCTCGCGTCGGGCCCGGCCATTCTGGCGAAAGCGGTCGCTGTCCACTCCGTTGGGGATGACCTCGAGGGCGAGGCCCGGATAATCTTGCCTAAGTTCTTTTGCAACGCCGGCAGAGACGGGGACGACGGCGCGAACTCGCCGAGGACGGTAGCTGACCCGCTCGGCCGCAAGTCCCACGGTACGCGTAAGAGCCGTGTTCAGCCGTCGCGACCAGGGGGCATCTGGAGGTGCAAGGTGACTCGCAGCGCGGCGAAAACCTGCGTGACAATGGGGCACTGTTGCCATATCGACAGTGTTCGGAACGATCGCCCCAAGCGTGTGGATGAGCGCCGCCCTCTCGCGCCGAACGTGGGCGGCGGCGGCGAACCAAAAAACTGCGAAGCGAAGGGGCGCAGGCCGCTGGGGGATGCGTATGCGGCGCCACTCCACCAGCGGACGAAGTGGATCCCCGAGGTCGCTCGAGATCACGACGAGCTCGTAGCGGTCGTGCAGTCGGTGAACGAGCTCTGCGAATGAGCGTTCCATTCCGCCGTGGTCGTGGACGCCGTGCGCCACTAGCGCGAGGCGAGGCCGTCCACCGTTTGCCTCGTCACGAACAGTCATACGACTAAAGGGACGCCGACGATCGTCGATATGCGATCCCGGGTGACGATGGACCGGTGCCCTCGTATCGAGCCAAACACTCGGCGCTCGCTTCGGCCTGCAGGTACGCGACTCTCGGGGGATGCAGGGCGGGAGGTTTTGGCCATGAGCAGAAGCCCGGCATCTCGTTTCGGGGGGTGACACGCATCGCCGTCATCTCTCCAACAGCCGTTGGATGTGACGCGGAGCGGGGGCGGCGGCCTGGTCGTCAGGACGGGCGTCGGCCCAGCCCATCACCAGCCACGGCAGAAAAGCCACTGCGTACTGCCCGCCGTTCAGCCATTGCATGAATGTGACCGCGAGAAGGGCGAGTGCCGCGAGCGAGAGCAGATCGCCGCGATCGGACGCGAGGCGATAGAGGCGCGTGAAGCCATACCCCACGACCGCGATGTACGCGAGTAGGCCTGGTAGCCCGAGTGCGACCGAGACGTTCGACGGGTCTGCTTCGGTCCCGTGCGCGAGGCCGCCGAACTTCGACCCGGCAATCGTCACCGTCGAGACACCGTAGCCGATCGGATTGGTGATCGCAGATTTCAGGCCGCCAATCACCTCGGTGAGATGAATGCCGCCAGTCGATGCATTCGAGTTGAACGGGCTGGCAAGCCCCTGGACCTGATGGGCTACGAGCGTCCCGGTCGAATTCGAACCGAACGAGGAGGGCGCGACGGAGCGAACCGCGATCGGCAGGAGGAAAAGTAATCCGACGCCAGCAGCCGCGGCGAACGCAAGAGGCAGCCGCTTCCACGCGGCGAATACGACGCCAAGAGCCAGCACGGTCAGGAACACAACTCCACGCGACGACTCGTATCCGAGGGCGACCGCGAGCAGAGGAACCGCGCCGAGCGAGAGTAGACGAAATAGCGGTCGCTTCAATGCCGCCGTCACGACCAACACAATTCCAATCGACAGATACGCGCCGTACTCAGACGCCGAGGAGAAGACAGAGAACGGTCGCGTGACGCCGTTGACGCTCAGCGCATCGAGATTCACTGTCTCGATCCACCGGCGATCCCACCACGGGAAGTAGCGGAGGCTCTGCCAGAGCCCGTAGACCGCAGTCAGGGCGGAGACGACCGCGACGAGGCCGAGCAACCACTTCAGGGCGCGGTCGCCGCAGAGACCGCGGCCAATCCAGAACCCGAGCATCGGGATGAAGACGAAGAGGAGGCCCGCGAAGCCTGCGCGGATGCTCCCCTGGAGAGGATTCAGCGCCCCGAGCAGCATCAGCCCCGCGAGCACGGCCACCGCCTGAGAGAGGCGAGTAGTGTGACGACTCCGACGGTGTAAGCCAAGGAGAGCGAGGAGTACCAACGCGGCAGGCCCGACCAACAAGAGCGGATCGAGGCTGCCGACGGGCGCCGCGTTCACGAGCAGCCGTCGGATCACGCCGAGCATCGCCAGCCAGATGACGGTTCCGGCAAGGAGACCTGTCGGACGCACCACGGCGAGACCGACCACGAGGACGACTGCACACCCGCTCAGAACCAGGCGGGCCGTGTTGGGTTCGGCCACAAGTCGCCCCGCGCCGAGCGAGATCACAGCGACCGATCCCGCGATCGCGGCCGCCGAAAACGCCGAACGGCTCGCGCGGCGCGGAAGAGCGGCGCTACCGACTGTCATCTCAGATGCGCTACTCGCCGAACGGAAGCGCGACCGTCGAACTCTGGCACCGAGGCGCTGATCTCCGCGAGCGTCCCGGCCACGCGCACTCTTCCCTCCTCGACGTAGAACACGCGGTCGCAGTCGCGCACGCTCGCGAGGCGGTGTGTCACCACGATCATCGTCATGCCGCCTCGGAGCTTCGCGAGTGTGTCGACAATCCGCTGCTCCGTCCGCTGGTCGAGGTTCGACGTGGCCTCGTCGAGCACGAGAACGGTCGGACGCGTGTACAGGGCCCGCGCTAGCCCAACGCGCTGTCGCTGGCCTCCTGAGAGCCGCACGCCACGCTCGCCGACGAACGTATCGAGTCCCTGGGGCAGACGCGCAGCGACGTCGTCGAGCCCGGCCAGGCGGATGACCTCGACGACTCGCTCATCGTCGATCTCGTCCCCGTGCCAGCCGAGGGCGATGTTCCCACGCAAGGTGTCGTCGACGAGATAGACGTCTTGCGGCACGTATCCGATCGACCGCTGCCACGCGTCGCGGCACTCGGCGATCGGAACACCGTCGATGGTGATGTGCCCCGACTGAGGTTCGAGCATGCCAGTGACGACGTCGAGCAGCGTGCTCTTGCCCTGGCCGGTCGGGCCGACGATCCCGATCGACTCGCCGCGGGACACCGTGAGGCTGACGGCGCGGAGCGCCGGCTCATCCCGCGTCGGATACCGGAACGTGACGTTGTCAACTCGGAGCTCATCGGCGAGATGCAGCGGCGTGACCGCTGTCGGAGACGACTCTTGCTCCAGAGGAGCGAAAGCGCCGAACGTCCGCAGCTCTTGCTCGACGATCGCCACCGCAGGCCCGTTGAACTGCACCTGGTTCGAGAGGAAGAGGACCTGGTTCAGCGCAGGCAGGAGTCGGAACGCTCCTGCGAGCACGAGACCGACGGCAGGGAGCACCGTCTCGCGGCCACCGGTCAGGCCCGCCACGCCGACGACGAGGACCGCGCCGAGCACGAGTGCCGTCTCCAGCATGTAACGCAGACTCGCGTTCATCACGCTTGCAAAGCGCATCACGGCGTTCATCCCGCGGTTCTTCGCACCGGCGGCGTTTGCATAGAAGAGCGCCCGACCCCGGAGCTGCAGCTCCTTCGCGGCTCCGATTCCCTGCATGATCAGCTGGTAGCGATCCAGCGCCAGCTCCTGACCTCGTCGACCGCGCTCGGCGAGCGGCCCTCGGAGAAGGCGAACCCAGCCCAGCGCGATGAGCACGAAGTATCCGCTGATGGCGAGCGCGACGACCGGTGTCGACAGGATGAGACCTACGGCGACGGCGGCGGCGACCGCAAGGTTCGCAAGGAGAGAGACTGACGAGAAGACGATGCCGGTGACGACCTGATCGACCGAGACGAGGAGCGTCCGCAGCGTTTCGGCCGAGTTTCGCTCGAGCCGCATCAGATACGGAGCATGGGCGTGACCGGCGAGCAGCCGGGAGATCAAGTTGGCCTGAGCCGTGTTCGCGACCCCGGCGCCCCACCACAGCACGAAGACGGACAGCAGGCTTCGACCGACGAAGAGCGCAGACGTGATCGCAAGGAGGACGAGCGCGAGCCGGTAGTGGTCGGAGCCAGGGTGGCTG
>Ga0070741_10009957_pt1 | contig 18183 bp, 7 predicted proteins | sample Coa_R1_4_FD_66440 | JGI IMG/M metagenome (GOLD analysis project Ga0070741, IMG submission 66440) | Surface soil microbial communities from Centralia Pennsylvania, which are recovering from an underground coalmine fire - Coalmine... | ecosystem: Environmental > Terrestrial > Soil > Unclassified ...
GCCCCGTTACGCCGCGTTGTATCTGAAACTGGCCTGATTGCCAGGCCTTTCTTCATGCTTCGCCAAAGGTCTCGCCTTAGAGGCCGAAGAGAGCCCTCGCTCGGGAGTAAGTGTGAGAAACCCACCATTTGGTGCTCTTCACAGCGACGGGAAGTTCCGGCCAGCCAAGTACCAAAAGCTCATAAGAGAAAGAGGGACAAGCATGTCAAAAGACCAGCCCTTCTCACATGGACAAACGCGCCGCGCTTTTTTCCGCTCGGTAAGTGCGGGTACCAGCACTGCCTATCTGCTCGCACAAGCTCCCGGTCGCGCGGCTGAGTCTGATTTCCCGCAGCTCGAGCAAGTCAGGGAGGAGCACGCCAAGCAGGGCATGATCCCACCCCATCACACCTATCGCATGATGGAGTGGGAATTCCACACTCCGCCGGAGGCGAATTTTGAGATCGACATTGAAGGAGCGATGAAGGCCTCTCGCGATGCCGGAGCTGAGAGCATCCTTCTTTACACTCAGGACTGCTGGGGCTACTCGTTTTATCCGAGCGATGTGGGTGTCCGCCACCCTCACCTCACCTACGATTTATTCGGGAAAGAGGTGGAAACAGCGCACCGGCTCGGAATGTCAGTGGTCGCCTACTATTGCCTTCAATTCAATAACCAGATCGTGCTGAACCACCCAGACTGGGGTTGGATCAACGAAAAAGGAGAACAGCAGCGGGCCCGTTGGTTCATCACCTGCATGGACAGCCCCTACCGGCAGTACGTGCTGGGAATGATGAACGAGATCTTCTCGCGGTATCCCATTGAACAATTGTTCATCGACGTCTTTGGCGTACAGTTCTGGTTCTACCACTCCGATGGCAAGGATCCCTTCTGCTACTGCAAGCATACTGAAGCGGCTTGGGAAAAGGATCATCCGGGAGATTCCTACCGCGAAGGTTTTAAGACGCGCGACGGATGGACACGGCGATACGACTGGCACCAGAAACGGTCCATGAACGACCTGCTCGACGACTGCATTGGCATCGTTCACAAGCACAGTCCCAAGACCCTCATTTCTCTAAATGGAGGGCCGGAACAGTTCCCAAACGACATCATGCAGAAGGTTGACTTCATCTATAACGAGCCGGTTGTCACCAGCACTGGCATCTCGCTCGGATCGATTCTGGCGCGGGGGTGGGGACGACCGTATTACCAGGCAGGCGTCTTTACCCAGTTCGGTTACATTGACGCCTACCCTGGTTCCATTCCGCGAATCCAGGCGGACGCTCTGATCGTCCAAAATGCCAGGACTTTTTTCGTGGGAAACGCGCCGGTCATCGGAGGTCTGGAGGGTCGAGGCTACTGCCAGCGCTGGTTTGAGGTTGCCAAGGAGACTTGGACCGACGTGCGTAACGTGGACTGCCTGCTTCCCGGTGTGCAGCCGCTCCAGAGCAGTGCCGTGCTCTATAGCGAGGCGACACGCGAGGAAATGGACGCCCAGAAGAGGCCCGTGGACTTCCGTCACTCTACTATGGGCGCCCTTGAGAATCTGATCTACGCGGGCCGGCCCGTGGAGAGTATCCCGGAATTTCGGCTGAGTCGCGAACTGCTTGACCAACTCGATACGCTGGTGTTGCCTGAAACCGAAGTCCTCTCCGACGCTCACGCCGAACTGATTCGTGATTGGGTCAGTCGGGGAGGCACGCTTGTCGCGAGCCATCGCTGCGGATTGCTGGACGACCGGCATCAGGAACGGTCCGACTTCCCCCTCGCCGATGTATTCGGAGTCCACCTTGCCGAAGAAGTGAAGAAGTTCGCTTACGACAGCGAGGGAAAGTTGAAGAGAGACTTCATCTCGATTTATCTTGAATCATCCGGGCACACGCTGGCGAAGCCGCTTTCGCAGGGCACGGTGGGACTACCCGGCTCTTTTCTCCGTCTCGACCGGACAACCGCCGAAGAAATCCTGCACTACCGGCTTCCCTTCATGGTGGAAGACCTGCCTAACAACAAGTGGTTCAACTGGGGGCCTCCGCCTCCCGGCAAGGAGACGGCAGGGACGGCTGTAGCCTACAATCGGTTCGGCAGAGGTCAGGCAGTGTATATCGGCGTTCCCATCTTCCGGGCGATGAGCACAACTTCCGGGTGGGGAGTGTCGGACCGTCCCTTCTGGATTCGCGCCTGGATTCCCCAATTGGTGCGGCAAGTTGTGCCTCGTCCCATCGCAGAAATCACTCCCGTTCCCTTCACCGAGTACGTGCACGGCACGTTCTTTTATGACCAGAACAAGCGGTTCGTGCTGGTCCAGCTCCTGAATACGGTAGAACTAATGGCTAAAGGAAAGTTCCAGGGCTCTACCCGCGTTGAAATCCGGACTGATTCGAGCCGGCTGAAAGTGACAGGGGCGAGGGTGATATGGCCCAGGACCGAGGATTTACCTCTCCGCAGCGAGGCAACAAAGACGGTCATCGTCGTGCCCGGACTCACGCGCTACGCCGCGCTCTATCTCCGACTGGCAAATAAGGGGGCGTAGACTGGAGGAGGCACATATGCCTCTTACGAAACAATGCCACTTGGCCGCAGATCGCCGGGCCTTCTTCCAGGCCGCAGGCGCGGCGGCGCTCGCTGGCTTCTTGCCGGACTCGCCGTTCGTCGCCGAAATGCAAAACGATTACCCCCAACTGGAACGCCTTCGTGCCGAGCACGAAAAGAGGGGGATCATTCCACCTGAGAAGACCTACCGCACGATGGAGTGGTCCCTGCACTTCCCACCTCAGGGTAAGTTCGAATTCAACCTCGAAGAGGCCATGAAACTGGCTCGGGACGCCGGTTCCGAATCGATGCTGTTTTACTCCCAGGACCACTGGGGCTACGCGCTCTATCCTAGCGATCGAGGCGTACGACACCCGAACCTCACGTTCGACTTCTTTGGAAAGCAGGTAGAACTGGCACACCAGCAGGGGTTGTCCGCAGCGGCCTATTACAGCCTCCAATTCAACAATCAGATTGTGCTCAGCCATCCTGATTGGGGATGGGTGAATGAGGAAGGTGAACTCCAGCGCATTCGCTGGTACGTTCCCTGTCTGGACAGTCCCTACCGGCAGTATGTGCTGGGGATGATGGATGAGATCTTCTCGCGGTATGACGTTCAAGAGCTTTTCCTCGACATTTTCGGGATTCAGTTTGTTGTCTTTCACTCAGAGGGGCGCGATCCGTTCTGTTACTGCAAATACACTCAGGAAGCCTGGGAGAAGGAACACCCGGGAGATCCTTACCGCGAAGGGTTCAAGGCGCCCGATGGATGGGAGCAACGATACGCGTGGCATCAAAAGCGCAGCATGGTCTACATGCTGGATGAAATTATCGTCACGGCAAGAAAGCACCGGCCCACGCTCGCCATCTCCCTCAACGGCGGCCCGGAGTCTTTCCCCGGTGACGTCCTCGAGAAAGTGGATTTCATTTATGCCGAGCCTCTGCCGTGCGAGTCGGGGATTTCTCTGGGCTCGATCATGATGCGGGGCTGGGGAAGGCCTCGCTACCAGGCTGGCATTTTCACCTGGGCGCCCTATGTGGATTCTGTCCCCGAAAGACCTTTTCGCGTGGAGACTGATGCGCTGATTCTTCAGAATTCGCGTGTTTTCTTCGTAGGCGAGACGCCTCTCGTGGCCCATATTGACGGCAAGGGCTTCGCAACGCGCTGGTTCGTCCGTGCCAAGGAAGCCTTTGCGGATGTTCGAAATGTCGATTGCCTGCTCGATGGGATCGAACCCGTTCCAAGTTCCGCCATGCTCTATAGCGAACTCACCCGGCAGGAATGCGACGCGCGCAAGCGTCCGCTCGATTTCCGACGTTCTACGCTGGGAGCCCTCGAACTGATGACCTACTCGGGCCGACCAGTTGAGAGCATTCCAGAGTTCCGGTTAACGCCGGATCTGCTCGCTCGCTTTGATACGCTGGTTTTGCCCGAAGTCGAGGTGCTTACAGGCGCAGCGGTGGACGCGATTCGCAATTGGGTCAAAGAGGGAGGAATACTCGTAGCAAGCCATCGGTGCGGCCTGCTCGACGAGAATCACAAGGCGAGGACGAACTTCCCGCTTGCCGACGTACTGGGCATCGATTTCGCCTCCGAAGAACGGAAGTACGCCATTGACGAGGGTGGCAAACCGAGGCCGGTAACCATCAGCACCTACCTGGAATCGGTGGGTAATCCACTTGCGCAGATCTTCGGTCCGGCGACGCTTGGCCTTCCCGGGACTTTCGTGAACGTGAGGCGGACCACCGCCACGGAGGTGATGCGCTATCGGCTCCCATTTATGGTGGAGGATCTGCCGCACAACGAGTGGTACAACTGGGGTCCGCCGCCTCCCGGAGCGACTCTCGGCGGGACATCCGTCGCGCACAACCGGTACGGAAATGGGCAGTCGGTGTATATCGGCGCTCCGGTCTTCCGGGCCATGAAAGACAAACTCCACTGGATCCGCCAATGGATCCCGGACCTGCTGCGCAAGCTCAAGCCGGATCCCATCGCCGAACTGCGCGTCAGTCCCTTTTCCCGCTACGTTCACGGAACTTTCTTTTATGACAAGAGCAGGCGATTCGTGCTGGTGCAAGTCCTGCACACTGTGGAGCTGGCCACGCAGGGCGAAGGCTGTCCCGCGCCGAAGGTCAGCATCGTAGCCAACCCTCGAAAACTGAATGTTACAGGCGCTCGGGTCGTCTGGCCGATGACGCAAGATTTGCCGGTTGGAAATCGAGGAGACATGATTTACGTCTCCTTGCCGGAACCGAATCCGTACTTGGCTCTCTATTTGAAGCTCGCTTGAGCCATCAAGATCAGGGTCTGTCGAATGCTTTTCTTGCAGAAGCCGATCGCACCTTTATGTCAAGCCAGGGACTCAACTGGCGGATGGGGAAACTCTATGAACCGACGAACCTTCAATAAGCTTATCGCCTTGGGGAGTGTGGAAGCATCGACATCCGCCCTGGCAAAGAATGAAGGCGCTTTCACGGCTCCTGTCGCTGACCATCCAACAGAGTGGCCGGCGGAGGTTTACCGACGATTCTCGATTGACACGCATGTTCCGGACTGGGACCCACAGCTCCTGTCACGTTTCGACGCGGCAGAATATGTGGGCAATATCGCGCGCGGCGGCTTGCAAACGATGATGCAATACACAAATTCCCACGTCGGTCTTTGCCTGTGGCGGACCAAGGTCGGAAGGATGCACGCCAACATGAAAGGCCGGGACTATTTCGGCGAGGTTGTTGACCAGTGTCGGCGCCAAGGCCTTCATCCGCTTGCCTACTTCAGCGTCATCTTCGACAACTGGAACTTCGAGCAACATCCCGATTGGCGCATCCTCGGCGCCGAGGGCAACAACGCCCGTTTGGAGGGACGCTACGGAGTAGTCTGCCCCAATTCACCCTATCGCGAATATGTGAAGGCCTGCATCCAGGAGATTGTTGGCAACTACGACATCGAAGGCATCTTCTTCGATATGACCTTCTGGCCGGATGTGTGCTACTGCCCGCATTGCACGGCGCGCTTCTGGCGCGAGCACCATACCGAACCACCACGCGTTGTGGACTGGGATGATCCCACCTGGCGAGCTTTCCAGAAGGCGCGCCAACAGTGGCTTCTGGAGTTCGCCCACATGGCGACGGACACCGTGAAAAAGATCCGCCCCATCACCGTCAACCACCAGTACTCGACGATCTTCCATAACTGGACGTTGGGGGTTCCCCTGGAATTGACAGATGCGTGCGATTATGTCGGAGGCGATTTTTACGGCGGTCCCGCCCAGCAGTCGTTGGTCTGCAAGACCTACTACGGGCTTACTCGGAGCCATCCTTTTGAGTTCCATACTTCCCGCACGCATGACCCTACCGACCACGTCATGATGAAGCCCGCGGATGAGTTGCGCACAGAGTCTTTTGTGGCTACGCTGCACTCGGCCGGACTGCTCCTCGTCGACTACATCAACGCCGACGGCACGCTGAACCCGCAGGTCTACGACGCGCTAAAGTCCCTGAACGAGCAGCGGGCCGTCTACGAACCATTCCTGGGAGGAGAATTGCTGGCCGACGTCGCCATCTATTACGACAAGAACTCGATGTATAACCCTGACGAGAAGGGCGTCCATATTACGAAGCTTAAGGCAGTGGATACGTGTCCCCATCGCGACGCTGTCGTGGGAACAGCTCGCATTTTGCGAAATGGCCACTTGCCGTATGGCGTCGTCACCAACGCCAATCTGGAGCAGCTTAGGAACTACCGCGCCGCCATCCTCCCCAACGTACTGGAACTGACAAGCGAACAGGCCGAGCAGTTTCGCCGCTTTGTGGAAGACGGCGGAGTGCTCTATGCGAGCGGGCCGACCTCTTTGGACCGGGGGAACAAGAACGGCCTCCGATTCCTGTTGGAGGACGTCCTGGGCGTCCGTTACAAGGGCCTAGTCGGCAACCGGCGGATCAACTATCTGACACCGAAAGAAGCGGGCCTCACCCAGGCCGTGTGGCCGCAAGATCACGTGAGTTTCCCAGGCCCGATGATCCAGGCCGAGGCACTGCCTGGAACGGAAGTGCTCGCCACAGTCACGCTGCCTTTCGTCGACCCAGGGCTTGGCCACGTCATTGGCAGTCACTTCGCGGCCATTCACAGCAACCCGCCCGCGCTCGCACCGGGGATGGACCCGGCCGTTGTTGTGCACCGCTTTGGCCGGGGGCGAACCGTATGGATCGCAGCTCCCATGGAATCAAGGGCCGAAGCAGTCAATACTCAACTCACCTTGTACCTCCTGCGTCAGGTTCTGGCTGCACCCTTCTGGTTTGAGCTTGATGCGCATCCTGCCATTGAAATGACGCTTTTCAATCAGGCCGCGGCAAAGCGTCTGCTCGCGAGCCTCTTGAATGTGCAACAGCAGATGCCGCCCATTCCGCTGGAAGCGACGGTGCGGGTGAAGCTGCCATCGGGTCGCGCGCCAATCAAGGTGCTTCGCGCCCCGGACCGCAAGCCCATCGATTTCAAAAAAGACGGGCCGTGCATCCAGTTCAAGGTTGAGCCATTCGACGTGTTCTCAATGACGCTCGTGGAGTACGTGTGACCGAATCCCGCGGCGATCGCAGTACATCCCTTGGCTCGCTCCGGGATTCTTCAACGTTAGGTCGGCACAAGCGGAAGAATTCACCATCGGCGGCTTCCCTACTGAGGCATTTGGCAAGTGAGAACCCGTGCTGGATTCTCGTGGATCGGCGCAGGGTGATCCCTTCCCAGACGGATGACTCTGACCCGCTCACTCGATCAGGCTGCCGGTTCGAGGGACTCTATCCGAGCTCGATTTCGATAATCGTGTAAAGCGCCACTTCCGGGACTAGAACCCGCCAGTCGTCTCCACTCGAAGTCGCTAACGCCTCCTCTTTGGGCCATAGTTGACGGGCTGATCGAAGCTTAAATCGGTCTTGTCGCCCGATAATTTCCAGGTGCCGAATCGGTGCCGCCGTCCCGTGGGTGGTCCACACCGAACTGTTAGCCATCTGGACGACAAGTTTCCGCGGCCCTTGCCGGTAGAACGCAGCATGGATGGCTTCGGAACCCTGAACCCGAATTGGCGGGTGCGGGACAAGACGAAGGAGCAATCCTCGAACCCAATCACTGGCCCAGTAGAGTTCCGGCTGATACCTTCTAAACAGAGGGACGCCGATGTAGACCGCTCCTCCTTGACCATAGCGGTGGTACGTCGCAGCCTTCGGGATTCTCTCGTTCCCTGGAGGGGCAGGATTCCAGCTATGGAATAAATGATTGTCGACGTCAGGGACGAGGTAAGGCAAACGGTAGTCGAGCACGCTCTCCGCAGGCCCTCCCACTCGAACGAATGAGCAAAAGGTGGGTGGGGAGCCTCCACCCTTTCCCAGAATTCCCACCTCTCCCGCGCCGATAAAGGAGGAGAGTGGATGCCCGCCGGTCTGGAGATAGATTCCAGGGCCATCCTTCCCCGCGTATTTGGACACCTCTTCGAGGTAGTTGACACCCAGCACATCCGCCAGAATGAAGTCCGACCGTTTGTTTCCCCTTTCGTCAATCAGGCCAGGTTTCCAAGTGGCCAGCAGATTCCCTCCCTGGCGGACGTACGTCCTCAGGGCCTGGCCCTCAGCCTCAGAGAGGGCATCCGTCTCTGGAAGGGCAATCAAGTCAAAGCGTGAAAGGGACCCTGGGTCAAGCTCCCAGGAGGGTACGATCTCGATCGGGTAATGAGTCCCGCTCAGTATCTCGGCGCAATTGACCATGCTCGGCACAAAGTCGCCGCCCGCAAAGGAGGCTGTCAACTTCCTTTCGGCGCGCAAATGATCGCGTGTTGCCTCGCTGAACAGGATACCCAGGCTGGTAACGGGTTCGAGATGGTGAAGAAATGGTTCGGCCCTTTTCACATAATTCTGCAAACTGCCGGCCCATTCAAAAAACTGCGGGCGCTGCCGACCGTCGGGCATGTTCTGTTCATCCGTGATGAAGCGGGGGCGCGCACCGTGGAGCATGATCGCCGCGGCGCGGTACTGGTCCACATTCATGGGGGCGCGTGTGTAGCCTCCCCAGAAGATTCCCACTTGCGGTCCGGGCATCTTCCAATCCCGCAGGACCATGGCCCCGACCGAGAGCCCCGTGGGAGAACTCAAGGGCTCCAGATAGAGGCAAGCGGTCTTGCGGAGGACACGAGTCGACATGTCAAACGGATCGCCTTGGTTGAGCCAGATAGGGAGGCCAGGGTGCGACTCATGCACGGTTCGATAGACCTCGTCCAAATACTCTTCGGAGGAGTTCTGAAGCCACTCGAGGCGCTTGCGATAACCTTGATAGTCATCCAGGCCCTTGCGGAAAGGCTCAGACGTATCTCTTTCATACCGCCCCTCGCAGGCAGGGCAATAGCAGAGCGGGTCGGCAACCCAGCGAGGCCAAGGCGCGCCGTCAATGAAGAGGCCGTCGAAATCATATTGCGAGAAGATCTCGCGATACATACCGATAGCGTATTCGCGGTAGGGGGTGTGATGGCAGCACCAGGCGAACTGCCGTCCAAGCCAGGTGGGCGTGCCGTCAGGGTTGCGGCCCATCCACTCAGGATTCTTTATCGCCGATTGCGTGTCGACCTGACCGCTGTAGTAAGCCACTACAGCCAGACCCCTTCGGTGGCCGGCCTCAATCATGCGTGCAACGAGGTCGTAGTTGAGGTTGGGGTGCCGGGACCCCACCTTCGTGTTGTAGTAGGCATAGCCCCAGTGGCTCTTCGTCTGCACCACAACACATCCTGTGTGGGCGGCACTCACACCCGCCATGTACTGCTCAGGGTCGAGCTCGTCAAAGTGCGTGGTCGGCCCATTGTGAAAACCGCTTTCAAGAGTCCGCCAGGATGTTACAGGAATTTGTTTCCTATCGGCCTCGGCCTGCTTGGGCGCAGAATCGGGAACCGGAAGCGACGAGACTGGGTCGTTCATTGCGAGATTCGATGCGCCCGCAAGCGCGGCAAGACCGGCCGGTATCATCAGAAAATTGCGGCGACCTATGAGAGAAAATCGAGACCATTCGTTCATAGCGGTCCTCCTTTGTAATCACTGCCCTCGCCGGTGGAAGGTGTTTCGTGGTTTGAGAGCCGCGCGTCATTCAGGGCGACGAATGTAATTGAGATACTCATCGGCGGGCAGAGTAGCACAAGTTGGGCTCATTTCATTCGCTTTGATTTCGGCCAAGCGATAGCGAACCGGACCGAGTGTCCGCGCCGGGCCGGCGAGCGACGGCCCCCGCAGTGTAGTTTTTCGCTTGACAAGGGAGGGCAATCTAGGTATACGATGTCCGACGTCATACCTTAGCGGTGAGCCACGGATTCTACGGTTCACCACTTCGGAAACGTCAACCAAGTAGTCGTCCGATCTATTGAGATCGAACCCGGCAGCATGGTGCTGAAGAAGGAGTGCAGGTAGGCCAATCGGCCCGATCGGTCGGCCAGGAGGGGGGCATCTGAGTGCTCGAGCCTGTTGGAAGGTCTGGAACACTCACCGAGGCGATTGCCGGACAGCTCATCCATCTCATCATGAGCGGAAACTACAAACCCGGGGAACGGCTTCCTTCGGAATTCGAACTGGCTGCTAGGTTCAAAGCGGGCCGCGGGGTGGTCCGCGAAGCTCTCAAGGCCCTTTCGATTATTGGACTTGTTCAGGTGATGCGGGGAAAAGGGACTTTCGTGAGCAAGCGGGAGACCTTTCTGACCCGCCCTCTTTCCTTAGGGGTGAAGGCCGACACTGAGCTCCGGCGACTGATTGAAGCCCGGAAACTTGTGGAGGTGGAATTGGCCGGTTTGGCAGCGCAGCGTGCGAGCTCGGACCACATTCGGGCGATTGAAAGCTGTCTGGCTCGGATGCAAGGCAGCATTGACCCGGAGCGGGCTGAAGAATACCTCGATGCGGATGTCGGCTTCCATTTTGGCATTGCGGCGGCAGCCGACAATTTCATCCTGAGTCAGTTCATGACGCTGATCCGCAACTTGCTACAACAGTGGATTTCAGAATCGCTCTCCCTGGCCGGGGTAGCCACCGAATCGCTCCGCCAGCACAGGCACATACTCGCCGCCATCCGGGATCACAAGCCAGTAGCGGCGCGAAAGGCGATGGAAAAGCACATCGCCAAGATGGCCGATCGATTCCTGCTGGCCGAGAAGTCCAAGATTTACACCACGCTGAAAGAGAACAGCGCTTAGCGAGGGTGCTTTCCTTCAGGGGGTGGGGGTTCACGCTTTAACTATTCCTAAACTTCCAATGCGTCGGATAGGTTGGGTCAATCAATTGAAAGGGAGGGTAAAATGGCTCGACGGCATCTGCGAGCAGCACTAGTTTTGGTTGTCCTCGCAGCCTTGGCTGGGAGCATCGGCAATGCAAACCCAGCATGGGCACAAGGACAGGGGGCCACCGCCACGCTCACCGGCCAGGTCACAGACCAGTCAGGGGCAGCCATTCCCGGTGTGCAACTCAGCCTGGTAAGTACGGCCGGTGGTCAACCCATTAACACCACAACCAATGAAACAGGATATTACCGGTTCTCCTTCCTTCGCCCGGACACTTACACACTGACAGCGAAGATGAAGGGATTCGGCGATGTCACCGTCCCGAACATCACATTAAATGTCAACCAGACATCGAACATCGACGTAACGTTGAAGCCAGGCGCAGTCGTGCAGGAAATTACGGTTTCAGCCGCCGCGGTTGCACTCGAAACGCAAAGTTCCTCGCTGGGGGCCGTCGTTGGTGAGCAGGTCAACACACAGTTGCCCCTCATTCTTCGGGACCCCACGCAGCTTGTGAACCTGGTCCCGGGAGTAACCTCCGACCACCGGCAGACAACTGCCGCGGACTCTTCCGGATTGTCCTACCAAGGGCGGCTGGACTTCGAGATCAATGGCGGATACAGATCCCAGGCCGTCGCAATGGTGGATGGAGTTGATGTGACGATTGTGGCCGGAAGCTTTTCTTCGAACCCCATCATTCCCGGCCCCGATTTCACCCAGGAATTCAAGGTGCAGACCAATAACCTTGGGCCGGAGTTTGGGCGGGGAACTGGAGTATTGAACATCGTGACCAAGAGCGGCACGAACCAGCTCCACGGAACCGCTTTTGAGTTCATCCAGAACGACAACCTCAATTCTCAAGATCTCTTCAGTAACCGCGCTGGCCAGAAGAAGGCCGAGGCCAAACGAAACCAGTATGGCTTCGCACTCGGTGGGCCGGTCTACATTCCCAATGCCTACGACGGGAGAGACAAGACGTTTTGGTTCTTCAACTGGGAACAATTACGTCAGAGAAGAGCACTCCCCGTTTCTCTTCGAGTTCCCAATGCGGATGAGCGCGCGGGGAACTTCAACGGGAACTACGCACAAGACGGAACGAAAATCACCCTTTACAATCCGTTTGACACTTACGTCGACCCGACGACGGGAAGGACACTGCGCCGACCGTTTGCGAACAATACAGTACCCCAGGGAATGTGGCTGGATCCCGCCTTCACCCAAAAAGTTTTGGGCTATTTCCCCAATCCGAACAACCCAGGCATCGCCGGGGCAGGCGGGGTTTACACGGGTCTTGGTAACTACCAGTTGGCCGGTTCCGCGCCATTGAACTGGGACCGTTTCGATATAAAGCTGGATCACGCAATCGGCTCCAACCATCGATTAATGGGCAGGTATTCACAAACCCACTACCAAGTAACCCCCTTGGATGTCTTCGGAAACGCCGCCAGTTCCCAAAGCTACAGCACGCGCGACAATACTCAAAACGGTTACAACCTCGTCGCATCATGGACCTGGACCGCATCCCCTTCGACGGTTATCACCCAGGCCATTGTCTGGTCGCGTTTCATCGACGATTCGAACCAGCCGAAATTCGATCCCACTCAACTTGGAGGCCCGTTTGCCAGCGGCGCGATCACTGATTATCTCGCACGCTACACAGGGGGAGGCGCGTTCCCGAATATCGGCATCAGCCCCTACGCCACCATGGGAAACGGATTCGGGAACAACTTCAAGGAACCGTACTCCAACTACGGATACTCCGCAGGGATCAACCACACCCGTGGCAAGCACACTCTCAAATTCGGGTTCAATTTCGAACTGCTGCAAGCGGGAGATAACCTCTTCAAAGGGTTTGGCGGGACTTTCAGCTTTCCCGGCTCATGGACTTGTGGCCCGGATCCTTTGAATTGCTCGCCCAATACCGGCAACGGATTGGCCGACTTTCAGCTTGGCTTGGTCCGCAGTGGCTCGATGAATGCTGCCTTCGCCTCTCTTTACACGAGTAAATACATCGCTGGTTACGTCCAGGACGACTTCCGTGTAACTCCCAAGCTCACCTTGAACCTGGGCTTCCGATATGAGGTGACTACGCCTTTCACAGAAAGGTTTGATCATGAATTTAGATTCGACCCGAACCGCCTCAATCCGATCGGCAGTTCGGTCGGACCGAACACGGGCGGCGGAACGGTCGACCAGGTCCTCGCCGGACTTGGCAACCGCCCCCTGCAAGGGGTGGTGACGTTCCCCTCATCTCCCGGAGTGCAGGGCCGGGGGATGGTGCCCATCGATTGGACCAATCTTTCACCTCGGCTCGGGCTTGCTTATCAAATTAACCCTAAGCTGGTCTTTCGAGCCGGATTCTCCAAGTTGTACATGCTCTCGCCCGCTACTCCGGGACCCTCAACTCCGGGCAACGGGACTTTTGGCGCCTCGACCAACATTACGAGCACCGTCGACGGTGTGACGAACATTGTGAACGGGCAGCCCATCACGATCGACAATTCTTTTCCGTTTGGATTTAACGTTCCGACCTACGATCAGCTTGGGCTTGCTTCCCTGCTCGGCGATGGTGTGACAGCCGGAGCCACAGGACAGAAGACGCCCTATACCTATCAATGGAACGCGGGCTTCCAATACGAACTGCCTGGTAACAGTCTGCTTGGTATTTCCTACGCGGGGAGCCGTGGGCATCGTCTGACTTGCGCGTTCTTCTTCTGCGGCGACCAGATCCCGCGGTACCTTGTGCAACAGTACGGTTCCCACGTGTTCGACAGTGTGGCGAACCCGTTCTACGGGATCATCACCAATCCCAGGGTGGCGCTCAGCAGTCCGACCGTTCTACTAGGTCAGTTATTGAAACAATGGCCCGCCTATGCAAACTGGACCGCAGTGCTGCCGCCTTGGCAAGGTCCAAACCCGGACGGCGACACTTTCCAGAGCCAGTTTGACGCCCTGGAAGTACAATACAACAAGCGTTTCTCGCAGGGCCTCACCCTCGTGCTGGCCTATACCTTCTCCAAGACCCTAACCAACAGCGATTCCTTTGAGGCTGGCTACCTTGGGCCCGCGGTCGGCTACCAGAATACTGTGGACTACAAAGGAGAGTGGTCGCTCTCGGCAGCAGATGTGAACCATAGGCTCGTTGTAGGTCACGTCTATGATCTGCCAATCGGTCGAGGGAAGGCTCTAGGCGGTAACATGCCGTCTGCTGCAGATAAGATTCTGGGTCACTGGCAGTTCGCCGGCATGACGACTATCCAGAGCGGTTTCCCTATCGGAATCGGCGAAGCGGGTCATACCACCGGAGCATTCGGCGGGGGTGATCGGCCCAACCAGATCGGGGCGGCTTGCCTGGATACCGGCCGATCTAGAGGAGAGAAGATACTGGGGTACCTCAACCCGGCAGGATTCGCAGCCCCCGCTCCGTATACATTTGGCAACGCACCTCGAATGCTTAACGGTTGTCGAATGGATGGGCAGAAGAACTTCGACTTGTCGCTCATCAAGTTCATTCCGATCAAGGAGAAGTTCAACGCCGAGTTTCGCGCCGAATTCTTCAACGCGTTCAACCGACCCCAATTGGGAGGGCCAAATACGACATTCAATGGTGGCTCTTTTGGGGTCATCACAAGCCAAGCAAACGCGCCACGAATCATCCAGTTCGGTCTGAAGCTCAACTTCTGATCTGGAGGTTTATGATTTCAAATCCCCCGTCCATCGAATTCCTCAAAAAAATCGATGGACGGGGATTCTTTTTCTGCGTATACAGGAGAAGTCCGCATCACTGCGTGCGGTTCTTCTGATGTCCGAGATGAATGCTCCGCCTTTTTCAACCCGTTGAAACCACAAGCTCGAAGTGCGAGTAGATCATTAATGACAAATTTCCCTCTATGACCTCACGCGAACGAATCCGCGCGACACTCCGTCACCAGGAACCTGACCGGGTACCCGTTGATCTTACCGGGTATTTCGCCTCGGGCATGGCGACGATCGTCTGTGCCAAGGTCAGGAAGCACCGCGCGTCTGCTCCAAAACAGAACGGTTCGATGAAACTAGTCAAGAGACGCCTTGGCTGCCAGCCCTGCCGCCGGATGCTCCTCGGCGCAATCACAATCCTGTTTGCGACCTCGTCACAGGCCCAAGTCATAAGCGCTCCGGGGGCGACGAAGTCTTCCGGCCCTCCGTCCCAAAGCGCGGCACGAGCTCCTGGCGATGCTAAGAACGCCATCGCGCGGCTGCGGAGGCATCTCCAGGCACACCCCGGCGACGCCGCAGCCCACTTTCAACTTGGGGTCCTTCTCGGCGAGACTGGCGATGTCCCTGGGGCAATCAAGGAACTGGAGGCCAGCATCCGACTTCACTCGGCTGCTCCTAAGGTGCACCTCGCGCTGGGACTGTTACGCTGGCGGGAGGGAGACATTGACGGAGCCATTCGCGAAGTTCGGGAGGCTCTCGCGCAGAAAGAAGACGATCCCGAAGCTCACAATGCCCTGGGACTGCTTCTGGGGAAAAAGGGGCAGGACGAACAGGAAGTTGTCCACCAGTTCCGCGAGGCCATTCGCTTGCGCCCTGACTATGCCGAGGCCCATCACAACCTCGGCCTGGTTCTGGCACAAATGGGCAAGGGAGATGATTCTGTCGCAGAACTGAGGGAAGCCGTCCGCTTGAAGCCGGATTTCGCTGAAGCTCATAACAGCCTTGGGCTGGCAATCGTCGAGAAGGATGTTGATGGCGCCATTGCAGAGTATCAAAAGGCCCTTGAACTCAAGCCGGACCTGATTGAGGTCCAATTCAATCTGGCGCTTGCCTACAGGCGAAAATACGGGGTGCAGCGGGAAATCGAGCAGCTTCAAAAGGTGATCAAACTCGACCCCAGGAATTTGCTGGCCCGCAACACACTTGCGCGTCGACTAGAAGAGGTGGGCGACCATCAGCAGCTCGTGGTGTTGGGTGAAGAAACAGCGAGGATGCATCCCGAATCGCCCGAAGCGCACTACTTTTTCGCCAAAGGGCTGTTGAAGAGCGGAAAGACCGAAGAAGCTCTCAAACAGTTGCAGGAGGCAGTATCGCTGAAGCCGGATTTTCAAGAAGCGGAATATCACCTCGGCCTTACCCTCCGTCGCCTGGGTAGAACTGACGAGGCGGCGGCACATCTCAAAAGAGCTTCGGATCTCACCCAGCAAGGCCAGAACGCTATCACTGCGAATATTCAACTGAACGCTGCCCAGGAAAAACTGGACCGAGGGCAGGTTGACCAGGCCCTCGCGATATTGAAGGAAGCGGCCCGCCTGGAACCCGATTGGCCGGACGTGCACTGGCGGCTCGGAAATGTGCTGATGATGAATGGCCAGACCGACGGGGCCATCGCGGAATTCAAAAAGTCTCTCAAACTTGAGCCAAATTACTTTGAGGCTTTCTACAATCTTGGGCTCGCTTACCTTGCCAAAGGCGATCTGGAACAAGCCATCGCGCAGTTCCAGCGGGCAATCGAACTCCGGCCATCTTCTGTCGAGGCGCATTATCAGCTTGGGCTCGTGCTGAAGAAGGCCGGAAAACAACCCCAGGCTGAGGAAGAATTCGCGACCGTGCGCCGTTTGGGAGGAAAATCCAGCGACCAGTTGGCGGTCGCCAAGCTTTTGCAGCAAGGTTCGCAAAGAGCGTCAGCAGGAGATTTGGATGCTGCAATTTCAACTTTCAAAAATGCCGTCGAGATCTCTCCCAATCTGCCCGAAGCCCGCCAATATCTTGGCGCAGCCCTGCTGACGAAAGGGGACATTGACGGTGCCATCGTGGAACTAAAACTGGCCACCGAGTTAAAGCCAGGCTATTTCGAAGCCCTTTACGACCTTGGCCTTGCGCACGCACAGAAGGGGGATCTGGACGGGGCCATCAAGTTATTCCAGGAGGCCTTACGGCTCAACGATGAACATCCAGAGTGCCACGATGACCTTGGTATTGCCTACGCTCGCAAGCGCGACTTTCAGGCCGCCATTCGGCAGTTTCAGCGGGCCATCGAGCTGAAACCCGGCATGGCCAAGGCGCATTTTCATCTGGCGTTGGCGCTGCAACAAAAAGGCGATCACGAAGCGGCTCGCGCGGCATTTGCCAAGGCTCAGGAGCTGGACCCACGATATAAGCCCTCTCAGTAAGAGAGGAGGGTCCAGGGGAAGCACCTTCGACTTCAGAAGCGCAGGCCTCCGAGAAGGTCAGACTCAGATCGGCTAAACCAGCCGACGAACGGAGCGAAACATATGAAGGCACTCGTGTTGAAGGATGTCCGTCTATTTGAGCTCCGGGAGATCCCGAAACCCATTCCGGCCGAAAAAGAGGTCCTCATTCGGATCGCTGCCGTCGGGATTTGCGGGACCGATCTGCACATCTATCTTGGCCTGGCAAATTACAACCGCGACTCGCGGGGTCAGGCAATCCCGCTGAAGCGGGCTCCCCAGATCCTGGGGCACGAATTCTGCGGGACCGTTGAGTCCGTGGGCGGCAAAGTCACCAAGGTAAAGCGCGGCGACAGAGTTGTGGTCGACCAGTTATTGAATTGTCTGAGTCAGGAACGCTCCCCTCTATGTGAATACTGCGAAAGCGGCGACTCTCACGAGTGTGAGTTCGGCAAGCAGTTCGGAGTCACGGGAATCCCTGGAGCTTTTGCGGACTACATTAGCGTGCCGGCGGTCAATGTGGTTCCCCTTCCTGCCGACATGACGGACCTTGAGGCAGCAATCATCGAGCCTTTGGCGTGCGTCCTTCACGCCAGTGACCGGATGGAGGCAGCAAACAATCGATACACTTTTTCGGGACGCTATAAGATTCGCCACATTCTCATTCTGGGCGCCGGGCCGAGCGGGCTCCTGTTTGTGCAGTATCTACGCAACATTAAGAAGTTCGAAGGTGAAGTCTTTGTTGCGGATATGCGGGAGAGCAAACTGAATTTGGCAAAGAAGTTAGGCGCCACGCCACTGGATGTACGACGGGTGGACATGATCAGCGAAATTCAGACGCGCACCCACGGCGAGCGGCTCCAATACCTCATCGAAGCGACCGGAAGCGGGGAGGTGTTTGACTGGATCCCCTCCGTCGTGCGTCCGCAGGCGACCATTCTCCTTTACGGAGGGGGCCACTCAGGGAGGGATATCGGCTGCCTCACACCCTTCCAAGTCATGGAAAACGTGCTGGTCACATCGGGCGGGGCTTCGGGCAGCTTCGATGCCGACGGCACGCCGACAATCTACCGGCGCTCGATGGAGTACCTCAGGGATCGAAAAGTTGACGCTGAGAGTCTCGTGACCCATCGCTACTCGAGCTTGGCGCAACTTCCACACGCTTTCAGCGAGGACGCGCTCCAGCAGGATTTCATCAAAGGTGTTTTGGTCTGTGG
>Ga0070741_10009958_pt1 | contig 18182 bp, 23 predicted proteins | sample Coa_R1_4_FD_66440 | JGI IMG/M metagenome (GOLD analysis project Ga0070741, IMG submission 66440) | Surface soil microbial communities from Centralia Pennsylvania, which are recovering from an underground coalmine fire - Coalmine... | ecosystem: Environmental > Terrestrial > Soil > Unclassified ...
GCTCCTGCTCGTTGGCGCGGTGGCGGCCGTAGAGGCAGCCGGCGGCAGCGCCGAGCATGCCGTGATGGCCGGCATAGTGGCCGGCGACGCCGCCGACCACGGCGCCCTTGAGGCAGCCCTTGGCGTCGGCGGGCGAGGACGCCAGCGCCAGCGTGGCGACGGCGGCGAGAACGAGTGCGGTCTTCATGAGGCGATCTCCGGGACAAAGAAGCTCGCATCGATAACGGCGGGCGCGCAGCCATTGTTCCATCATGCCGGGCAGCATCGCATGCGCGGAAGAGATCACTGCTTTCGCGGCTGCACCGGCTTGTCCCCCGGGGTTTGCTCCGGTGCTGCACCTTAAGATTGTCTTAGTCATTGCGGTGCCATATGCTGCCGGCGCCGCACAGGCATGTTTCCGGATCGATCTGCCCCCGATCTCTCCGCCGACAATGAACCCGCGCTGCGAGTCGGACGACAAGAAACCGACGGAGAACAAATGGCCGAGAATCTCAATCGTCAACGCGTGCTGAACTTCCTCGATGTGTTTTATTCGGGCGACATCGAGGGTGCGCTGTCGCGCTGCAGCGACGATGTCGAGTTCTTCTCGAACGCGCCGGTGGACCTGCTGCCGCATATGGGCCACCACCGCGGCAAGGCCGAGCTGCGCGAGATGTGGAAGACGGTCCACACCCGCTATTACGACATGCGCTACGAGTTGCCGATCGTCGTCGCCGATGCCGAGCGGGTGGCGGCGAACATCCGGGCGTTCTTCAAGAAGAGCCTCAACAACCGCATCGTGCAGTTCGATCTCGCCGCCTTCTACACCCTGCGCGACGGCCGCATCACGCATATCCGCGAGATCATCGACACCTTCGACCTGGTGCAGCAGGTGCTGGAGCGCGATCTCGCCGCGGCGATTTCCGTCACCCGGCCGCCCGACGGATAATTTGTCAACCCGCGGTGCGGTGCTCTATCCCTCCCCCGCGAAGCGTGGGCAGGGTCGCCACGAGCGGAGCGAGTGGCGGGGTGGGGGTGCTTCGCTCGTATCGCGCTCGCAGAGTTACCCCCACCCGCCTCGCTCCGGCGCGCAAGTGCGCTGCCGAGCTCGTGGGGGAGGGAGAATTTGAACCTGACCGCAACTGCTCGCGACCCATCACGGGAAAATTGCGGCCGTTCGGCGCGTCGAGGTTCCATGAAGATCGTGTTGCTGGCCCTGCTCGGGCTCATTCTGGGCGCCATCGGCGGCGCGGCGCTCGGGATCGGCGTCGGGCTCGCCTGGGTGGAAATGTTCAAAACCACTGATTTTGAAGGCTATAGCGGCATGCTGGTGTTCCTGGGCTTCATGCCGGGAGGAGCTGTGCTCGGAGCAATAGGCGGTGCGCTGCTATTCGCCATGATGGCGTTGCGCGACAACCAGATCGCGATCGAGCGTGACCGGCTGCCGCGCAGCGAGCATTAACGACCCCGTAAATTCACGGGATTGTCGCAAGTGTGCAATGCAAAAATGCCGATTGTGTTTCCACAAATCTCGACTACTTGAAGCTTCAAATAAAGCTGCAGCAAGCCGGGCGGGACGCGTTGTCGTCCGCGGCCGGGTCTGGTCCATTGCCGGACTTTCGCTGCTTCTCACAGCCAGTCCGGGAATCAAGCGACATGACAGAGCACAGCCTCTGGCGTTTTTCGCGCGCGCTGCATCGTGCGATCAACGACCGACAGTTCGACGAACTTGCCGCCGCGCTCGACGACGACGTCGATTGGACGATCTACGGACCGATCGACATGTTTCCGTTTCTCGGCGCGCGGCGCGGCCGCGACGCCGTGCTCGAGGTGGTGAGGCAGATCGCGGAAAACGTCCGCGTCCACCGCTTCGACCGCGAGACCATCATGCTCGGCGTCGATTCGGCGGCCTCGATGATGCGCTACTCGCTGACCTCGCTGGAATCCAACAAGCCGATCTCGCTGCGGGTGGCGCATTTCGCCCAGTTCAAGGGCGGCCGGCTCTCCAGCATCCGCGTGCTGATGGACAGCTTCGACCTGGTCGAGCAGGCGCTGGGACGCTCCATTCATCTGCCGCGGATGACGGCCTGACACTTCGAGTTTGAAGCGGTCCGACCCACTGGGGTCCCGGTGCGCCGGCTTCAAGAAAAGCTGGTGATTGCGCGGGTGAATTCGCCACGGCGAAGCCGGTTGAATGCAACGATGATGCCGCAACTTGGCCGCGATGAGGTCAAAATCGGCCCGCCTGATGGTCCCTGTTAACACTCGGAAATTCGTCGCGCGGGGGACACTCGCCAAACGCGAAAAGGGGTAAGGCCGATGAATAACGCCATTCGTTCTGAGGAAATCGAACAGATTGAGCCGGAAGACGCCAATCTCGCCGCGGTCTCGGAGGTCGAGGAAGGCATCCGCGAATTCGTCCGCAACGATATCGCCTATCTGCGCCGTCCGGTCGCAGTCAGCGCTCCAGAGGCGACGCTCGATCCGGGCGCCGAAGCTACGGTGAACAACGTGAACTCGCTGATCCATCGCGTCGCCGGCACCTCGGTGTCGGAAATCGAAAAGCTGATCTCGGAGCTGGAGGCGGTGCGTGACCTCCTGCACGCCGAAGGCCAGCGCGTGCAGCGCGAGATCGCCGGCTATGCGCAGCTGAGCCAGGCCGCGATGAAGTCGACGCGGATGATCGCCGACAACGTGCAGCAGTGGAAGCGCGCCGCCGACGGGCTGCGCAACGGCTGATCGGATCGCAAATGCCGGCCGCCGCCTCCGCGGCCTGCGGAGCGCGGCGGTTTCGATTCCGGCCAGGCGAAGGGGACTGGAAAAAAGCGTGCAATGAGTTTGAACGTGTCGATCCCCGGCCGCGACCAAGGTCAGGCGCCATATCCCGGCGCAGCAGGGGATCATTCGTCCATGGAAAGCATTCGGCCCGACACGCCCGATCCGATTCCGCTGCAGCCCTCGCCGCACCGGGTCGGCGCGCTCATGATCCGCTTTGTCGGATTGCTGTTTCTCGCGGTCGCCGCGATGGCGCTGGTCTATCTGCGCTGAGCCAGCCGCGGCGGTTGGTAAGAGCCGACCTAGCGGGGCTCGATCGAGGCGACTTCGAGCCGCCAGGAGCCCTCGGCATAGCCCCTCACCACCATCGCGGCGGTCAGCATCACCGCGAGCGTCACCGTCGCGAAGATCAAACCCACCAGTTTCAGCCCGCTGCGATCCGCCATCGTCGTCCCCCGCCGAATATTGCGGGGCTCACTATCCTCAGCACAAGTTCAAAATGCGTTAGCAAAAAATTCGTTCCGCGGATTCTTCGGACGCGATGCACGCGCGCAACACTGCGGTAACCTTGTTATTGGGTTACTTCGGCGCGGGGCGGGTCGCGCCGCGGCACGAAGCCGGCGCCAAGAAAGGAGAACACCACTTCGCCGCGCTGATTGGTGCCGGTGTTGCGGATCTCGACGATGCCCCATTCCGGGCGTGAGGCCGACGCGCGCAGGCCCGCGACCTCGCTGACGAAGCTGATGGTGTCGCCAGCCATCACCGGCTTGATCCAGCGCAAATCGCGAAAGCCCGGCGATGGCCCGCCCGCGACAACGGTCTCGCCGCGCGCGACCGCTTCGCGCGCAAGGCGTTGCATACTCGTGACCATCAGCTTCATGCAGACGGATGCGACATGCCAACCCGACGCGGCGAGCCCGCCAAACAGCGACTTGCGACCTTCTTCTTCGGACAGATGAAAGCGCTGCGGATCGTATTTGCGCGCAAAGCGCTTGATCTCGTCTGCGGTGAAAGTGAAAGAGCCGACCTCGCGCCGGCGGCCGATCGCGATGTCCTCGAAAAACAACATCAGCTGGCGCTCTCCCGGCGGCTGATGATGATCGGCGAGGTCATTTCGCACAGGACCTGGCCCGCCGCGTTGCGCGCCACGCCCTTGAAGGTCACAATTCCCGTCTCGGGCCGGCTGCGCGAGATCCGCGCCTCGGTCACGTCGACGTCGAGCGTGATGTCGTCGCCCGGCCGCAGCGGCGCCACCCATTTCAACTCGTTGACGCCGGGCGAACCGAGCGAGGCGGCGCGGCCGATGAAGCCGTCGAACATCATCCGCATCATCACCGCGCAGAGATGCCAGCCCGAGCCCGACAACCCCTTCAGCATGGTCTTGCTGGCGGCCTCCTCGTCGAGATGCATGGGCTGCGGGTCGTACTCGCCGGCAAACTCCAGGATCTCCTCGCGCGAGACATGGCGCGGGCCGAAGGTGCCGAGGCGGCCGACTGGAAAATCTTCGAAAGTGAGGGTCATTCTGTGCGGGATTGTCGCCGGGAAGGTCAGATTGTGGCCGCACTTTGCGGCAATCTCAACCCGTCCGCCTGCATGCCTTCTGCGCGGGGGGCCTGTGCGGAATGCCGGATTTGGACGAAACTCGTCGCCGATTCGCTGGGGGAAGGTGATGCTCGGATTTCACGATACCGGAAATGAACGAGGAAGGGGGCGGTGATGTTCGAATATCGCGACCTCTTCCGCTGGGACCGGTTCATCACGCCGACGCTGATCAAGCCGTTTTTCGGCGTGATGATCGGCTTTGTCGTGCTGGTCGGGCTATCAGGCATTTTCTCCGGGCTGACCGCGATGGCGATCAATCCGTTCGGCGGCTTCATCATCGTGGTCGCGAGCATCGTCGGCGTCGTCGCCGGGATCATGTTCTCGCGCGTCATCGCGGAGTTCGTCCTGATCGCGTTCCGCATCAACGAGCACCTCGGCGCGATCCGCGACCAGGGCGAGATGCGGTAAGAAATTTCATTTGCTGTGCCGTTCTCGCGCACTCGTGCTTTGGAGCGCCGTCAGGGCAGCGGCGTCTCCCACCGTGGGGGCGTTCCTCGGGGCAAGGTTCCCGCAGTCAAACTGTAAAGATTAACTTTACAGTTTACCTTCATATATGCTATTTCGACCGGGCATGAGCACTTCATCCGCAAGGACCGGGACGGCGCGCCCGTCCGCACTCGCCGAAGATCTTCGCTTGCTGATTGGCACGCTGAAGCGGCGGTTTCGCGAGCAGGGCCAGCGGGACGACCTTCCGCCGTCCCAGGTCGCGGTCCTGCTTCGCCTCGAAAAGCACGGTCCTGCGACGGTATCGAGCCTGGCACGATCGGAGGGAATGCGTCCGCAGTCGATGAGCACGGCGATCGCGGCGCTCGAGGCTGCCGGCCTCGTGCGAGGCGCACCCGATCCCGACGACGGGCGGCAGACCATCATGTCGCTGACCGATGCTTGCCGCGAGCGGCTGCGCACCAGCCGGGCCGCGCGGCAGGATTGGCTGTCGCGCACCATCGCAGCGAAGCTCTCCCCGCAGGAGCAGCAGGAACTTGCCGCGGCGGTCAGGTTGTTGAAACGGCTCATCGAGGATTGATGCCGGCTTCGGCAGAAAGGACCCATGCGCATGAACTGGCCCGACCTCGTCGCTTATTTCTTCGGCGGCGCCTTCCTCACCAACGCCATTCCGCATGTCGTCGCCGGCATGATGGGCGAGCCGTTCCAGACTCCGTTCGCAAAGCCGCCGGGCGAGGGCCTGTCCACATCGACGGTCAACATCCTCTGGGGTTTCTTCAACCTGCTCGTTGGATATCTCCTGGTCTGCCGTGTCGGCGATTTCGGCTTGAGGAGCACAAGCGACGTCGCCGCGTTGGGTCTCGGTGGACTTCTGATCGGTCTGTTCCTGGCGCGGCGCTTCGGACGGCTTCATGGCGGCAACGTATCCGGGTGAGCATGAGACGCGTGTTTCGATCGTTGCGAAAATTCAACTACCGGATCTGGGCCGCCGGCGCGCTGGTGTCCAACATCGGCACCTGGATGCAGCGCGCCGCGCAGGATTGGCTCGTTCTCACCCAACTTACCCATCACAGTGCGTCCGCAGTCGGCATCGTGATGGCGCTGCAGTTCGGGCCGCAGCTGCTCATGATGCCGTTCTCCGGCTTTGCCGCCGATCACTTCAACCAGCGCAAGCTGCTGATGGCCACGCAAGCCACCATGGGTGCGCTCGCGCTCATCCTCGGGCTTCTCACCGTCACCGGCCTGGTAGCGCTCTGGCACGTCTATGTGTTCGCGTTCCTGTTCGGCTGCAGCGCGGCGCTCGACGCGCCGGTCCGCCAGACCTTCGTGGCCGAACTGGTCGGCGATGCCGATCTGTCGAACGCGATTGCGCTGAACTCGACCTCGTTCAATGCCGCGCGCATGATCGGGCCCGCGGTCGCGGGATTCGTCATCGCCTCCGTCGGCACCGGCTGGGCGTTCCTGTTCAACGGTGCGTCGTTCATGGCGGTGCTGGCGTCGCTGTGCCTGCTGCGGACGTCGGAGCTTCGCCCCAATGCGCGCGCGCGCCCCGCGAAGGGCAGCGTCCTGCAGGGGTTTCACTATGTCCGGTCCCGCTCCGATCTCAGGGCGACGCTGATCATGCTGTTCCTGATCGGGACCTTCGGGCTCAACTTCCCGATCTTCATCTCGACCATGGCGGTCAGCGTCTTCCATACCGATGCGCGCGGCTTCGGCCTGTTGTCCTCGATGATGGCGATCGGGACGATGTCGGGCGCGTTGCTGGCCGCAAGCCGTGAGCGGCCGCGATTCAATTCGCTGCTCGCGGGCGCTGCGATCTTCGGCCTCGGCTGCTCGCTCGCCGCGCTGGCGCCGAACTACTGGCTGTTCGCGGCAGCGCTGGTCGTGATCGGCGTCGCCGCGCTGACCGTCATGAACACGTCGAACGCGCTGATGCAGCTCTCGACCGAGCCTGCGATGCGCGGACGCGTGATGGCGCTGCGGCTCGGGGTCGCGTTGGGCGGCACACCCGTCGGTGCACCGATCGTCGGATGGGTCGCCGACCATTTTGGTCCGCGCTGGGCGCTCGGCGTCGGCGCGGCTGCCGGCTTCGCGGCCGCAATCGTCGCGATCGCCGCGCTCGCGCGAGGTGGCGGCGAAGCCGAACGTGCCGGGCATCGCTCGCAGCGAGGCGATGTCAATCTGCCGCAACGGCAGTGACGACGGCCGTGGGCGAGTGCAATCTTTCGGAATTTCGGTCAAATATCCTGTCTCCCGAAGCGATCACGGCCCAACACTGTCCCGTGAATGAAGCGCTTTGGCGCGGCGACGAAATCGGACTGAAACAAAGCCGCGTCTAGCCTTGATGGAGTCAAGCACCCAGGAGGGTGACATGCGCAATCTGATTTTCGGCTCCCTTTTGATCGCGATCGCTGCGATCGGCTTTTATTCGTTGATTTCGGCCTCCCTTGCCGCGGCGCGCGACGCCCGGCCCGCAACATTTGCCGAACGGTTCGCTCCGGCGCTCAAATCCGCCGACACGGCCGGTCTGCGCAAATAGCCGGCCCTGCGCCTGTGCTGCAGAAAATCGCTGCCTCGCAGCACAAGCGTGAATATCGATTGTCAGGAGGAGATCGAAGCATCTAGATTTTCCGGTGTGACTTCGATTTCCAAAAGCGATTCTCCGCGTTCGGGCCTGCTCCACGCACGGCCCTGGCAGGTCGCCATGATCGGGCTCGGCACGGCCGCGACGCAGCTCGACACGTCCGTGAACATTGCCTTCCCCGCCATTACCCGCGGATTCGGCCTTTCGATCGCCGACATCCAATGGGTCGTGATCTGCTACGTGCTGACCTATGCCAGTCTGCTGCTGGCGCTGGGACGCATCGGCGACACGATCGGTCATGCCCTGGTTTTCCGGGTTGGCCTGATCTGGAGCACGATTGCGCTGCTCCTTGTCGGCTGGTCGCCGAGTTTCGGCGCGATGCTGGTGTTTCGCTGCCTGCAGGGTATCGGCGCTGCGCTGGTGCTGAGCTGCGGCGTGGCGCTGGTCACGTCGCTCTATGGCGAAGCGCGACGCAGCCACGCGCTCGGCGTCTACACCATGCTGCTCTCGGTTGGCTTGATGCTTGGTCCGCTGCTTGGCGGCGCGCTGACGGCGATCTGGGATTGGCCGGCGGTGTTCTGGTTCCGGATCCCGATCGCCGTTACGGCGCTGCTGCTGTTGCGCGGCATGCGAGAGGCGCCGCAGCGACAGGCCGCCGATCGCTTCGACATCCCGGGAGGCCTTGCGCTGGTGCTCGGACTTGTCACGATGCTGCTTGCGCTCAACCGGCTGCGCGAGCTGGCCGCGCTCTGGTTCGCCCTGCTCTCGGCCACGGCCTTTGCCGCATTCATCTTCCGCGAGAAGCGCGCCGCGCGTCCCATCATCGCCGTCGACATTCTCACGCAACCGGGCTTCGCGCTGCTCAATCTCGTCAGCGTGCTGCTCAACCTTGCAGCCTTTTCGATCTGGCTGCTGGTGCCCTATTTCCTGGCGCGCGTGCCGGCCTACAGCCTGACCGAAAGCGGTGCCATCCTGGCGACGGCGGCCGCAGGGACAGCGCTGGCCGCTCCGATCGGCGGCCGGCTTGCCGGACGGCATGTCTCCGCCCGGCGATTGGCGATCGTGGGTGCCGCGGCCAACGGCGTCGGTCTCTTGCTGATCGGCGCATGGACGGAGCAGACGGCAACGATGCTGCGGATCGCGGGGCTCGTCGTCCAGGGCGTCGGGCTTGGCCTGTTCCAGCTTGCCTATTCGGACATCGTGACGGCGGCACTTCCGCTTGGGGATCGCGGCGTGGCCGGCAGCCTCGTGTTGCTGACGCGAACGTTCGGCACCGTGACATCGGCATCGGTCATCTTCCTCGTGTTCGAAATCCTGAACGCGAAATACGGCTTCCTCGGAGGCTTTCAGAAGACCTTTCAGTTTGCCGCGTTGCTGGCGTTCGTCGCAGCCGGATCGGCGGCGTTTTCGCCGCGCAGGACCCGCGACGTCGGCTAGATCCGTGATAAGCAACAAAACCGTTTGAGATCGTTTTCATGAGGAGAACGTCATGCCCAGGACAAAGCTGCCGGTCCCAGATGTCGCCGAGGCCGGCCCCGGTCTGTGGTCGAACGCCATACGCGCGGGCGACACGCTGTACATCTCCGGCCAGGTGGCGCGCCCGTTCGAAGGCGGCAGCGGAATGGTCGGCAACAACGAGTACGAACAGGCGAAACAAATATTTTCCCGCATCGAGCGCATCATCAAGGCGGCCGGCGGCACGATGGACAATCTGGTCAAGATGACGATCTTCGTCGTCGACATCACCAAGAACACCGAGGTCTGGCGCGCGCGCCGCGAGTTCTTCACCGGCGATTTTCCCGCCTCCACCCTTGTCGAGGTGCGGTCGCTCGCGAAGCCCGACGTGCTGGTGGAAATCGAAGCCGTCGCCTGGCTGGGCAAGAGCTGAAATTGCTTCGCCTCGACGATCAGCCGATTCGATCGAGCGTCGCCTTCGAATGAATGTCGAGATCGTTGTCGGCGCGCGACTTGAGCAGCATCGAACCCTGTTGCGTGGCGATCCGGCGCGCCTCAGTGAGATCGCCCAGTCCTCCCTGTCCATCGCCGGCGTGCAGGCGGAGCAGCCCGCGCAGGCGATGAAATTCCGCCGCGATCCAGCGCTCGCCGGTCTCGACCTCGGCGGCAATCGACGCGAAGTTGGCGAGGCCCTCCCCGATTCGATGCGCCTTCAGGCAGCCGCCGACGAACACGACGCACCACGCCGTCAGTGACGGTTCACGCGCGGTCATCAGCCGCTGGATGCCATGCCGGGCCTGGCGAAATCCCTTGTCGATCGCGCCGCGATGGATCGCGGCAACGCCGGCGAGGAGATCGGCATGCGGCCGCCAGAACGGCAGGTCGTGCTGCAGCGTCAGGCTGCGCAACCGCGAGGCGTGGAAGGCGAGATCGTCGATGTCCCCGGTGAACGCGGCCAGCAGACCGCCGGCAAACGCGGTGGTGTGGCAGAGCGTCTGAAAATGGCCGCTTGTCCCGGCGTCCTCCAGAGCCGTCTTGCGCCACAGCGCGGCGCGCTCGCCGTCGCCAAGCAGCGTCCATGCCTCGGCCAGCCCGACCTTGACCGCGATGTCGTGCAGCGTCGCGCCGATCCTGTTGAGGGCTTCGTTGTGCAGCTTGGGAACGTACATCGCCAGAAACTGCTCGAACTCGAAAACCGCCTCCCTGAATTCGCCCCTGAACAGCAAGGTCGTGCCCATGCAGCGGTGCGACATCAGCCTGTCGAACGTGCTGCCTTTCGCCGCCACCTCGGCGATCTGCCGCGCCACCTGCAGGCGCGCTTCGGTTTCGTTGAACCGGCCGATCCACTTGTGAACCAGCGCCGCCACGATCCGGTCGCTGGTGCCGAGCCGGGTCGACAGCTCGACCGCGGAATCGATCTCGCGCTCGACTTCGGCGGCGCCGTAGCCGCGCGCGGCGATCAACGGCCCGAGGATCTCCAGCCGGAGTTCGAACTCGCGAAGATCGCGATCGTTGCCTTCCGGCAGTCTCAAGGCCGATTCGATCGCGGTGGTAAAATGCGCGACGGCTTCGACCGCGGCGGAGCGCCGTGCGGCGTCCCTTCCTGCGCGCCGCCACCAGGTGACGGCGCGCGCATCGTCGCCGGCCTCGGTGAGCTGATGCGCCAGCACGTGCGGCATTTGATCCGTCATGGCGGGGAACTGCGCCTCGATCGTATCCGCGATCAGCTGGTGAACCCGCAAGCGATCGCGTCGCAGCAGCAGGTGATAGGCCGCGTCGCGCAACAGCGAGTGGCGGAATTCGATCGCATCGCCGAAGGTGCTGTGCCGTTTCACGAAAATGCCGGCTTCGACCAGGCGATCGATGCTGGCGCGCATCTCGGCGCCGCCGAACGGAGACACCGCGACCAGCAGCTCGATGGGGACGTCGCGGCCGATCGCGGCCGCGAACTGCGCGGTTTCGCGGCCGTTTTCGAGCAGGTCGAGCCTCGCCAGCAATGTTTCGTTCAAGGTGGCCGGGATCACATGCGCATCGGTGCTGCCGGGTGCGACGTTCTCGATCGCCTGATAGCTGCGCGCCAGCTCCTCGGCAAAGATCGGAATGCCGTCCGAACGCGCGACGATGGCATCGACAATTCCGGGCGGCATTTTGCGATCGGCGGCGATCGCGTTCACCAGCCGGCGGATCTCATAGGGCTGCAGGCGCGTGAGATGCAGCACGTTGGCGTCGCGTTCTTCAGCCCAGTGCGGCGTCTCGCCGGGACGCATGGTCGCGACCAGCAGCACCGGCAATTCGCGGATCAACCGCGCCAGTCTTGTCATCAGCTCGGACGTCGAGGGGTCGATCCAGTGCACGTCTTCGATGACAATGACCGGGCTTTCACGGCTGATCGCCTCGATGATGTCGAGCAGCGCCTCCACCGTACGCGCGCGGATTTCGGGAGGCGCGAGGCTCTTCAGGAGCCCGCGACTGCCATGCTCGTGGCCCAGCATCTCGGCAATCAGCGCCAGGCGCTCGGACGTTGCCTGGCCGATGCGTCGGAGCAACGCGTCGAGCTTCTCGAACGGGCTGCCGTCGGGCGTGGAGACGTCGGTCGCATAGGCGAGATAATGCGCCACTGGATGAAACGGCTGATTGGTGTGGATCGGCGAGCACTGCAGCATGAAGCGCTGCGCGGCGCCGATCTCGAGCCGGCGATACATCTCCTCGATCAAGCGCGATTTGCCGACGCCGGCATCGCCGGTGATGACCACGATCTGGCCTTGTCCGGCCTGGGCGGCCGTGGCGCGATCGACCAGCCGGGTGATTTCGCTTTCGCGGCTGACCATCGGCAAGCCGTCCGACCGATGCTTGGCCGCGAACCGGCTCGCGCCCCTTCGTTCGCCACGCACGCGGAACACGGCGACGGGCTCCGCGAAACCCTTGAGCGTCCGCGTGCCCATCTCCTCGCAGTGAAACTGCGCGCCGACGATCCCGGCGGTCCCCTCCGCGATCAGGACCTGACCCGGCAGCGCTTCCCCCTGCAGGCGCGCGGCGAGGTTCGGCGCCTCGCCCACCAGGGAATCCTGCTCGGAGGCGGCAGTGCCGATCAGGTCGCCGGCGACGATCAATCCGGTTGCGATGCCGATCCGGACCTGGAGGCCGCGCCCACCGGGTGTGCGCAGCGCGTCGATCGCCTTGACGAGCGCCAATCCGGTGGCCACCGCGCGTGCGGCGTCATCCTCGCGCGCCCGCGGATAGCCGAATGTCGCCAGCACGCCGCCGCCGTAAAGGCGCAGGACATGTCCGCCGAAGCGGTCGATCACGCCGCCACAGGCGTTCACATAGGAGCCGACGATATCGTGCACGAGTTCCGGGTCGAAATGCGATGCGAGCTCGTTATATTCCACGAGCTCGCAAAACAGCGTGGTGACCTGGCGGCGCTCGAAGATCGGCGCGTGGCCGGTGGACGGCGCCGGCCTGGAGGCCTGGTTGTTGGCGAGATCGGTCGGACGGCTCTCGTCGGCGGCAAGCCTGCCGATCGCGTCAAGCAAGCGCCGGCGATGACCGATGGAGCTGACGCCGAGTTCAGCCAGATCCGTGCCGGTCAGGTGCGGCAGCACGGTCGCGTCGATGTGGTTGTCGACGAACGCCCTCACATAGGCTCCGAGACCGAGTTGACGGAGCCACGCGCTGACAAATTCCATATCCGGACCGGCAATTGGCTTGGTCATGTCAAATTGAACTCGAAAACCAACTAAAATGCGTATCGCGTTGAACAGCATTGCGCCGAAACGGCCGGCGATCAAGTTAATCAGGCGTGAGCCATCTCATAATTGATCGCCGCGCCATGTTGGAAAATGCGGCGGCGGCGCCTCGCGCCGCATGCCCTGCAAGCGATATTCGATCTCTGATTCGAAGACGCGCAATTTCGCGTTCCCGCGGCGCGATTTCGCGTCCGGGTCTTGCATCTTCGTTGTCCCTCCCAAGGAAGAGGGAGCAGGGAATGCCGGGCGCTCAACCGCACCCGCAAGCTTGTGTGCTGAAAAGGGTAGGAGCGCACACAAGTCGTCAGGTAGGCCGAAACATCCGGCACTCCCTGCGCAATGGCTTTACGGCTTACTCCGCGCTCTCCCTGGGGTACCGGGCTTGTTAGCCCCCATCGCCGATCGATCATCTCGATCAGCTTGATTCCAGCGTCGGGGAATCAGGACCACACGGCTTGACCGTACGCGCTGTGCCGCACGCCTTGCGGTCCAACGCGTCCATCGCAACCCGCGCCGCGTGTCGTGGCGATCGCGAAACGCCCCTCCTAGGAGGCGCGGGATGGCCAAGTTATGCGCCTGTGTTCCGATTTTCGCAAAGAAGAATATTTATGCGCCGGGGGCTGGACATCGACCGCGATTTATGAATAGCCGAAGTGTGTTGCCCGTCGTGCTGAAAAGGCAACACTGGGCGTCTGGTTGAAATAAGGTTCGTACGGACTCAGCTTTTAGACGAGCCCGAAATCAGCATGCCCTAATTCGCAAACCGGAAATGGATCACGTCGCCGTGGGCGATACGGCATCCGGGCCGTTACCTTGGCAGCCAGTCCAGGGGATGGCGGCCATCCAGCTTCGATCCAGATCCATCATCGGGCTGGTCCGGTGTGCGGCGGGATATAAAGCGCATCACATCAAACCGGCAGCTATTCGATCACCTCGTGGGCGGCGACGAGCATCGATGTTGGAATTGTAAGGCCGAGCGCCTTCGCCGTTCTTGCGTTGACGACCAGCTCAAATCTCGTCGGCTGCTGGACCGCAAGTTCGTTCGGCGTTTCACCGCGAAGAATGCGATCGATGTAGGAAGCCGCGCCCCAAAGCAAATCGGCGACATCGACACCGTAGGACATCAAGCCGCCCTCGGCGGCAAAGACACGATACGGGTAGATCGTGGGTAAGCGAAAACGCTCGGCAAGCGAATAGATCGTCTTGCGATAAACGACCATCGAGGTGTCCGACATGACGAAGAGGCCGGCGCCGGCTTCGCGGCCAAGCTTCGCCATGACGGCTTCAATGTCCTCAATGCTGTGAACAGGGGCGTCGATCGCCTCGATTGCGAACGCCGACGCTGCCGAACGGAACGTATCCAGATAGTACAGCGCATAGGGCGCCGTCTGTGGATTGAACATGAAGGCGATGCGGGAAACCTTTGGTGCAATCTCACGCATCAGTGTGAACCACTTTCCTACCACCGAGGATTCAATATTGAGGAAGCCGGTGATGTTGCCGCCCGGATGCGCCAGGCTCGAGACAAACCCGCTGCCAACCGGATCGGACACCCACGCAAATACAATCGGAATTGTGCGAGTCTCGGCCTGCAACGCGGCGGTCGCCGGAGTGCTTATGGTGACGAGTGCGTCCGGATCGAGCTGGACCAGTTCCTTCGCAAACAGGCGCAAGCGGTCCACGCTTCCGGCGCCCCAGCGATATTCGATGCGAATGCTGCGGCCGTCGATCCATCCCAGCTCAACGAGCCGCTTGCGGAAGGCAGCATCCCAGGCCTGGGCCTCGGCATCGGTCTCGGCGAGTGAACTCAAAACGCCGATATGCCGCATCCTCCCGGACTGCTGCGCAAGCGCCGCCAGCGGCCACGCCGCCGCGACACCGAACAGTGCAAGAACCTCACGTCTCTTCACAGCGCCGCCCCTGCGGCCGGGTCGATCTGGATTCATGGTCATGTCCACGAAAAGAGAAATCGGGGTGACCTTCCAACCTCAACGAAATTTCCGCCGCGTGGGCTCACTTGAAACTGCAATGCGCTCGCAGCACGTTATCTGAACCGCAGGTTCTCGCGAGTCAACATGTCGAGGGCCCTGCAACCCATGAGTTTCATGTCGCGTTCGATCTCCGAATGAAGGTTCTGGAGCGCCTTTTCGACGCCGGCCTGCCCGGCGGCGGCGAGGGCATAGAGATAGAATCGACCTCCGGAGCAGGCCTTCGCGCCGACCGAGAGGGCTTTCAGGACGTGAGTGCCGCGCCTGATACCGCCGTCGCAGATCGATCCTGTCGCCAACAGCATCGACAATTTCCGCGAGCTGGTCGAAGGGACTTCGCGACCCGTCCAGCTGACGACCGCCATGATTGGAGACCATGATGCCGCTCGCACCGATGTCCACAGCGCGTTTGGCGTCGGCGACGCTCATGATGCCTTTGAGGCAGAAATGTTTTCCCCACTTCTTGCGAACCAGTTCGGCATCCTTCCAGCTCATGGACTGATCGAGCATCCTGCTGAAATAATCACCAACCGATATGGCGACGTTGGAGCCCTCCCTCAGATGTCCCGAGAGCTGCGGCAACGAGAATTTCTCGTGCGTGAAATAGCCGAATGCCCATCGCGGATGCAGCGCGAAGCTCGCGACACTCTTGAAGGTAAGCCGGAACGGCGAAGTAAATCCGGTTTGCAGGTCGCGCTCCCGGTTTCCGCCGGTGATCGTGTCGACCGTCAACGCCAGGACATCAAAATTCGCGGCAATGCAACGGTCGATCATCTCGTTCGTCAGGCCCCTATCCTTGTGGAAGTAGAGCTGAAAGAGCTTCGGCGTTTTGATCTCGGACGCGATCTCCTCCACGCCGACAGTTCCAAGCGACGAGACGCCGAACATGGTGCCAAATTTCTGTGCGGCCCTCCCGACCGCCCTCTCACCGTCGTGATGAAAAATCCGCTGCAGCGCCGTCGGCGAGCAGAAGAGCGGCATGCGCAGCTTCTGGCCCATAACGGTCGTCGTCATGTCGACCGTTTCGACGCCACTGAGGACGCCGGGCACGAGATCGCACTCCTCGTACGCCAGCGTGTTCCTGCGATAGGTGACCTCGTCGTCGGCCGCGCCATCGATATAGTGAAACACCGGCGCCGGCAGTCGCTTCCTCGCCAACGCGCGGAAATCGGCCACGTTGTTGCAGCGGTCGATTGACACGGCCTCCTCCCTTTCTCGACGAACCGGATTCATGCCGATGCCGCTTCCAGAACGGCCGGAGCGCATAGCCACTTGGTAATATTGTTTTACCAAAATGTCAATTGGATATCTTTTAATACCAATATTATGGCGACGCACAAATGCTTGACCAACGCTGCGAACGGCTCATATTCGGTACCGGATTCGCCTGATTCATCAATAGATGGGTGGTATCTTGAGCAGCGTCGTGCGCACGCGAAAAATCTCGGCAGCAATGGCCGAGCACATCGAGAAATTGATCCTGGAAGGCGTGTTGCGGCCCGGCGAAAAACTCGCACCCGAACGCGACCTGGCCCAGAAGCTCGAAATCTCGCGCCCATCGCTCCGTGAAGCGCTGGAGATGCTTGAGACGCGCGGCCTGCTCGTGAGCAGTCGTACAGGAACCCACGTTGCACAGTTCCTATCGCCGCTGCTTCGGCCTCTCGCGACGTTGATGCAGGACAAGCCGCGCGTGACCGCCGATTATTTCGAATTCCGGCGCATTCAGGAGACCCACGCGGCGCGATTTGCCGCGATACGTGCCACGGACGTTGACCGGCAGGCGATCCGGCAGTGCGCCGAACGAATGAAAAAGGCTCACAGGCTGGAAGACCCGACGCAGGAGGCAACGGCCGATGTCGAGCTTCACCTCCTGATTTACGAGGCAAGCCACAACGTGATCCTGTTGCATGTGATGCGCGCGCTCGTCGATCTCCTGCGCAATGATATCTTCTACAATCGCGCTCAACTGTACTTGCGCGAGGGCGTGCGCGATCAATTGCTGCAACAGCATTTTGCGCTTGTGGAAGCGGTGATCGCCGGCAAGGCCAGGGAGGCCGAAGCCGCCGCGGCAGAGCACATCCGCTTCACTTTCGAGACGGTGGAGGAGATCAGGCGCGATAGCGCGCGACTGGAAACTTCGCTAAGTCGGGTGAACAGGAGCGACTTCCTGGCCTGACGGCCGTGTCGCGAGATGTGTGCGAGCCGGGACGCTCGAACGCAAGCACCGTCGATGCGCGCCGTTTCGGCGAAAGTCAGTCCCCCGCTAATTCGCAAACCGGAAATGCATGACGTCGCCGTCGGCGACGACATAGTCCTTGCCTTCGAGGCGGAGCTTGCCGGCGTCGCGCGCGCCGGCCTCGCCGCCCAGCGCGACATAGTCGGCGTAGGCGATGGTCTCGGCGCCCGGACACACTGGAGTAACTGGCCTCTAAATCGATCGCTAGTTGAGAGTCACCATTCGGAGGCCAAGGCGGCGATAGTCGACCGCGAGATAACCGGTCAGCGCGTCGCGCAGGACGGCCTCGGGATGAACCAGCGCAACCTCCTGCGCCATCACGCCGACATAGGTCACGTCGCTCCAGCGGTACTTGAAGCTGTAGATGCCGAGCCCATCGCTGTTGCGGCCGAGCAGCACAATGTCGCGCTTGAGCCGGCTGTCCGAGAACACGGGCACGAAAACTGCGGAATCATAGCTGGCGTTGGCGCTGTTGCCCCAAGCACCACCAACCTGGCCTCCGGCGTAGAATCCGGTCCAGGGACCTGACGGCATCGGTGCAAAGTGCCAGCTGAAGCCGGCCATCACGGTCTGGAACTGGGCGCGGGTAGAGACCGACTGATTGAGCGCGGCGTTGCCATTCGGCGGCAGCAGGAAGAAATCGCTGGACGAAGCGTTGAGCCGTCCGAGGTCGATGTACTGGTAGAGGAGGTTGAAGCTGACATTCGGACGGAACAGATATTCGATACCTGCGCCGACGACACCGCCAGTCCTCACCTCGGACGTCTGCAGATGGGTCGAAACTCCGAGCGTGCCAAAATCGCTGGTCAAGCCCACATTGCCAAAAGCGAGCCCCGCCGTGCCGTAGAACAGCCACGGGCCGGAAGCGATGCCGAAGCGGCCGCGCAATGTCGAGTACCAGTCGACGGTCGTGGTGGTTTGAGCAAAACTTCCGGGAGGCAGAGACCCCGGCGGATTTACCATCAGGTTGTCGCTCATGAAGCTCTTGAGCTGAGTGCCCTGCAGGTCGGCCTCGAAGCCAAACACCACTTGGCCGCGTTGCCAGTTGTATCCGGCGTGGCCGCCGCCAACGAAGCCGGAGGCATTCGCCGAATTGAATCCGAGGGGAGACGGAGCCTGGACCGGAACGGAGGCGCCGGCAAGTGCGCGCCCATGGGGGAGAGCCATGGCGGCAAGCACCACGCAGACCGACAGTCTCTGTATTGAATTGCCCACAATGCCCCCAGGGTCTGACAGGAGTGTCCAACTCGAAAGCTAGGTGGTGTGGACACTTATCGCATCCATAGGATTATGGCTGCGAGGGTGATGACGGCAAGGTAATTTCGGGCGGTCTTTTCAAAGCGGGTCGCGACGCGGCGGAACTGCTTGAGCTT
>Ga0070741_10009959_pt1 | contig 18181 bp, 16 predicted proteins | sample Coa_R1_4_FD_66440 | JGI IMG/M metagenome (GOLD analysis project Ga0070741, IMG submission 66440) | Surface soil microbial communities from Centralia Pennsylvania, which are recovering from an underground coalmine fire - Coalmine... | ecosystem: Environmental > Terrestrial > Soil > Unclassified ...
GCGCAGCACTCCTCCACGAGCTTCGCGACACCCGTGCGGCCGAGCGAACGGATCGCCGCGTAGACGGTGAACGCCCGCGCGCGGCGAGAGTGCTCGGGCGTCCAGTCGAGCGGCTCGCGTGCGTCGTCCGCGTACAGGAGGTAGGCGGAGCGGATCCCGAGTGCAGCCTGGTGCGACTCGGGATGCGCGCACAGCGCGATTCCGTTGTCGTACGGAACGTTCAGCCACTTGTGTGCGTCGGTCGCCCACGAGTCCGCACGCTCGATGCCTCGGGTCAGATGACGCAATTTCGGTGAGGCAGCGGCCCACAAGCCGAACGCACCGTCGACGTGGTGCCACGCGCCGAACTCGGCGGCGAGGTCCGCGACCGCGTCGATGTCGTCGAACGAGCCGGTGTTCACCTCGCCCGCCTGCGAGCAGACGATCGTCGGCCCGGACGTCCGCGCGAGCGTGCGGCGGAGCTCGTCGATCTGCATCCGACCGTACTCGTCCACCGGCACCGGGCGCAACGCGTTCGTTCCGAGGCCGACGAAGCGCAGCGCACGGTCGAGCGTCCCGTGCCGCTTCGCACCCGCGACGACGGTGATCGGCGGCGCGCCGGCGAGGCCTTCGGCCTCCACGTCGTGGCCGATCTCCGCGAGCACGTGGTGGCGGGCGGCGAGGAGTGCCGTCACGTGCGCCGTCTGGCAGCCGGTGACGAACGCGAACGATGCATGCGCGGGCAGGCCGAGGAGCTCTTTCGTCCAGCGTCCGGCGACCTCCTCGACGACGGAGGCGGCGGGAGTCGGCAGCGCGAGCCCTGCGTTCTGGTCCCAGGCGGACGTGAGCCAGTCCGCCGCCATCGCCGCCGGCAGCGAGCCGCCGATCACGAACCCGAAGTAGCGGCCGCCGGTCATCTGCGTCAGGCCCGGGTCGACGTCGCGGGCGAGCTCCTCGACGACGGTGACCGCGTCCGTCGGCCCGTCTGGAAGGGGCAGGTCGAGCGTCTCGCGGAGCTCTTCCAGGCTCGCCGTGGGGGCGACGGGACGCTCCGGGACCGATTCGACGTACGCGATTCCGAGCTCGGCGGCGCGCTCGAGTGGCCGGCGGAGATCCACGGGGCGAGTCTACTTCCGCTACCCTGGTTCGGCCTTTCCGGCCCTTTTTCCGCATGAGCACGATCATCCAGGACCTCGAGCGCCGCCAGCTGCGCGACGTGCCCCGCTTCAAGGCGGGCGACACCGTGCGCGTGCACTTCCGCGTGATCGAGGGGAACCGCCAGCGGATCCAGGTGTTCGAGGGCATCGTGATCAAGCGGCAGGGCGCGGGCGTGCGGGAGACGTTCACGGTGCGGAAGAACTCCTTCGGCGTCGGCGTCGAGCGGACGTTCCCGCTGCATTCGCCGAAGATCGACAAGATCGACGTGTCGGCGATCGGCGACGTCAACCGTGCGAAGCTGTACTACCTGCGCGGCAAAGTGGGCAAGAAGGCTCGCGTGCGCGAGCTCCGCCAGAGCTAGCGCACCTCTTTGCGACAATTGCGTGACGGCGCGTGTGCGCCGGCGGCGCGCAGCGCTATCCTCGCCGCGGTGGCGCCGAAGCGAACGGGAAGGAAGCTGCTCGCGTTCGACCGCAAGCTCGGCGCGCGGTTCGTCGCGGGCGCGGACGAGGCGGGGCGGGGGCCGCTCGCGGGGCCGCTCGTCGTCGCGGGCGTGCTGCTCGACCTCGAGTGTCTGCGCCACAACCGTGCGCGGCCCCTCTCGCTGCTGAACGACTCGAAGCAGCTCGACCGTGCGACGCGCGAAGGGCTCTACCGCGCCGTGCTCGCGTGTGCCGAGCGCGTCTCCGTGCACGTCTTCCCGCCGGGGGTGATCGATCGTGACGGGCTGCACCGCTCGAACCTGCGCGGGTTGCGCGAGGCGTTGTGGGCGTGCCAGCCGGCCGACGTCTGCCTCGTCGACGGCTTCCGTCTCGGCCCCTCGGCGCCCCCGCACCGCGCAGTCGTCGACGGCGACGAGAAGAGCGCCGCGATCGCCGCGGCCTCCGTCGTCGCGAAGGTGACGCGCGACCGGTACATGCACACCGTCGACGCGCTCTATCCGGCCTACGGTTTCTGCTCTCACGTCGGCTACATCACGCCGGCGCACAGCGCGGTCGTGCGCGCGATCGGGCCGTCCGACATTCACCGGCGCTCGTTCGAGGCCCGCTGCTACGCGGAAGCGGAAGCCGAAGCCGCGTAACGACGCCGAGCGGCGCGCGGCCTGGTGGTACCGGCGGCGCGGGTTTCGCGTCGTCGGCTCGAACGTCTGGGTCGCGGGGAACGAGCTCGACGTCGTCGCCCGCCGCGGCCGGCTGCTCGTCTTCTGCGAGGTGAAGTCGAAGGCGGGGAAGGGGTTCGGCGACCCGCTCGAGATGGTGACCGCGGAGAAGGCGCGGCGCGTGATGCGCGCGGCCGAGGTTTGGCTCGCCGCGCGGCCGGAGCTCGCGCGCTGCGACCTGCGGTTCGACATCGTGGTCGTTCGCGGGCGACGGCTCGAGTGCGTGCGGAACGCGTTCTAGACTGTCGATCATGACGCGCAAGCGTCGTCGCCGGAGCCTGCGCCGCCTCATGCGACGGCTCTTCGGCCGTTCGTCACCGCCCGCACCGCCGGAGTCGCCGCCGGACGAAGAGAGCGCGCTCGTACCGCTCCATCCCCGCCGCCCGCTCGGATCGGGGTCGGTCGCGCTCGAGCTTCCGGACGAGCCCGCCGACGTCGACGCGCGCGGCCGCGAGACCGCTTGAGGCCGAGAGGGGTTCCGTTCCGAGCGGGGAATCGGTTCGGGTGGCCCCGACGCAGGACGCGATCTACGCGGAGCTCGATGCCGACCTCTCGTGGTCGGAGCGCGACCTCCCCGAGCGCGAGCGCACGAAGCACGTGCACCGCCTCCACCCGTACCTGGGCAAGTTCATCCCGCAGCTCGTCGAGGAGCTCTTCCGCCGGCACCTGCCCGCAGGCGGCCGCGTCCTCGACCCGTTCGCGGGGTCGGGGACGACGCTGGTGCAGGCGCTCGAGAGCGGGCTCGACTCGACCGGGATCGACATCGCCGCGTTCAACTGTCTGCTCATGCGGGTCAAGACCCGCGAGTACAACCTGTTCGCGCTCGAGCGCGACATGCGCGACGCGCTCGCACGGTTCGAGCGCGGGGAGGGAACGGCCGGCGCCGAGACGGACTACCTGCGCACGTGGTTCGCACCCGATGCGCGGAACGAGCTCCTGCGGTACCGCGCGCTCGTCCACGATTACGAGCACGCGGACGTCCTCCGCATCGTGCTCGCGCGCGCAGCACGCTCCGCCCGGCTGACGACGCACTTCGACCTCGACTTCCCGAAGGCACCGCAGCTCGAGCCGTACTGGTGCCACAAGCACCGCCGCGAGTGCAGGCCGGTCGAGCATGCCGGCCACTTCGTTCGCCGTTACGCCCTCGACACGTTGACGAGGTTGAAGTCGTTCGCGCGCGTGCGGGCACGTCGTGAAGCGGAGGTCGTGCACGGCGACGCGCTCGAGCTCGAGCTCCGCGGCCGGTTCGACGCAGTGGTCACGTCTCCCCCGTATCCGGGCCTCATCGACTACCACGAGCAGCACCGGTACGCGTACGAACTGCTCGAGCTCGACGACCGTCGCGAACGCGAGCTGGGTGCGGCCGCAGCCGGCACGGGGCGTGCCGCGATCGGCGCGTACGCGGACGGCATCGCAGGAGTTCTCGCGCGTTGCGCACAGGCGTTGGGCCCGCGCGCGCCGCTGCTTGTCGTCGTCAACGACCGCCGCGAGCTGTACGACGACATCCTCGCGCGCGCCGGCCTGCGGCTCGACGGCCGACTCCGGCGGCACGTCAACCGCCGTACCGGCCGCCGCGCCGGCGAGTACTTCGAGGACGTCCTGATCGCGCGCCTCGCATAGGATCGCCCCGTCAAAGACAAGGAGGGGCTTCGTGAAGACCTACGTGATCCTGCGCCGCGACGGCTGGCGGACTCCCGACGACCTGAAGGTCGCAGCGGAGCGTTCCGCGCAGGTGGGCGACGAGGAGATGTCGTCAGACATCCGCTGGATTCGCTCCTACGTCCTGGCCGAGGAGAGCGGCAAGCTCGGCACCGTCTGCATCTACCAGGGCTCGAGCCCCGAGAAGGTGCGCGAGCACGCAGAGCGCGCCGGACTTCCAGTCGACGAGGTGATCGAGGTCGCCGACACCGTCGTCGTGCGCCCGGACCCCGAGCCGGCGGCGGTCTAACTCGTTCCGTCAGAAGGCGGAGGCCCTGCCGCGGCTGCGAGCCGTGCGTCGATCGCGACGCGCGCGCGGTCGAGGACCGCTTGATCGCGTGTCGCGACGAACAACACGTTCGCGAGGAACATCGCCGCCTCGAGCTCGAAGGCGAGCTGCTTCGGGTCCTCCGAGGCGGCGATCGTCCCCTCCGCCTGCGCCTGCGCGACGGTCGTCTCGAGCAGCTCGAGCCAGCCGCGCATGATCTCCACCGCCCGGTCCCGGAGGCGGCCCGGGCGCGTGTCCATCTCGGTGACGATCGACGCGAAGAAGCATCCGCCCGGATAGCCCCCGACGACGTGGCGGAGGAAGTTCTCGACGAGCTCGTCGAGCCGCTCGCGACCGGTGGCGGCGGCGAGCGCCGGCCCCGTCACCTCCGTGTCGAACAGGTCGACCGCCCAGTCGACGGTCGCGAGCTGGAGCTCCTCCTTCGAGCCGAAGTGGGCGAAGAGGCCGCTCTTGCTCATCCCGACGGCGTCGGCCAGGCGGCCGATCGAGAGCCCGTCGAGACCCGCGACGGTCGCGAGCTCCGCAGCCTGGCGCAGGATCGCCTCGCGGCTCCGCTCGCCGTCGCTGCGCCGCTTGCGCGGCCGAACGCCCTCCGCGCGGTTCACGCTTGACAAGGTAGCACGGTCGTTCGTACTATCTCAAGCGTCATGGAACGAACGGTCGTACTAACTAGGAGGCTGAGATGAAGCTGTACACGATCAGGCGCCGCGACGGCTGGACGACGCCGGAGAAGCTCCAGGCGTCGGCGGAGCGTTCCGCGCAGGTGGGCGACGAGGAGATGCCGTCCGACATCCGCTGGATCCGCTCCTACGTCGTGCACGAGGAGTCGGGTGGGCTCGGCACGATCTGCATCTACGAGGCGTCGAGCCCGGAGAAGATCCGCGAGCACGCCGCGCGGGTGGGGATGCCCGCCGACGAGATCACCGAGGTCGCCGACACCGTGATCGTGCGGCCCGATCCCGTTCCGGCGCTCGCGTAGACCTCGTCACAGGGCGCGGCGCGCGGGCGCCGCGCCCTGTGGACGAAGATTCTCGAAACCGTCTCGATCGCGCCTGCCGGCTGCCCCTACCGTGACCAGGTGGTCGCGCGCACCGTCACCCACGCCGTCGTCGGACTCGAGCCGCGGCGCGTCGACGTCGAGGCGCACATCGACGGCGGCGCGCCCTCGTTCGCGATCGTCGGCCTCGCCGACCGCGCCTGCCAGGAGGCGAAGCACCGGGTGCGCAGCGGGATCCTCTCGGCGGCGCTCGAGTGGCCGGCCAAACGCCTCACCGTCAACCTCGCGCCGGCCGACCTCCGCAAGGAGGGCTCCGGCTTCGATCTGCCGATCGCGCTCGCGGTGCTCGGGGCGACGCGGCAGCTGCCGCCCGACCGGCTCTCCGGCCACGCGGCGATCGGCGAGCTCGCGCTCGACGGCAGCCTGCGTCCGGTTCCGGGCACGCTCGCCGCGGCAGAGGGCGCGCGTCGAGGCGGCGTGCAGCGCGTCGTCTGCCCCAAGGCAGCGGCCTTCGAGGTTGCACTGGCGGGCGTCGAACCGGTCGCGGTCGAGCATCTGGGCGAGGCGGTCGACTACTTCTACGGCCGGTGCCGGCCCGTGGCGCCGGCCCCGCCGCCGGAGCCGGCGGAGCGGCCTCCGCCCGATCTCGGCGACGTCCGCGGGCAGGAGCGCGCGCGGCGCGCGCTCGAGGTCGCGGCCGCCGGAGCGCACAACCTGCTGCTCGCCGGCCCGCCGGGCGTCGGGAAGTCGATGCTCGCCCGGCGCCTGCCCGGGATCCTGCCGCCGCTCGACGACGTCGCCGCCCTCGAGGTGACGCGCATCCACTCGGTCGCAGGGCTCCTCCGGCCCGGCTGCGGCCTCGTCCGCACGCCGCCGTTCCGTGCGCCGCATCACGGGGCGTCCGCGGCGGCGGTGGTCGGCGGCGGATCGCACCCACGCCCGGGTGAGGTGACGCTTGCACACCGCGGCGTCCTGCTCCTCGACGAGCTGCCCGAGTTCTCGCGCATGCTCCTCGAGGCGCTTCGCCAGCCGCTCGAGGACGGCACCGTCGCCGTCGCGCGCGTCGGCGGCCGCGCCGTGTTCCCCGCGCGGTTTCAGCTCGTCGCGACCATGAACCTCTGTCCGTGCGGCGGCCGCGGCGATCCGGGCGCGAGCTGCGCGTGCTCGCCCGTGCAGCTCGACCGCTATCGCGATCGCCTCTCCCGCGCGCTGCTCGACCGATTCGACCTCGTCCTCGCGCTCCCCCGTCCGCGCGCGACGGAGCTCGCGGCGGGTCCGTCGGAGGCCTCCGCAGCGGTGCGCGAGCGGGTCGTCGCTGCGCGCCGACGCCGGTCGTCCCGGCTTCTGCTGGAGAGCGCGGCGGAGGATCTCCTCGACCGCGCCGTCGAGCGGCTGCCGCTGTCCGGACGCGGCCGTGCGCGCGTCATCCGCGTCGCTCGAACCGTCGCGTCGCTCGCGGGTGCCGGTGCGGTCGCTTCCGAGCACGTCGCCGAGGCGCTCTCGTACCGGTCACCGTCGGAGCTGAGCCCGTCGTGAACGAGCTTGCGCTCGCAGCGTTCGCGGCTGCGAACGACGCACATGCCGCCGACGCCGACACGCGCTCCCACGGGTTCGCGCAGTTCGCGTCGACGTTCGATGCCGACGGCTACCTCGCCCGGCTGACGGCCGGCGGCTTCCGCTGGCTCGCGCGTTCCGCTGCAGGCTTCCCGCCGCGGCTCCGGAGCATCCACGACCCTCCGCCGGGCCTCTTTCTGCGCGGCGACGGCGGCGCGGAGCTCCTGGCGCACCCGTCGGTCGCAGTCGTCGGAGCACGCAGCTGCACCGACTACGGAGCCCACGTCGCGCGCCGCCTCGCCCGCGATCTCGCGGATGCCGGTGTCGTCGTCGTGTCGGGGCTCGCGCGCGGCGTCGACGGGTGGGCGCATCGAGGCGCACTCGATGCGGGCGCGCCGACCGTCGCCGTCCTCGGCTGCGGAATCGACCGCGACTACCCACGTGCGCACGCGCTCCTCGCCGCGCAGATCGCGGTTGCCGGACTGATCGTGTCCGAATATCCGGCCGGCGTCGCCCCTGCACCGTGGCGCTTTCCGGCGCGCAACCGGATCGTCGCCGGGCTCGCGATCGCAACCGTCGTCGTCGAGGCGCGCGACCGAAGCGGCGCCCTCATCACCGCGGACCTCGCGCTCGAGGAGGGACGCGAGGTGCTCGCCGTGCCGGGCGAGATCACCTCGGGCCTCTCAAACGGGACGAACGCGCTCCTCCGCCTCGGTGCGACGCCCGTCACCTGCGCGGAAGACGTGCTGCAGGCGATCGGCGTCGACGCGGTGCCGACGACGCGCGGCGAGCCGCCGCCCGGTGCGCCGGGTGCCGTTGCGGCTGCGCTCGACGGCGGCGCCCGCACGCCGGACGAGGTCGCGCGCACGACCGGATTGACCGCCGAAGCAGTCGCCGCTGCGCTGACCGAGCTGGAGCTCGCGGGGCTCGTTCAGGTCGCGGCGGGCGTGTACAGGAGGTGATGTCGCCGCCGTAGGATCGCCCGCACGTGAACACAACCTCATACTGGCTCGCCGAGCCGCGGGAGCGGCTCGCGGGCCCGCGACGGACGGACGGGGCCGTCGACGTCGTCGTGATCGGCGGCGGCGTCACCGGCTGCTCGTGCGCGCTGACGCTCGCAGAGCGCGGGGTGCGCGTGGAGCTGCACGAGGCGCGCGAGGTCGCAGCGGGTGCGAGTGGGCGCAACGGCGGCTTCGCGCTGCGCGGAGGTGCGATGCCGTACGAGCACCGCTACGCGCCGCTGTGGCGGCTGACGGAGGCCGCGCTCGACCGCCTCGAGCAGCTCGCAGGCGACGCGTTCGACCGCGTCGGCAGCCTGCGCCTGGCGGTCGACGGGGCGGAGCGCGACGCGCTCGAGCGCGAGTACGCGGCGCTGCGGGAGGACGGCTTCGACGCCGAGTGGGTCGAGCCGCTGCCCGGCCGGCTCGGCCGTCTGTTCACGGCCGCGCTCGTCCATCCGGGCGACGGCTCACTCCAGCCCGCGCGGTGGGTGCGGCGGCTCGCGGCGCGTGCTTCGGCCGCGGGGGCGGTGGTCCTGGAGCACAGCCCCGTGCGCGTCGAGGACGTCGATGCGCCGGCCGTCGTCGTCGCCGTGGACGCGTCGACGGCGGAGCTGCTGCCCGAGCTCGGGGGCCTCGTGTCGCCGCAGCGCGGCCAGATGCTCGCGACGGCGCCGCTTGCCGAGCGCATCTTCGAGCGGCCGCACTACGCGCGGGAGGGGTACGACTACTGGCAGCAGCTCCGCGACGGGCGGCTCGTCGTCGGCGGGAAGCGCGACGTGAGCCTCGCGACGGAGGCGACGCACGTGGAGGAGACCACTGCGCTCGTGCAGGGTGAGCTCGAGGCGCTCGTCGTGGAGCTCGTCGGCTGGCTGCCGCCGGTCGCGTACCGGTGGGCCGGGGTGTGGGGCGAGACACCGGACCGCCTCCCGCTCGTGGGCCGGCTGCCGACGCGAGAGAACGTCTGGATCGCCGGCGGCTACTCCGGCCACGGCAACGTCCTCGGCCTCGCCTGCGGCGAGCTCGTCGCGCGCGCGGTGCTCGGCGAGACGCCGGACGCCCTGCGGCTGTTCGACCCGGCGCGGTCAGAGCTCGACGCGCTGCACGTCGCCGACTGACGCGAGCGCCGTGATCGCGACCGCGAGATCCTGAATCGCGAGGCCGGTCGAGTCGAATGTCGTGATCTCGCCCGCGCTCGTCCGTCCGTCCGCATCGCCCGCGAGAACCGCGCCGAGCTGCGTCACGTCGGCCCGGCCGATCAGGCCGGCGTCGACTGCGGCTGCGAGCTCGCCGCCGTGGCTTGCCTGCTCCCAGTCGTCGCAGAAGACGCGCGTCCGCGCCAGCTCCGTCGCCGCGACCTCGGCCTTTCCGGGCCCGTCGGCGCCCATCAAGCTGACGTGCTGACCGGGCTGCAGCGAGCCGTCGTCGAAGAGCACCTCGTAACCGGGTGTCACGGTGACGACGAGGTCGGCGCCGAGCGCCTCGTCGCGCGACGCTGCGACGTCGCAGCCGAGCTCCGCCGCGGCGCTCTCCGCACGCGCGCGGTCGACGTCCCAGATCGCGACACGCCGCCCTCGCGCGACGAAGGTGCGCGCGGCGGCGCGGCCGTTCACGCCCGCCCCGATCACCGCCGCCGTCTCGGCGTCGGCACGACCGAGCGCTTCCGCAGCGAGCACGGCCGCCGCGCCCGTGCGCAGCGCGGTGACCGCCCCCGCGTCGAGGATCGCCTCGAGCGTTCCGTTGTCCGCGTTCGAGAGGAGGACGAGACCGGTGACGGTGGGCAATCCGCGCGCCGGATTGCCCGGGAACGACGTCACCCACTTGAGCAGCGCATGTCCCGCGCCGAGTGCAGGCATCGCGCGGAAGTCGCCGGCCGGGTAGTTCGTCACGTAGACCTTCGGCGGCATCGTCCACTCGCCGCGGTAGTGCGCGACGAACGCGTCGCGGACGACGTCCACGGCCGTCGCGGACGGAACCGCGCGCAGTACGTCGTCCGCCCCCAGGACGGGGATCGAGGTCAAAGTCCCTTGACGCCGGTGACGAGCTTCAGGACCGATTCCTTCGCGTCGCCGAAGAGCATCGCCGTCTTCGGGTCGACAAAGAGCGGGTTGTCGATGCCGGCGAAGCCGGTTGCCATCGACCGCTTCATCACGACGACCTGGTGTGCCTGGTCGACGTTCAGGATCGGCATCCCGTAGATCGGGCTCCCGGGCTCGTTGCGCGCAGCGGGGTTGACCACGTCGTTCGCGCCGATCACGAGCGCCACGTCCGTCTGCGGGAACTCGGGATTGATCTCGTCCATCTCCTTCAGCGCGGGATACGGGACGTTCGCCTCCGCGAGCAGCACGTTCATGTGCCCGGGCATACGGCCGGCCACGGGGTGGATCGCGTACTCGACCTCGACGCCCTTCTTCTCCAGCTCGTCGGCGAGCTCACGCACCGCATGCTGCGCCTGTGCCACCGCCATCCCGTAACCCGGTACGACCACGACCTTGTGCGCGTAGGAGAGCATGATCGAGACGTCCTCCGCGGAGACGGAGCGCACGGTCCCCTCGTAGGCGGTCCCGGTGCCCGCTCCTGCCTGGACGGTTCCGAAGGCGCCGAAGAGGACGTTCCCGATCGAGCGGTTCATCGCCCGGCCCATCAGGATCGTCAGAAGCGTTCCGGACGCGCCGACGAGCATGCCGCTGACGATCAGGACGTTCGACTGGAGCTCGAAGCCGGTCGCGGAGGTCGCGAGGCCGGTGAACGCATTGAGGAGCGAGATCACGACCGGCATGTCGGCGCCGCCGATCGGCAGCACGAACAGCACGCCGAAGAGCAGCGACCCGAGGATGAGCGCGACCATCAGCCACTGCTGCTCGGCTCCGGCGACGAGTGCGATGCCCGCGGCGAGGATCGCCGCGAAGAGCGCCAGGTTGACGTACTGCTGGCCGGGGTAGGTGATCGGCCGGCCCCGGATCAGCTCCTGCAGCTTCGCGAACGCGACCATCGACCCCGCGAACGAGACGGATCCGATCAGCGCAGCCGCGACGATCGCGATCGAGACGTCGCCGTGCAGGTGGCCCGGCGCGGGCGTGAGGTTGTGAAACTCGGCGAGCGACACGAGCGCGGCCGCACCGCCGCCGACGCCGTTGAAGATGGCGACCATCTGCGGCATCGCCGTCATCCGCACGCGGCGGGCGCCCACGGCACCGAACACCGCGCCGATTGCGCCGCCGACGGGGATCCGCCAGCCGATGTGGAGACCGTGGTGCGCGAGGGTGACGGCGATCGCGACGACCATCCCCGCGGCGCCGATCCAGTTGCCGCGCCGCGCGGTCGTCGGCGACGAGAGGAACCGAAGCGCGAGGATGAAGCAGATGATCGTGATCAGGTAGAGCAGGTTCGACGTGGTCGAGCCCATCAGCCGTCGCGCTCCTTCGGCGGCTCGCGTTTCTTGAACATCTCGAGCATCCGGTCGGTGACGACGAAACCGCCGACGACGTTCGCGGCGGCGAGGATCATCGCCACGAATCCGATCCAGCCCGTGAGCGTGTCGGCGCCGGCGATGCCGGCGACGAGCATCGCGCCGACGATGACGATCCCGTGGATCGCGTTCGTCCCGGACATGAGCGGCGTGTGCAGCAGCGTCGGCACCTTCGAGATCACCTCGATGCCGAGGAAGACCGCCAGCACGAGGATCGTCAGCTCGACGACGAGCGTGGCGTAGTGGCTCACAGCCGCCTCTCGAGTGCCGGCGGACTCACGCGGCGGCCACCTCGGCGTGCGTGACGCACGCACCGGCGGTGATCTCGTCGTCCCAGTCCAGGTTCAGCTCTCCGCCCGGCGCGAGGTGCTCGAGCAGCGCGCTCACGTTGCGCGCGTAGAGCTGGCTCGCGTGCGTCGGCATCGTGCTCGGCAGGTTGAGCGTGCCGATGATCGTCACGCCGCCGCTCTCGAACACCTCACCCGGACGCGTGACCTCGCAGTTGCCGCCGGTCTCCGCCGCGAGGTCGACGATCACCGACCCGGCTCGCATGCGCGCGACTGCGCTGCCCGGGATCAGCCTCGGCGCCGGCCGGCCGGGAACGGCCGCGGTCGTGACGACGACGTCGAAGTCCGGGATGCGCTCCTCGAGCGCAGCCTGCTGCCGTGCCTGCTCCTCCGGCGTCAGCTCGCGGGCGTACCCGCCCGCCGTCTCCTCGCCGACGACGCCGAGGTCGAGGAACGCGGCGCCGAGCGACTGCACCTGCTCGCGCACCGCGGGCCGGACGTCGAATCCCGAGACGACCGCTCCGAGCCGGCGCGCGGTGGCGATCGCCTGCAGGCCCGCGACTCCGGCGCCGAGCACGAGTGCGCGCGCAGGGGCGATCGTCCCGGCTGCGGTCGTCAGCATCGGGAAGAAGCGGGGGAGGTGGTCCGCTGCGAGGAGCACCGCCTTGTAGCCGGCAACCGTCGCCTGTGAAGACAGCGCATCCATCGGCTGGGCGCGCGTCGTCCTCGGGATCGACTCCATCGCGAAGCCGTGGACGCCCGCGGCGGCGAGCCGCTCGACGCCTTCGCGGTCGGTGAGCGGCGCGAGGAACGCGATCACGAGCTGCCCGGAAGCGAGACGGCCCGCCTCCTCCGCACTCGGCCTCGCGACCTTGACGACTGCGTCGACGTCGTGCCAGGCGTCGTCCACGAGCTGCGCGCCCGCCTCCACGTATGCCTCGTCGGGGAACCCCGCCGCTTCGCCGGCGCCGCGCTCGACCGACACGTCGAAGCCCGTCAGCCGCCCGACCGCGTCGGGCACGAGCGCAACGCGCCTCTCGCCGTCTGTTTGCTCCTTCGGCACCCCCACCCGCATGGCGCGCGACGGTATCGCAAACGGCCGCCGCCCCTAGACTCGACCGGAGTGCTGCACCCGACCCACCTGCTGCTCGAGTACGGGCTCGTCCTCCTCTTCGCGCTCGTCGCGCTCGAGTCGACGGGCGTGCCGCTTCCGGGCGAGACGGCGCTCATCACCGCGGGCGTGCTCGCCTCGCAGGGGCACTACTCGATCGTCACGGTGATCCTCGTCGCCGCCGCCGGGGCGATCGTCGGCGACAACGCGGGGTACTGGATCGGCCGGAAGGGCGGCCGCGCGCTCCTGCGGCGCATCCCGATCCTGCGCGACCACTTCGAGCGGATCCTGCCGCCGGCAGAGCGATTCTTCGCGCGGCACGGCGCGAAGGCCGTCTTCTTCGGCCGGTTCATCTCGCTCCTGCGCGTGACCGCCGCCTGGCTTGCCGGCATCAGCCACATGTCGTGGTGGCGGTTTCTCTTCTGGAATGCCGCCGGCGGAATCGTCTGGGCTGCGGCGTTCGGCGTCGTCGCCTACTACGCGGGCCGTGCCGCGGCAGAAGCGATCAACAAATACGGGCTCTACGCAGGGGTCGCGCTGGTCGTCCTGATCGCCGTCGGGGTCGCCGTCGTTCACGTTGGTCGCAAGCGGATGCTGAACGATAATCCGTAGCGAAATCACCCGCGCCTTTTCTGCTTCAATGCGCGAGTCTGGTAGGCCGTCCAAGGAGGATTCCGTGGCCCGGAGAACGGTGCTCGTCTGCGACAGGTGTGGCAAGGAAGTGGGGGAAAACAGGGGCGCCGCGCTGAGGGTGACCTTTACCGACGCCCGACGCGGGTCGAAGGTCGCGGATCTCTGCGACGACTGCGCGTCGGAGATGCCGGGCCGTGCTGCGGCGCGCCGCGGACGCAGGCCGCGGGCGGCCGCCGGCGCCGACTGAGCGGCTGAGAGAAGCAGCGCTCGCAGCGCCCTTTTCTCGCGGCGCGGCGAGACAAGGCCGTCCAGAGCCGGGCGTACGATGGCCGAATGGGGTTGAGCCTCGTGCTCGGGCCTGCGAACGCGGGCAAAGTCGCGCTCCTGCTCGAGCGCTATCTGTCGCGGCTCGACGACGAGCCGTTCCTGATCGTGCCGAACCGGTCGGACGTCGAGCGTGTGGAGCGCGATCTGCTCCGCCGAACGGGCTGCCTCCTCGGAGGCTCGATCGGCACGTTCGACGACCTGTTCGAGCGCATCGCCGCGGCCGATTCGGCCCGCCGTCCGGTGCTCTCCCAGGCCCAGCGGCTGCTTGCCGCGCGGCGCGCCGTCGACGCCGTTCTGCGGGCCGAAGGGCTGGAGCGCTCGCGCTCCGCGCGGTTCGGCGGGTTCGTCGACACGCTCCTCACCGCGGTCGGCGAGCTCGAATCCGGGCTGCTCGAACCGGCCGACCTCGACGGCGACCTCGCGATGCTCTACGCCGCCTACCGCGGGGAGCTCGACCGGCTCGGCGTCTGGGATCGCGACCGGCTCCGCCGCCGCGCCGCCGAGCGGCTCCAGCACGACCTCGACGCGTGGCACGCGGAGCCCGTCTTCGCCTACGGCTTCGAGGATCTGACCGCTGCGGAGTGGGCGCTGCTCGAGGCGCTCGCCGGCCGGGCGGAGGTCGATGTCTCGCTTCCGTACGAGCCCGGCCGCGTCGCGTTCGAGTCGCTCCGGCGGACCGCCGAGGATCTCGTCGCGCTCGCCGGCGGTCGCGCTGTCGAGCTCCCCCCGCGCTCCACCGAGTACACGGCGCCGGCGCTCGCGCACCTGGAGCGGACGCTCTTCGAGCGGGCGCCGGCCGCGCCGCCCTCCCCGGCGGGAGCGGTCCGCTTCCTCGAGGGGGCGGGAACCCGCGGCACGCTCGAGCTCGTCGCGCAGGAGGTGCTGGAGCTGCTCCGGGCCGGCATCGCAGCGGAGCGGATCGGGCTCGTCGTCCCGGCGGGCGAGCGTTACCGTGCCCCGCTCGAGACGGCGCTCGGCGCGTTCGGGATCCCGTATGCGTTCGAAGCCCGCCGCCGGCTCGGCTCGACCCCGCTGGGCCACGCGCTCGCCTCGCTCCTGCGGTTCGCGTGGTCCGGCGCCGGCCGCAAGGAGCTCTTCGCGTTCCTGAGGTCGCCGTACTCGGGTCTCGCCCGGTCGAGCGTCGACTATGTCGAGGGGCGGCTCCGCGGGCGCGCGGTCGAGTCGCCGGAGCGCGTCGTGGAGGAAGCGGAGCGCCTGCGCGAGGCGCCGCTCGTCCCGCTGCGCGAGCTGCGCGCCGCTCCGTCTCCGCTCGAGGGCGTCCGGCTGCTCCTGGCGGCGATGCTGCGCTCCGCGTACGGCACGGAAGCGCCACCCGCCGGCGAGACCTCGCGGCTCGACCTCCGGTGCTTCGCCGCCGCGACGAAGCTGCTCGACGAGCTCGACGCCTGGCAGCGCCTCGCCGGCCCGGTGTCGCCGGAGGAGCTGATCGCGGCACTCGAGCGCGTCGAGGTGCCCGCCGCCCGCGCCGAGCGCGGCCGGGTCTCGGTGCTCGACCTGATGCGCGCGCGGACGCGCCGGTTCGACGTCGTCTTCGTGCTCGGGCTCGAGGAAGGATCGCTGCCGCGCCGCGAGCGAAGCTCGCCGTTCCTCGACGACGACCGGCGGCGCGAGCTCGGGCGGCGGCTCGAGCGGCCGGATGCGGTGAGCCGCGACCGCTACCTCTTCTACACCGCCTGCACCCGCGCGGTCGAGCGCGTCTACTTCGTCCGCGAGGCCGCCACCGACGACGGCTCGCCGCTCGAGGCGAGCCCGTTCTGGCACGAGGCCGCCGCCGCGTTCTCCGCGGACGAGGTCGCCAGGGCGACGACGCGCAGGCCGCTCTCGCACCTCACCTGGCCGCTCGACGGTGCGCCCACCGACCGGGAGCGCGTTCGGGCCCTCGCGCGGCTCTCCGCCGACCGCGGGCAGGCCGACCTCGCGGCGGCGCTCGCAGACGCGAACGACTGGTCGCGCCGTCTCGAGCGCGCACGCCGCGCCTTCGACCGGCAGACGCGGTTGCGAAACCCAGCGGTCCTGGCGGCGTTTCGCGGACGCACGATGTTCGGCGTCACCGAGCTCGAGCGTTTCGTCGACTGCTCGTCTGCATGGCTCTTCGAGCGCGTCGTCGACCCGAAGACGATCGACGCCGAGGCCGACGCGCTCGTCCGGGGCAAGATCGCGCACCAGGCCCTGTACACGTTCTACGGCGGGCTCCCGAAGGAGCTCGGCGCCGACCGCGTCACGGCCGGCAACCTCGACCAGGCGCTCCCGTTTCTCGAGCGGTGCCTCGACGACGCGCTGAAGACGGGGGTGCGGCTCGAGCTCGGCGAGGTTGCCGCCGCCGAGCTGCGCGAGAGCCTGTGGCGTGACCTCGAGCGGTTCGCGCGAGAGGAGGCGCGAAGCGAGGGCGCGCTCGAGCCGCGGCGCTTCGAGGTCGGGTTCGGCGGCGACCGTTCGGCGCCGGAGCTGCAGCGGGGGCTCGAGCTCGGTGACGGGATCTTCCTCTCCGGGAAGATCGACCGCATCGACGTCGACCCGTTCAGCGCGCGCGGGATCGTGCAGGACTACAAGTCGGGGAAGGGGTCGCACTCGGCGCGGCAGATCGACGCCGAGCAGCGGCTCCAGATTCCGCTGTACATGCTCGTGCTCCGCGATCTCGTCGGGATCGAGCCGCTCGGCGGTGTCTACCGGGCACTGTCGGGCTCGCGCGGCGCGCGCGGGATGCTCCGCGACGAGGCGCGCGCCGACTTGCCGGGCTTCTCCGATCGCGACTACCTCGACGAGCAGTCGTTCTGGGACCAGGTCGAGCGTGCACGCGAACGCGCGCTGCACGCGGCGCAACGGATGCGGCGGGGCGACGTCGCGCACGACCCCCGCGGCGACGAGTGCCCGTCGTGGTGCGACCTCTGGACGATGTGCAGGGTCTCGCGCGCGTGAACGAGCAGCAGCGCAGCGCGGTCGAGGCTCGGGGCGAGGTGTTCGTGTCGGCAGGCGCCGGCACGGGGAAGACGCGCGTGCTCGTCGAGCGGTTCGTCCGCGCCGTCTGCGACGAGGGGCTCGACGTGCAGTCGGTGCTCGTCATCACGTACACGAGGAAAGCTGCGGCCGAGCTTCGTGCGCGGATCCGCAGCGAGCTCGGCAGGCGCGAGCGGTTCGACCTCGCGCAGCAGCTCGACGGCGCGTGGATCTCCACGATCCACGGCTTCTGCGCGCGCCTCCTGCGCGCGCACCCGTTCGCCGTCGGAATCGACCCGCGGTTCCGCGAGCTCGACGCGGAGCAGGCGGCGGTGCTCCGCGGCGAGGCGTTCGACCGCGCGCTCGCGGACTTCGTCGCCCGGCGCGAGCCCGAGCGCCTTCGCCTTCTGGCGACGACCGGCAGCGACAAGCTGCGCCGGACGCTGATCTCCGTGTACGAGCGGCTCCGGTCCGCCGGCCGGCCGCTCGTGCTCGATCCGATCGCCGAGCCCGATCTCGAAGCTGCGCTCGACGCTCTCCGCGACGCCGCGCAGTGTCTGCTCGACGACCCTCGCGCGACCGCGAACCACCAGGCGGCGGCGCGGGCGGCGCTCGACCTTCCCGCCGAGCCGGAGCGGCTCGTCGATCTCAGGCAGCTGCGGGCGAGCGGCCCGCGCGCCGCGAGTTACGAGGAGGCACGGAAGGAGGTCGAGCAGTCGGCGTTCGGCGTCGTCGCGGCGCGCGAGCGCGAGCTCCTGCAGGAGCTCCTCGGCCTCTTCGCGGCCGAGTACGCGGACGGGAAGGAACGCGAGTCGGCGCTCGACTTCGAGGACCTGCAGCTGCTCGCGCGCGACCTGCTCGCGAACGACATGCGCGTGCGCGAGGCGGAGCAGCTGCGCTTCCGCGCGATCATGGTCGACGAGTTCCAGGACACGAACGCTCTCCAGTGCGAGCTGATCGACCTGTTGAAGGACGGCCCGGCGAAGGACGTCTTCTTCGTGGGCGACGAATTTCAGTCGATCTACGCGTTCCGCCATGCGGACGTGAACGTCTTCCGGGCGCGGCGCGCAGCGGCGTCGCAGCGGCTGCCGTTGACGGCGAACTACCGCTCGCGGCCGGAGGTGCTCGCCGCGGTCAACTACCTCTTCGGCTCGGCGTTCGGCGACGGGTACCAGCCGCTCGCGGCGTCGTCCGAGTTCCCCGACCCGGTCTTCGGACATCCGGTCGAGCTGCTCGTGACCGACAAGCAGTCGTATGCCGGAACCGGCACGCACTGGCGCCGCGCCGAGGCGAAGCACGTCGCGCGTCGTGTGAGGGAGCTCGTCGATGCAGGGGCCGCGACACCGGGAGAGATCGTGCTCCTGTTCGCGGCGGGAACGGATGCGGAGTGGTACGAGGAAGAGCTTCGCGCGCTCGACCTGCCGACGTACCGCGCCACCGGTCGCCGCTACTTCGGGCAGCAGCAGGTCGTCGACCTGCGCATGTACCTGCGCCTCCTCCGCAACCGCTACGACGACGAGGCGCTCGTCGCGGTGCTCGCGTCGCCGTTCGTCGGCGTCTCGAACGA